>Ga0183099_1001531_pt1 | contig 13252 bp, 16 predicted proteins | sample Biomet1_FD_127788 | JGI IMG/M metagenome (GOLD analysis project Ga0183099, IMG submission 127788) | Microbial communities from bioreactor (seeded with anoxic lake sediment) at LBNL, California, USA - Biofuel metagenome 1 | ecosystem: Engineered > Bioreactor > Anaerobic > Unclassified ... | reverse complement strand
TAACAATAGCTTCTACCAATCCATCCTCTGTTACATTTAATGACTGGTCTTTAGAACTAATCATATTCATTGCTACTTTGCTAGCATCAGATTCTCTAATTTTCTTATCAAATAATTCAGTAAATCCATCGCTAAAATCTTTATTACTGAAAGTTACATCTGCTTGCAAAGAAAATATTTTTGTTGCCTTTAAAATCCTTTCAATAATATCAGATGATTTTACGATATAAACATCCACCATATCTTCGCCTTCTGTAGATAAAAAAGCTTCACTAAAATATTTTTCTACTTGATTTGAAGTAATTTCAGCATTAGTTCTAAAAACTAATCTATGAAATTTTGGAAAAAAAGAAAAATCCATTTTTCTAACGTTTGCAACTACATCTGGATCTAAAGTAATCTCAACTAATTCTTTTTTTCTACGATTATAAAATGCCTCCGGATCCAGAATATCATATGTACTCAATTTCCCCATCATTATTTTAGGTACCTCTGGTTCTTCTAGTATTTCTGTACTAACCAATGATTCTAGGCTTATATACTTATTCCCTTGTAATTTAATAAGAGGATCTTTTTCTTTTAGAGTATTCAGTAGTTCCACATATCTAGAAGGCTTTTGAACTTGTCTAGATTTAATATTAAGTACAAACATTCTGCCACCTACTAACTTTTCAGTTTTAATTTTACCTTTTCTTTTTTTATTTTCCATAGTTATTTATCTAAAAATTAACAATTATTTGGTGCAAATGTAATTATTATAATAAAGAACTGCACTATTTAGTGCAATAAAATGTACTTGTTAGTGTAAAAAGTTACACTATTATCGGAACAACTATATTTTATACATAATTCTATTTCTATATTCAACAAAAATGGAAAGTAAAAACCAAAAAAAACTGCAAAAAGTTACAGGCAACCTATCAAATATATATATGTAAAATACGCTTTTTGCAGAATTGCCACATTATTGCCATCATTTTAGCTCATTAATTTCTAAGAAAATGCTATTTTTAGCATAAAATTTTGGTCTATACGCACATAAATCACTGATAATTAACAAATAAGCACATTTAGGCAACCAATCTTAACTCTTTCTCTCTCTATGCAGAACGCACCGCTCAGAAGTCGTTCCGCAATTGCCTCGTTTTTCGAAAGGTGAAATATGACATTCCGCGAGGGCCGATGGCTCCAAAAATCGACCTCCGCGTGCTAAAATGGCACAAAAAAGGCCAACCCTGCAATGGATTGACCTTAATAGTACATAGTTGCTTATTGATTAGCTATCGAAGCCAGGCACATAAGGTGCGGCACCGCCTTTGTTCTTGCCTTTGATGCAACATCGGTATTGCTTACGCATCATCAGGTACTTGAATGCATCACTGAAGTTGGTAGACAACATAGGCAATTGCTTTGGCTTAAGCTTCTCACTCTTCTTAACCTTGAATACTATCTTCTGCTTGCCCTTGTACTTGATGCCTGCAGGTGCTTTCTCTACACTTGATGTCATCTCTTTACAGTTGATAGTATCGACTAAGAGGGTAGGCAATGCTTTGTTATCACCATTCATTAGTTCCTGCATGAAGTCATACTCCTCTGCCTGCCCAATGTTTGCCTGCTTCCTACTCATCAGGTTCACTATCCATCCTGTTCTATTGCCATCGCCATCAATCTCAATGGCTTCCTTGATCTTACGGGCATAGTCTTCATTCTGTGCCTCAAAGTTATTGGCTGCCCTATCATAGTAGAGATTGAGTTCTTTATCCTCATGGTTAAGGAAGAAGCCAATAAACTGATCAGCAATCTCACGAAACCATTTGGGTGGTAGTTCAAAGAAGTTCTTATGCACACGATAGTAAGCCCCATCTTCCTGACCAATTACCAAAGACAATTGATTACCAAAGTCCATCCCGGCATCAATAGGTTGATCATTGCGTAGGAACCTTAGATCACGTGAGTTAACAGCCGGCTCACCGCTATACGTTCCATCTGTATACTTATGTTGTTCGCCAAATGCAACATAGAAACGGATATCGCGCCTTAGTCCCGGGCGCATACCAATAACGGACTTCTTAAATTCGTGCAGTTCAAGCGTACCATTGAATAACCGCTTTACATAATCCGGAGTCAGGATATCAATGTTGGCAAAAGAAGAAGCATTCAGAAAGAACGTTTGCCCTTTTCGCATTTTATGTAATCCATTCTCATAATAGGATATCTTTTTATTAATGCGAGTGATCTTATCTGTGTCCGGATTATCTTTTGATTGTTCCCGGATAAGTTTTATTCGCTGATCATTGAGCTCAGAAGCAGCACGAACAATCATCATTATTCTTTCCGGATCCATAAGAGCAGCATAACGAAAGAACCAATCGAATTCACCCTCATTGATATCGGGCATATCGGTTGTAATAGTTAATCCCATGAATAGATGGCTAAACCCATAGCGTATGGCATCACCACGGAGGATAGGCATTGCCCGGTTTACTTTTTTATCAGGATCATATTTGGCTTCATCATAGAATAGATGAACAACAGATTTACCAGCAAGCAATGAAGGATGGTCCAACGAGCCAAGAAAGATAACGGTACCGTTCCAAAAGAAAATAGTATGGGTAAAATCATCTACAATAACAGAACATTTCTTTCTCCAGCTTTTGGGTGGGCGTTTACAGCTTACATAATGAACATCCTCATACAGCCCCATCAGTTCCCAGCCTTTCTTAACAGCCGGCATAATGTTGTCATTAAGATTGCTGTAAGTATTGGCAGCAAATGCCAGAGGGCAACCCGGCATATCATACACGCAATCGGCAGAACGGCGCGCCTGGATAATTGTACTTTTAGCCAGACCACGCCCACCGATTAAAGTAAGGTTAGTTGTATCAACCCAATCAGTCAGTACTTTGATTATATGGGAAAAGCGTACATCAACATCAGAAGTATCAATTTTCAGATTCTTCTGTTTCGCTGAACTCCTGGATGTCATATATCATTCGTTTTTTAAGATCAAACTTCTTAATTCCGGCATCTTCTTTCACATTGTCTTGAACTATGTGAGGTATGTCCGGAATAGCGTCAATAAATTCTTCGAGAGATTTACGGTCAATTTCTTCAACTCCAAGGTCGGAACGCTTAGTAGTATAAATAACCGTTTGCCTTTGGTTTAAGAGCTCTGAAGGTATTTCAGAATCTTTCTTTTCGTAGCATCCACGCAACTTAGCAGCTTTTTCAAGTAAAGCCCCGGCTTCTTTATCTTTACCTCTCAGATAAGCCCCATCAGCCCATTTCTCTAATTTTTCGGCATATAGGTTAGCAAATGCCTCTGGACGAACATTTTCTTGAGCATAAAAGAAGTTAAGAGAATCAGCATATACTTGCCTGGCTTGCCAGTCACTTAAACCGTAAACATCAGATTTCAACAACTTAATGATTCCCGCTTTGGTAATCACTTTGTTATTATGCCTCATTTTAGCGCGTAATCCGCGTACCATTTCCATGAGGGAATAATATTCACGTTCTTGGGGAGAAAGCGCATCCAGATTACCCGTCATAAGAATGCGAGTGATCTGATTTACATTTATCTCCTCAATATCTATCCTTGTAGGTTTAATCAAGTTCGTCTCCATCAAGATCTAATATTATTTTTTCAAAAATTCGCCTTTCATTTACACTCTCCAGTTGCTTTATAGCATCAATATTTCCACACTCAGCAAGTTTATGAAGTTCAATTTCAGGCACGGCACGAGTAACGAGAACCCCTTGTTTTATCAGTATGTTAGCGCTGGTACCAGGAATGCAGGCATCATGATAAAAGTCTTCGGGATCAACTCCAACAAATAGCGCAATTTCTTTAGGATCATATCCTAAAGCAGCCATTCGCTGAACATCATCTTTTTTATCAGCGTCAAGAAAGAAGGAATCAACCGAAAGTTCATTATTCATATTGAGTACGTATTAAAACAGCGGATCCGGAATAGATCCAAAACCCGCTGCTCAGTATAGAGAATGTTTGTGTATTACTTTCTTGTCTCAAGCTCTGTATCAAGCAAAGCTTTCCTTGTTTCCCACTTTGAAAGATTAGTCTCAGCCTTTGCTTTATCTTCATCATTCTCTGCAGCTTGTAATGAAGCCTTAGCTTTTGAAATATTAGATCTTGAATTTGATATTTGTTTAGTCAGATCAAGATCAGACAAAGCACTTATTTCTTTTTTTTCCATTAATGATTTCAGGCATTCAGCTTTACCAAGAATTTCTCCTTTTTCCTTGTAGTACTCAAGTTCATCCCACATTTCTCGATTATCAAGATAGTTTTCTACGGCTGTTTGTGAAGCTTTAAAAGCTTCATCGAAAGATGCATTATCCGGCATATTAACTAATTTTTCATGAGCTTCACGAAAAACATCATACGCACGGAACATATCGGCAACAAGGACTTTTAATTCATCCGGGCAATCCGGAGCATTGAGGAATGGGAAATCTTCCCGGAAACGAATTGTTTTCTTTACCGCTTCCGGTACCTGGCAATATTTTGTTTTTGCAGCGGATAACTCTTCTGTCAATTCCTCAATCTGATCCTGATAATCTTCATGAGATAGTATTTTTTCAGCAGTTTCATCAGAAACTAGTTCGTCAACTGTTATGCCAAACTTATAAGCTAAGGCCAAAAGTTGATCATCATCATAGACTTTTGGAGCAATCGGTACAACTCTTGGAGCTGCAACAAAAGCGACTCTTTTGAGCGATTTAAACTCCATCTCAGTTAGTCCGGCCAATTTCCTTAATTCTTCAAAAAGAGTCTTCTTTATAGCCTCTGTTTCTCCAATTTTCCTGAATTGGGCCTTAAGCATTCTGTTAACTCCAAACTGATCATAAAGCGCAACTCCTTCGTAGAAGTTACGGTGAGTCTGTAGGTAGGCAATAATTAATTCTTTCATATACAAGCATTTTTATTTTATACAAATATCAATATTGGCAATTGCCTGACAAAGGACTAAAAAGCCCCGGCACAATGAAGTACCGGGGCTTTGATCTTTCAATGAAAAAGTTACGCTTCGTAGCGTGACTGTTCAATGAATTTAAACGTCGTTGCGCTGTCTTTGAATGTCTTGAAAGTAATCTGACTTCGCGGACTTGCCGTGAACGTCTTACCATCTTTCAAAATAAACATAGATCCTTCAGTCGCTATTGTAGGAGCAACACCACTTTCAACGCCAAGAAGAGTGATTATTGCACCATGAGTAGCACCGGTAATAGACAGAATGCTTGCAGCTCCACCAGTAAGCTGATATTGGCCATCACCAACGTAAGGTATAGCAGTGGCAGCAGTGGCTACAGTAGATAAAGGCTCTTCATAAGGAATTGTTCCTGGATAAATAGCGATATCTTCGCCTTTACTGATCTGAGTGAATGTGAATTCTGAAGAATTGGAATCCTTATTACCGGTATAGGCTATACCCATATCGAGAGGATTTGTTGGGGAACCGGCTAGATCAGCAGGATCACCATTCGCATAATTCAGAATTGCAATACAATGACGCCCTAACCAGTTGGTCTTAAATTCTCTGATTGCCTGTTTTTTTCCAGGGTGCTTTCCTTTAACAGTTGGAGTAAAGCCTTTTGCATCAGCATCGCCTTCACCGTTAGAAGTAAGTTCTACTGTTCCGGGAGTTACATAAAGAGTCGTAGCATAAGCTCCGGCTTTAAGAACGATATCTCCAGCAAGAACGACCCCCGCTCCATCTCTGGATGGGAAAATCTCGATATCATCGACATCGATTAGTGTCAGTGCATCTTTCGGTGCAATTCCCCTTCCTGCATTACCTTCAGGTCTAGGCACTGATACTTTAACATAATTATTGCTCATATTGAGTTATTTTTGATTGTTATTGATAGGGAGAAGGGAGTTTCCTCCCCTCTCCGTCTACTTAACCGCGGGCAATTTCGTAGAATTTACCGTCGGCAGTATATACAAGTTTAATGAACTTTCCAGTTGAGAGAGCCAAGGCAGCAGTCAATACAAAGTTACCTGCAGCAGCGATGTTACTTGCAAATTCACTTCCGTTACCATAGATGGTATATACCTTTCCAGCAACAGCATCAGTAAGGTTAGTGATAGCAGTTGCTTTGGTATTAACATCCGTTACAAAAACTTCACCACCCAATAAACTTGGAGTAGTAACATCAGCAGCAAAAGCAAGAGCATCAGAAGCACCAGTTTCACGTCCAAGTTCAATGAACTTACCGTCATCACGTTTCATTAATGTAATAGTATCACCCTTTTTAGGTTCCCATGCAGCAGAAATCAAGGAGAACTTATCAGCTTGCGCGATTGTTACGCCCTTATCAACAGAACCACATTTCAATATGACAGGAACCCCAACAGTTGCATTTACGATGTCTGTAATCGCAAAAATATTGGTATTAGCCACTGTAGCAATTGAAGTATGATATCCGGCATCTGGATTAGCATCTTTTTCAGCATCAATGAAGAAATAAGATGGACGGTCGTACTCATTAGTAAAGATCATCTGACGAGTATAGTCCATATCTTCTTTCTTGGTGTACTTAAACCCAACAGCCATTGCCCAGATAGATTCTTTCCAGTTACTCCAAACTTTCAAGGTCCAGTCCTGTTGTTCAATGCTGAATTTAGTCATTTCTCCCGGAGCATCTTCAAAGGTACGGATATTTCCGTCCATAGTCCAGATAACGCGGTGATGATTATCGGCATTAGGAATAGAAACCAACTTCACTGAAGGATACTCTTTAATATAAAGAATTCCAGCTTTGTAATCCTGATTCTGGCCATAATGAAGTTCGTTGTACTTATGGTACCAAACAATCATGTGAGAAGGAACCTGGCAAACAAAAGAACCAGAATCACGCAAAACAGAAGGAATCATGGATGTACCAAGGTACAACTTTTCTCCAATATTTTCCGGTGTCAGTTCTCCTAATTCAAATGGTTTAATTTGATAAACAGTTTTACCGTTGTTGATATCAATGAAACCATTTACTTTTTTATTTAGGAACTCATAAAGTCCATCAGCTGCCGCCATAGCTTTACCAGGCTTATTCAAATCTGGTTCTTTACGTACACCGTTAATTCTACGTTGCTCGCGTTCATTGTACAACTTAATAGCTGTTTGAGCTAATATGTATTCAATGAAAGACCATTTGATAACTTGAGAACCTTCTTTGTTGTAAGAACCAATCCAGCTCTTTTCAAGTGCTTTAAGATTTTTGAATTTGTGAGCAAACATAACAGAGAACATTCTTAATGTCTCATCATCAAATTCGTAATCACCTTTAGTTACATTGTCGAAATCAGATTCAGTATTATCTGATTGAGAGAATTCTCCTAACCAAATATTCACCAAAACGGCTAAGTCCTGATAACCTGATTCGAGCGGGAAAATGGATTCGATTGTTGGAAGCTGTAAAAGAAAAGATTGCAAACGATCTTGCCAAGGTATACGATAGAACGCGCCTAAGTCTTCTTTAAGGCGTGAATAATCGATTGAACTTGCCATAGGGGTTTGTGTACTAATACCCTGATTAAACAACATGGCGGCCTGCAAACGCTGATTATAAGCTCTGTCCATAGCGAACATCTCGCCTGACATTCCACCTGCTTGTTTCTCGTCTTTCCAATTCATTTTCAAAGTTGCTTCCGGATTAATTTTTCCATGTTGCGCTCCAACACCTTTATCTGATTCCTGGGTATTGCTCAGAATATCAACTTTAGCCTGAAGCGTTTGAATGTCTTTTTTCTTCGCTTCCACCTCCTGAGAAAGAGTTCCTTTCTCTGTCTTTAGAGTTTCCATCTCTGCCTGAGCAGTTGCTAGTTTAGCAGTCATATCAGCTAACAGGCCAGAAATAACGGCGTTAGAAGTATTACCTTCAGCTCCATTTTCTCCACCATTTGCACCTCCAGTTGGAGTATTTTCTTTAAAATCATCTTTCAGAGCTGCAGAAAAAGCAGTAAGGAAAGCTGGACTGAACCCCATAACCTTGAGCTTTGCGGATTGCTCAGGAGTAAGGACATTTTTGTCTTCGGCTTTAACCCATTCTGTAATTCCCAGAATAGCCTGAATCGAAGCAATAAAAGCTTTAAAATTCATAAGTAAAAATGTATTAAGTTAATGTATATAGTTATTAGAAACTTCTATTTGTTGATTGTGCTAATACCCATGTTATAGCATCGTCAAGCGTTCCCATCTGGTCTATGTAGCCATTTGCAATAGCTACATCAGCAAAGAATGTCTCACCTCTGAAAAGGGGCAATTGCGGATCCATTGGAATATTAAGATTGCGTGAAATTGCTTGACGAAATAAGTTGTGATAGAAAGAGAGCTTATCTTTTATCAATTGTTGGTTATTATTGTCCTCCATTTCCCGGATCATTTTATTTTTAAGATCCGCTCCATCAGGATAGATATCTTCCATAATAATACCCAAAGTTTCGTAGTACTTTTTGAAAGATTCATAAGTATAGACAATGCCGACACTACCAATCTCATCCATCGGTGAAGATATAAAAGTACGGCCACAAGCTGAAGTAAACCAATAGTGAGCGGATGCGCAACAACCGGTTATATATGCAGCAATAGGTTTTGGCGATTCACGGATAAGTTTTTCAAGCAGGTCTACACGCAAAATCATTCCACCCGGACCATTTACGAATAAAACAATACCTGCAATATTTGAATTTGAAATAGCCTGTTGAATATATTGTTCCAAGCGGTAAGTATCCCATGAATAAAGAATTCCTTCTGCCGTTAAAACAACGATAGATCCCTGAGGTAAAGAAGCGTCATCCAATTCCCAGCGATCAGCAATATAAGGCATAGTTGCATAAGCCGTAATTTTTGTACTTAAGCTTTTTTCTACAGCTTCAATATTACCGGCTTTAATGGATGGCATTATTAGGGAAATCAACTGGTGATAATCCTGCGCATTGATAGCCCAATGCCCGTTTAAAATTTGTTGTATCTTATTCACAGTTTCTTTTTTATGCAAAAGAAACTGTTTATTAGCCCTATTTAAAGGACCTGAATTACTTATAAGAAAGCTTCTGCATATGTAGATTTCCCCGTTAATTTGCAGGAATATTTTGTTCCTGATAAGGAATAAGAGAATGTAAGCGGGTATTGCTCACTCCCGGATATAACTAATTGGCCAGACTCATTAGTATATATTATAATCAAATCCTGTTTAGTCAAGTTCCTTAATTCCTGTTCGTTCTCAATACATTGAAAAGGAATTGAAAAAGCATGATTGATGTTATATATAGGTTTAGATCCTGATTTATCTTCCTGCACATCTGGCACCAACGATCCAGGTATTATATCTAAATTATAATTACCTGTAGAATAAGTTATATATGCTTTTGATAAGATTATGGCGAAACTTGCCAATTTACTTACAGGTATAATCTGGATTGAATGAGCATTTGAATAAGGAGTTTTTTTTGTTTTCATAATTTATAAGTAATTGATTATCAATCTTTCAGCATTTTTCTGTACATTTTCAACATTTTTCTGCGCTTTTTTTGCACGTTTTCCGTTTCAAAACGGACAAAACAATACACTTAGTCGGTAAAATAAAAATCTAAATTTGCACTCTTTTATAGGATCTTTTTTTAGATCTTCTTTTCTGATTATCACGCCATCTTTGATAATTTTTAAGGAAGGCATCTTCCGATATTGATTCTATACAATATTTTTTCATGAAATAGTGTACTGAATCAATAAAGTCAATCCCGTAAACATGTTTATTCTCATCAAGTAAGTCATGAATCTCAGCAAACATCATAATCTCAATCTTTCGCTCAACTAGTTGCTGAGAACGCAAACCAAGATAATTATATGTTTCAGGAGATTTTCCACCTTCACGACGATCTGGCAAAATGATTTCAAGATTACCAGAATCACGCGAGCAGTTAGAGGGCCTTTTTTCCAATAAATCGAATATTTTATGATAAATATCAAGATTATCAGGGAATCTAATAGGACTTTCACGAAGATCTTCTGCAAATTTTCCATGTGCATACTCTGCCAAATGTGGCTTAATTTGAATTTTAGTAGTTATCATAAGGCGCATTTTTAACACAAAAATACTAAATAAAGTGCTATATATCAAGTTTTTATTGCAATTTAGTTCTTCAAAAGCTTGAAATAAAGTGAGATTAAAACATAGTCCTTTTAAAAAACACGCACAAAAAGTGTGCGCATGCTCATTTTGTGCATATACTTTTTATTATACGCTTATAATCAGAATGTTATCAGCGCACAAAAGAAGTACTTTTCCTGTACTATTTAAAAAAATACGCACTACTATACATTTTGCCAAACTTTGTGCCAGAAGTGCGGAATAGTACGAAAATAGTGCGCACTCAAATTATTGAATATCAGAGAATAAATATACAACCGTACAGATGCACACTTTTTTTAGTATTTCATAGGGTGGGTATTTTTGCTAAAGAGCAAAATAATAAAAAGAAGAATATATATATAGTGTCTTACAATCTTTTGGCACGCTCCTTGCATGCACTTTTGTTCAAATGGTAGTTCTAAAGAAAAGGGGGTAAAGGGGGAAATCGAAGCAAAAACAGCCGACTAAAGTCGGCTGAAATCTGAAGGATAAAATGCAGAACAAATAAATTGATACTCTCTAGGGATACTCCGGGAACCGATAATAACGCAAATGCCTTTCGCTGCAAGCTCATAAAGCCTCTGTGTTGTAATTACTCCGCCTCTGAAGTTATAGTTATCACAGATAATGAAAAATGCCCCTGCAAGGTCTATATCATAAATGTTTTGAGCAATAATTTTAGCGGCATCTGAAGGAGTACGAGCAAAACCATACTCGATTGCCAGACGGCAAACTAATGCTCTTCTTTCATCCGGATCAGCTGAAACAGCTACCATTATTTTATTTTCTTTTTTCATATAATAAAGTACTAATTGTTTGGTAGTTACACTTAAAAAACGTATCTTTACATAGTGTTAATTTAGGCTACTATATCCCTAACCTTCGAGAGGGAAAAAGACCTAGTTCTAGTAATCTGATTATAAAATTCATCCTTAAACTCAATATGAGGGCTTCCTAATTCAATCTGATTATTTTCTTCAATTATATATTCGCATACCGTCTTTATAAAGACTTCGTAAGACTTCTCTTTAACAATATCAGAAACATTAATGACAGCTCCTTCAGAAATACTATTCAGAAGAGCATAAACCTCGTCCTGGAAGGCCCAGAACCTTGACGGGCTTAAATTAATGAACTCGTCAAGTTCTGAAATACTGTTTAGTCTATAGATTGAAAGGTCCATATTTGATCAGTTTTTTAAATTACAATGCATTGATAGCATCATTCAGTGTACTATTTAGGAGCTCTTCATCTTCTTTACCGTACTTGATGGAGACATTGATATCTCCGTTTATTGATTTACCTGCTTCAACATTAAAAGGCAGGTTGTTTTCATTGATAAGTGCTATAAGATTATTAGCTAAAGTACTATCAAGTAGATGATTTTTTGTTATTTGATTGTTCATTTCTGTTAAATTTGATTTATTTTGCAAAATAGGTACAAGCATAGACATCGGAGCTATCTCCGAAATCAACTTCGATGCACATCTCACAGCCACATATAAATGGTTGCTCGCTTGTAACTTTTCCGACACGTCCACTATCCTCATCAATAACTTGTGAGTCTTTACCCATGCCGTCAATAGCATGTTTTAATCGTTCACTAGTGAATACCTTTAGTGAACGTCCATAGTCTTCGTAGGTAATTAGGCCAGTATTCAATCCGACTACAAGTTTTTCCACTATTTCTTCTTTGGCTCTTCTTGATAATACCTTTTCAAAGTTGATCTCTTGGACACTAACGTCCGGGAACTGTTTTTTAAATGTTGATTTATTCATTTCTGTTATAATTTATCTTCTACCTTGATAGACTCAATTATTTCTTGTCTATCATTTAAGTTGACTGACAACTCTTTTTTTATTTTCTCCGCTATCTTTTCATTACTGTAAACATGCTTATTATCATAGTTGTACGCTACAATAATTGTTATTTTCTTTTTCTTCATCTTCGGTTCGTTTTGAATTAATTATAAAATTTTACTCATCCATATAAAATTCACATCTTCATGATCTTTGAAATAGGAATATCCATTTCTTTTATACCATTCATAAATCCAAGTATTTTTCTCTACCCATAGATATGAATAACTTGCGCCTAAACACTTTCCAAAAAGTTCAAGCATTTGAAGTAATATTGTTCCAAGACCTTGTCTTCGAAAAGCGATATCAACTTTAATCCCCTCGAAATAAACAGAAGTATTATCGTCATTGTATTGATATATACGGCCAAAAGCTTTTTCGTTTAATTCAATTTTGACACTTTCAATATATATGTTCATGTCTAGTTAGTTTTACTAATTATTCATATTCACATTCTTCATATGGCCCGTGATTTGCTTCATAGAACGCATAGGCGAACCCCATTGGAGTTTCACTTCTTAATTCTTTTGTTCTTGCAGATTTACCGCCATACTTTTTCCACATTTTAGAACCTTCAGTTGGCTCAACTATATTGGTAGGTTCTGGATGGTTGAAATTCCCATAGATGCCAGTCTTTTTTGTGTAAGGATCACCAAATTGATATGGCTGAAAGTACCAAGGATCACCAAGATCAGGAACCAAGGTTTTAATCCTTCCAACGGGGTTTTCTAATGCCCAAAAATATGGTTGACATAAATCTATTATCCGGAGTGTCTGATATACAAGTTCAATGCTTTTTCCGTATCTCCGCGTGCATCTTTTTCAGCAAACCATCGAGCCCCAGAGCAAGCAAAATCAGTACATGGACAGGCAGCTAATATCCCATCAACGGTTCCGTAATTTTCAAAGATATATTCATGAATATAAGTTGCATTAGCATCATTTATATCTTTGAACGTTGAATACATATCTGGATTATGTTTGACATCCCATAATATTACGTCGTGTCCTTTCTCGGCATACGGACGCGCCCAGTTGCCGGTATAATCAAATAGAGATAGTATTACCATAGCATTCAATTTTTAATTATATTTATCCGATTTGCAATTGAAATGATTCAGTCACATAAGTTGTATTTAGCTGGAACCAAGGCTCTTTAATGTCGCTGTCGGCATCTTTATCTTTAGTTTTAATTTCTCCAATACGGAAGTCTGGTTCATTATAGTTCAAATAATCA
>Ga0183099_1001529_pt1 | contig 13258 bp, 14 predicted proteins | sample Biomet1_FD_127788 | JGI IMG/M metagenome (GOLD analysis project Ga0183099, IMG submission 127788) | Microbial communities from bioreactor (seeded with anoxic lake sediment) at LBNL, California, USA - Biofuel metagenome 1 | ecosystem: Engineered > Bioreactor > Anaerobic > Unclassified ... | reverse complement strand
GTATTAAGGATTTTGGACCCCTTTTCTATGCATAAAACCGGCAATTTCTCGTCGGCGAATTACGGCATTTTATCACCGGCGTTGACATCTGGATGTGGAATATAACCTGGCTGAAAACGGATGTCAAAGGAATATATCACTATGCATATGTGATAGAAGACCTGTTTGACCGTTCGATTGTGAGCTGGGCAATATATGAGAATGAATCTGATGAACATGCAAAAGAACTTTTTAAGAATGCATGCGAAAAGGAACAGGCCCGTCCCGGCTTCGTACATTCGGATAACGGTGAACCGATGAAGAGAATTAACACTTGTAGCCTTTTATTACAAACTCGGCATTGTTCCCAGTTTCTCACGTCCGCGGGTAAGTGATGACAATCCGTACATCGAATCATTCTTCAAAACGTTGAAATATAAAACTGAATATCCGAAGTTCTTCACAAGTCTTGATCATGCGCGCACATGGTTTGCTGATTTTATTGACTGGTATAATAACAGTCACATGCACGCAGGGCTGCAGTACATAACGCCGGTGCAGAAAAGATCCGGTGCATATATTTCGATATTCACTAACAGAAATATGGTAATACAGGACGCCCGTGCTGCTCATCCGGAGCGATGGGGAAAACGGGCTGCCAGAAAATATAAAATTCATGCAGCCGAAGTTCTTAATCCCGTGAACCGGGATGTTGCATGAAATATGTCAAAGAACACGTCAACTATATTGACACATTCCGCTCAATGTCCAGCTTCGGAAGGTTACGCGCAATAAGTGGACATTCCCGACCGACGATGCTATATTCAAGGTGATGTATCTGGCGTTGAAGAACGCTTCGCAGAAATGGACGATGCCGATTCAGAACTGGGGCACAGCCTGAATCAGTTTTCTATTGTGTTTGGTGAGCGGGTTCCGCTCAATTAATAATTACCATTTACACAGAATTTGTTACACCGTCATACAGCCAAATCTAAAGGTAAATCACTTATATCTTTCAACCTTTTACCAGTAATTAATGTGTTCAATAATTCAATACTATCTTCTGCGTTTGCTTTTTCAACGGCTTCAATTAATTCATACAGCGCGAAATGATAAACACAATCTATATCACCAGTGCCCAATGCTAATGATGCAATTCGTCCAGGCATCGGTTCTCCTGTGACAACAACAATATGAGGTAAGTGTCCCTTCCTGTTTCTGATAAGACCTAAAGCTTCTGTTCTACTGTTTTGAGCTCTATCACTTCGCATCGTCCATTTTGCAGAAATGGATGCATGAAGAATTGGCATACTTCCACTTCTTCTTCTTAAATCCGAAAGATTGCAAACAGTATTATCAACAATTAAAATTGGTGAATTAATTATCTCATCAGATTCGGTTTCTCTGTATATAACTACATCTGGTGCAACCATGTAGTCATTTCCAAGACTGGCAGATAAGATTGAATTATGCTCTGTTAATTTCGCTAAGTCTTCGAGATGCTCATACTGTACAAAACTACTTGTTTTCATCTGGTTTCGATTCCCCAGTTTTACAATATGCCATTTACCAGGCCTTAAATGCTGTAGCTTAGGGAAAGTCGCTATAAGAAATTCCATATTTGCTTGCTCAAATTTAGCTCCAGATGTTTGACCTACAGCTTTCTCATGTGTTTCTACCATTAATTTGTTAGCAATATAGCTAGCAATTTTAATTGACAAATTTGATGCCATATCTGCATTACTGGGAATTCCCTTTTGGTCAATTGTTAGGATTCCCTTTTGAAGTAAATTGTTATGATATTTTTTCCGTTCGCTAACTAATAATGGTTCCATTTACTTCTAATACCTTCCTTATTTGGTTACCTACAGCTTCGGCAACAGGAGGAGGAAACGCATTTCCTATCATTCTGCAAGCCAATGTTTTTTTTGTTCCAAAATCCCAATCATCTGGAAAACCTTGAATACGGGCAATCATTCGAGGTGTTAATTTTGGCATCCCTATAAAATCGTCAGAAGGAGCTTCATTTGCAATTCCATTTCCATCTATACCAAGCTCTGCCCATGTTTTTTTTGATCTGGTTGGGCCAAGATCTGGCCCTCCGTGTTTCTTACTTCCACCAACAATAGTAGGAGCAATTCTATTCGCCTTTTTTTTCCATTCATTTGCTCCTTTCCATTTTCTGACTTTCATTAAATCGTATAAAGTATTGCCTACGTTTAATTTTGTACTTCTTGGTGTCTCTTCAGGGAATTGAAAACAATCACGTAAATCACTTCTAATTGCAACAATTATTACTCTGGGGCGTGTTTGTGGCACATTAAAATCAGCTGCATTTAGAAGTTTTATATGAGTATTATAACCATATTCATGTAATGTTGTAAGTATATATGCTCGATATTCAGAAAAAATTGGAGAAAGCAGTCCTCTAACATTTTCAATCATAACTGTTTTTGGATTAATTTCTTTTACGAGCCTGAGCATTTGAGGAAATAGATCACGTTCATCATTCATTCCTAATTGTTTTCCTGCAATACTAAATGGTGGACACGGAACACCACCTGATAAAAGGTCTATATTTCCCCTGTAAGAAAGTCCCATAAAATTATGTACATCTTCACATATAACGTTCCAATTTTTGCGATTTTGTTTTAGGCACTCACAATAGTCTTGCTCATATTCAACCAACGCAATATGTGTAAAGCCTGCTCTTTCTAGTCCTAAAGCTTGGCCGCCAGCTCCTGCGCATATTTCTATCGAATTCATATATACACTTTTATAGCCTTTTAATTAAATGCTGTCAATTATTTCTTAGACCTCGAAATTGAATACAGATTGTAGAATATTATGGGTAATTTTCTTCCTTTGATTTATATTTACATTGTGTAATATAAGCTAGATATGTTGAATACTCAGTATCTTTAGAATTAATGATGCCTTTGTTCAGTACGTCGTTTTCGTCATTAGCGGAATAATTCTGCCGGATAAGCTCTACAACGCGAGCCTTGTACTGTGCCCGCAGCAGGGCGTCATACTCTTCCTGCGTGATCTCGCCGTCCGAAAGCTTTTCGGCAGCTGTTTTTTCAACGACAGTGTCACCGCTGATTCTGTATCCGGCAGGAAGTTTTTCCAGCCCGGCGTTTATCCTCTCCGCCTGCGTCATTTCAACAAGCGCGGTACAGTCACTGTTCAGCCGGTATCCGGCAGGAATGGCGGCAATGTTATTCCTGTACAGTTCCATATCACTTTTCCGGCTCCAGTCAGCATTATAGTACGCTGCCGGTTCCCCGACGATACCGCCGAAACCGTCCACTTCAACGGCGCCGTCCGGCAGCACCAAACCGCAGCAGTGATCCTTTATCAGCCCGTCTTCAACAATCAGATATTCCATGTTCCTTCTCCTCTATCATGCTGTACGTTTCCATAACCGGACCGTATAGTTCACCGGACGTGTCTCCGTACTGCCGTATGCGTCTGTATTCCAGATTCCGCTGCCGTCAACTTCATGCTGCATTACCCTCGTTCCATTGCTCGACAGTCCCGAAAGCCTGTAATTTGCGGTAACCCTGCCGATTGTATGGCTGTGGGACTGTATACTCATTGCCTGCTGCCCGCTGGCAAAAGCGGAAGCGTTGCCGCCTTCCGCGCGGAAAAAAGCTCCGCCATAAGCAGACGAAATATTGCTCTATGTTCCACCGAATAATGTTGCCGGATCGAACTGTCCGCTCAGCTGTATATACACAGAACCGACCGGCATGGTACCCGCGACAGGAGCGGTACACGAACTGGTCGCCGGATATGTTCCCAGAAGTGTACGCAGCGCAGAAAAAAACTCATTACGCCTGCTGCAGCCGTAGAAGTGGTACTGGCGCAAAAAAAATCCGCCGGTAACAGTTCTGTCAGTTATCCAGCGTGATCGGATAATTGGCTGTTAGTACTTCTATCTTTTGTTTTGATACACCTGATTTTACGACCATCGGCTTGTTCATTTTCAGTTCGATCTGGTACCAGCCGTTCTTTTCTGTATATTCGGAAAGAACAGGGTACCTAAAAGAATTGAGAAGGAATTTTCCTTGAATCTGTTCAAGCATATCAAGCAGCCGCCGGAAGTCGTCGGCTGAATATCCGTCGTAGTGCCCTTGATCTGTATCAGGGTAGGGCGGGTCACAGTAGAAGAATGTCTCCGGACGGTCACGGCTTCAGATGATCTTGAGCGTATCGTAGCTTTCGATTTGAACATTCTGCAGCCGGACAGCCAGTTCTTCGGTAAACGAAGCGCGTTTATTTGCGATTTTCTGTGTTGTAGTACCTGCCGGATCATAGCCCCAGCCTGCGTCCCCGTTTGCACCGAATGAACAGTTGGCAAAGACCCATACAGCCCATGCACGTTTTATCCGGTCGAACATATCGGGATTTTCGTTTACTACACGTGCCTGCCGGTACAATTCCCGGCTGTGTAGGCTTATCGAAACCTGCTGGGCAAGGAGTGAAAAGTCTTTCTGGATAACTTCGTAGAAGTTTATCAGTTCTCCGTTTATGTCGTTGATGATTTCTGAATTTGACGGTTGTTTTTGGAAAAAACCGCGCATCCGCCGATGAACGGTTCGCAGTAGATATTATGCTGCGGAATAAGAGCGATGATTTTCTTTGCAAGCTGCTGCTTACCGCCGTAATACGTAATTGGTGTCTTCATGGATTGTCCTTGAGGAAATAATTTTTAATCTAAGCTAAAACCTGAGACTGAACAGGCCGACTCTGTATATACTTATGCATGGGTCGGGAAGACGCGGAGTAATCCGTAGGCATGCAAGCGCTTGTCGACGGGGTACGAACTCGTCGGTTTCTGCCTGTTTTGAGTGATTATTTCATATTTATATAGTCGTTTTCAATAAATCGAGTAAAAATGTTGTAATTTTGGTATATTTTTGTGAAAACGAGACATTTTTTAAACAATATTCGAAAAAAAAGTTGTTTTCTGGAAATTCTGTGTTATCATCTTTTAAATACAGGATTCTTGTAATTTGCTATTCTTTTGTTATTTTACGGAACCGAAGTTCTGCAGCCTGTTTCGGCGGCGCAGAGCTTTTTTTATTTTGTGTGCATGATTGACGCTTATGATTAAGCGGAAGGGGAGAGCTATGCACAAATAAGTAGCTTATAATGATAAGAATAAGCTTAAACTGCGTAATTTGTTGTATTGCAGTCAGATATAAAAAATAGTCAGCATTTTTACTGACAGAATTACAGAAAAAATTAGTTAGACGGAACTGTATAAATGTTGTTAGGATTACGCTTCACGCAAGGAGTAAGAATATGGAGATTGAAAAAATTATTGGTTTTATAAGTCCTGCGATGAAAGATGCAGAAAAAATTGAGGATAAGGACATTGTTGGAGAAGATATTAATCAAAATTCAAAACTATTTAAGATGCTTTCAGATATTTTTAACAGGTCTACAAATGAATGTGATATTCCAATAAAGTTTGTTCCCATAAAAGGTAAACAAGAAAATCCGATACGTGATGAAATAATTAACATCGATAAAACTTTTTCTGTAACGGCATGTTCAATTTTAGTAAAGATATTGTCCTCCTTAACTGACCACAAAACAAAAGATGGGTTAGTTTTTTTTATCAAAGGAAATCAAGGTAAAAATTCAAAGATTATGATAGCACGTTTTCCTGCAGAAACAGGTATTACAATTAATCCAACAGCGGATAAAGTTAATTTTGATGTTATTGATGATGTCTTCTTAAAAAATTCAAGAAAATATAAAGCCGCTTATTATTTGAGCAAAGAACAATTTTGGATTGGATACGCTATTGATAAACAAGTGAACGAAGGAAGAGGAAAGGTTAAAGAAATATCTGATTATTGGATTAAACAATTCCTTCAATCAGAAATGAAAATAACTTCCCAACGGGGTACTGCAATTCTTGCAAAAGCTGTTCGTGCTACGCTTGAAACAACAGAAGAGCAAGATATTAAAAATGAGCTTGTTACTTTGAGTACGACTATAAAAAATGTAAATAATAAAACTGTTAGTTTTGAATCTTTTTTTGCAGAAATGAATCTTTCTGATGAAACAAAGAATGAAGTTTTACAAAAAATAGATAAAGGTATCCAAAAGACAAAATTTAAAATTGATGAAGAGGAATTCAGAACTAATTGCAACTATCTTGTTGATATACTAGATAATGGAGCAATTGTTATTGCTCCGGCTAAAGAATTTAATGATATTTGGTTAAAAAGTTATGTAGCGGAGGATGATGAATATAAATATTCTACAACTGGTAAGCCAATAAAATCAAAATATCAAACAAGAGTAGTTAGATGACAACCTCAACGTTAGAAGATATCTATCGTAATAAATATCCGTATTTACAAGAATTGGCTCTTAAAATACAAACCGATTTATTTAATTATTTAAATGGGAAGGTTCGTATTGATAGAGTTTCAGCACGGGCAAAATCGGTGCCGAGGTTTGTTGAAAAGGCTAATAAGAAAAACAAAAATGGTTCAATAAAATACGACAATCCTTTAAACCAAATACAAGATCAAGTTGGTGCAAGAATTATTACATACTATCTTGCTGATGTTGATGAAATAGCTTGTATTGTTAAAAAATATTATTCTTTTATTGAAGAGCTGGATAAGAGACCTGATTCAATAACGGAATTTGGATATTTTGGTAAACATTTTATCCTACTAATTCCAGATGAGCTAAAACCAAAACAAGAAGAAGTTGAAATACCAACGTTTTTTGAATTGCAAATAAAAACATTATTTCAGCATGCATGGGGAGAAGCTGAACATGATTTAAATTATAAAACAGAAGAGCCATTAGCTGACGATGATAAAAGAATGATTGCATATTCTTCGGCCCAAGCATGGGGAGCAGATCAGATTTTTAATACATTATATAAAAAATATAATTCAGAATCCTAACAATCGCTTCGAGCGGACAAAACTTTTGTCATAATTTGTGCTATTGCTACGCTTTTTTATGCACAAATTACGCCAATCCCTCACCTTCGGTTCGGGCACAGTTTTGCAGCTCAAGCGTATGTTAGCCAGAGTCTTCCAGCGCCATAGGATGAGAAAATGAAAAAAAGAATAAAAATACCTAGTCAAATACAAATTCGCGTATTATATAAATCGGCGAAGGCCTGTGCCGTATGTAGAAATAATGAAGATTTACATTTCCATCATATCGATCAAAATCCTTCTAATAATTCAGAAGATAATATTATTATTCTTTGTACGCATTGTCATGGAGAGGCTCACACAAAACATTCTTTGTCACAAAATTTGGATAAAGAAAAACTTATTGGTTTAAAAAAATCTTGGGAAACTGAAGTAGAAAATCGAAATAAGTTAGCTATGACAGAATTCCATGGGAAGTCAATGATAAATTGGGTATATTTCAATTTTGATCAGCTTCCAAAATATATCCAAACATTTGTAAATGATTATAAAGATAAATATTATTACTATTTATTAAATAAACGAATAATAAATAACATGCTTGATGTTACTGTCAATGATACAAGAGGTGAAAATATACTTTATCGCAATATTTTTGATGTTCTTGATTTTAGAGATTCACATGCCTTGAAGCAGTATTTTGAAAATATGATTAATGAAATTATAAAAAATGTAAATCCGTATGATCTTAATACTATATGGACTAAACGAGAAATAAAGTGTTTAGTAAAAACAAATGATTTCATTTTTTTGATGAATGGAGCATTTTTTAAAACTATACAAGTTAATAACAAAATAGAAACAAGAAGAATAAGAATAAAAGCAAAAAAAATAATTGTTGAAGGTTATATTTATACAAATTATATGTTTGGTTCTTCGTCTTATTGTGATTCATTTAATGGGCATAAAGTTGTAACAGGATTATACTTTATAAAAAGTATAAATCAGGAATTAGGAAATCTTGTTTTACATGTTACGCCACTGGCATTGGGCTCTGGCAATTTTGAATATGAATCGAAAACACCATATATTTTAAGAGTAAAAAATGGCTAACGAGACTCTAGTAAAAGTTATTTAGAAAAAGTGTCAATTCTCCGCAATGTAAGTTTATGAAAATCTCTTTTCAATTTTTCGCCTTCGCATTGCATTCTGTGGCATAAGCCCTGTACGTCACATAGTCTGCGCCGGACGCGTCGGCGATACCTTTGTTCAGTACGGCGCATTTACAATTGGAGTACTGCTGCGGGATCGCATAACCACTATCCCTCCCACACACACACACACATGACAACCAAATCGACGGTACGCGTCTGGTCGTCCCAGTCCTGCCCATTGTCAGTTCCCACCGTACGCAGTCGGAATCCCTGCGCTGTACGTTCGATTACCGTATGATTAAACACATAACCGCCTTCCTGATACTGTTAAATTGTTAAAGACAAAATTATTTATTATTTTTCCATCACCAGTAAGATAAGAAATTGAGGTTTGGTAATGAAAAAAATTTATACAACATTATTCTGTCTACTTTTTCCTGCCGCTGTTTTTGCGTACAGTTATGATATCCAGATAGGAGCCGGATATTCTCTTACACAGCAAAGTTTTTCTTACGAAGACAAAACAAAAGAAAGTGATACGCTTTATAATCTGAATTTATATATTTCTAATCATGATTATTTACTCCGCATTTCGGAGTTTTTGCCAATGTAAATATAAAAACGCTTGCATTCGGAACTGTGATACTAAATAATAAAACAACGTATTACTTGGTATCAAATTTTACTGGTTTTAATATACTGACCGGGCCTGTATTACGGTTTTCTGACAGTGCTGCAACGCAGGTAAGCATAGGTATCGGCTTTCACGCAGAGTATGATCCGTGGAAAACGTATCAATACACCGAACAGTATTATGCCGGAGACTATTACTACGGAAAAGAGGTGTGTACCTATAATAATTTTATCGGAGGAGCCAGTGCAGATCTGAATGTAAAATTTATAGCCATGCACAAGTGCTCGCTGAATGCGGGACTTACCGTAATATATGATTTCATCGGAATCGGCACAAGAGAAAAACAGTTTATTTCGGACGATACCGTCAAATTCGGCGACTATTCAAATATAAGAGTTGAACCGCACGTCTCATTCTGCCTGAATCTGGGAGAATAGGACTGTTTTATTCAGTGCATAGCAAATAACCCACTACCGGATTTACATTCCTCAACGTAAGTCCTGTACGCTGCATCGTCTTCGTCCGCTGTGTCAGCGGTCCTCGCCCTCATTCTGTACGTAAAATTCATCGTCAATCCGCTATATCTACTCCCGCAGTTTTTTTCATTGTACGTTCCATTTTTTATTTGTAAAGGCTATACAAAGCTCACTTCGTTCGGCCTTTACAAATAAAAAAGTGGAACTGCTGTGTACCTCCGGTGCGGGAGTAGCACGGCTACCTCCGCATACTTCATTATTTCGGAGGTGCAGCATGCACACAGACGTTCAGTTCAATGGGTACGTACCAAAGGTCAGCAAACAGGCAATTTTTGTTCTCCGCCGCTATGCGTGGTTCAAAAAACAGCCAATGACGGACACGTTGGATCAGTTAATACTAAACATCGTTCCGTCTTTGGACGCAAAGTCAGTATGTTCAGCATGTAAAGGTTCAGAACCTCAATGCCAGGACTGTCCATTCAAAAAGGGGACTTCGAACCACAAAGTAAGAAAGTCCCCTAAAGTCAGAAAGTAAATAAAGCTTTCAACTTGTAAGAGAATGGTTGGTGTAAACAATCATTCTCTTACAGTATATATATCGCCCGGGATTGTACAAAAAAGACCACATGTGGAAAAATATTTTGTATTTAAAAACGCTTCAACACCGGCACCATCTTCAGCGCAATGTATGCCGTCGCAATACATAGCGACTCTGGGAAGAATTATACGTTATTCGATAAAATACTTGCACCATAATGTATTAGATAGTATATTATAAGCATACAAACACCTACAAAAATATTTGTATATACAGGAGGTTCAATATGGCTACAAGTCTTGTTCAAGTTCGCATAGATGAAAAACTGAAAGATGAAGTATCAGAAATATACGAGAATTTTGGAATTGATCTTCCTACAGCAATACGTATTTTCTTTAAGAAAACAGTTTCAGTTAAAGGATTACCTTTTGACCTTAGAAACTCTGATAATACGGACACTGACTTGCGAAAAAAGGTATATGAAACTGCAAGAAAAGTCATACAGGAAAATACTGTTCCGGAAATGAGTCTTGAAGAAATAAATGCAGAAATTGATGCAGCTAGATCTGAAAAGAGTAACTCGTAAAAAAAATGGAACATTCATGTTATATAGTAATAGATACGAATGTTCTTGTATCAGCCTTGATCACCCGAAATGAAGAGTCACCGACAGTAAAAATACTTCAATTATTAGCAGAAAGTAAAATAGTACCTGTTTATTCTACAGAAATAGTAGATGAATATAAAAATGTATTAAGACGACCAAAGTTTCATTTGCCGGAAAATATAATAAATTCAGTTGTAAATGATATTAAAAATCATGGTATTGAAATTACAAAGATACCGGAAGTAAAAGAAAAGATGCTATATCCAAAAGATGTTGTATTTTATGCCGTTACCATGGCTGTTCAAAAAGAGAATGCACTTCTTGTTACAGGAAACGGTAAACATTTTCCGGTACAACCGTTTATTGTAAATCCTGCACAGTTAGTGGAAATAATTAAGCAAATATAGATTAAATGGTAAAAGAGACGTCCAACAAACGCTTCAACACCGGCACTATCTTCGGCGCAATGTGTGCCGTTCCACGGGTTCCCGTCTCTGGCGCAGGTGCATGAAAAAGAAACATTTGATTTTAACCGGATTCGTATACAGCATCCGGCAGTCACAGTTACAATGAGTTACAGCGGTAAAACGCTCAAAGACTATGGCATTTTCCCCGGGGATCGGCTTATTGTCGACTGCAAGGTATGTTTGCTGTGGTTGAGAAAGACGGTGAATTCTGTTTTGAACGGCTTGGACAGCCTGTTGAGCTTGTTTTTGGTATTGCCACCGGTATCGTCCGTACAGGAATAGTATGATAATGCACATCGACGGAAACAGCGAAGTCAGGAACCTGTGTGAACAGAAAGGTGTCCGCGTCTTTTCTTCAAACTAGACGTTATATGCCGACATCAGCAGACGATTGAATCTGTTATACGGTGAATACAGCACCGAAAATTGAACTGTATTCCACTGGACTAATGCCAACCATACACTACTGTTTTTCCTTTTCTCTTTTCAGGTGGGGGTTATTTGACACTTACTCGTAATGCAGTGTGGTTCCGTCAGAGATACAGTTGGGATTTGACAAAAGTACAATGAAGAATTCAATGAAACCAGTCTGGTTTCACCGTGAAACGCGGCAGGTTTCATCATGAAACCTGCCTGAGTTCATCGTGAAACGCAGCAGGTTTCTAACGATGAAGACAAAAATATCAGTTAACACCAGTTTGGATTAGCATGGATGCAAAAATAGCCCGAGGAGAAAAAGCAGCCCGCCAAGGAAGGCGGGCACTACAGGGAAGCGGGAAAATCATTACAGCAGTGGCTTTCCCAAGGATTTTCCCGCAGTTTGATTTTGCATGGATGCAAAACCGCCCGAGGGAAAAAAACAGCCCGCCAAGGAAGGCGGGCACTACCGGGAAGCGGGAAAATCATTGCAGCGGTGGCTTTCCCCAGGATTTTCCCGCAGTTTGGTTTTGCATGGATGCAAAACCAAACTCACTCTCTATTCCAGTTTCCTCTTGATGTGTAATACGACCAGAGGCCTATGTCGTCGTAGTCGCCTGTTGACGACGACGACGTGCCGGAGAAGTCTGCTGATGCGTAGATTGCGGGGGCTCCGGTTTCTGTGGCGGAGGGGTCTACTGCAAGCAGTGTCAGAATACGGTACGGCGAGCCTAGCGCTGAATCGGCGTTCGTTGAAAAATCGACGATAGAACTGCCCGGGACGCCGCTTGTGTTCGTTACTTTGTACAGTCCGGAACCTGCTGTTCCGAGAATGATCGAATCGCTCGTGACTGCCATGGAATAAATGGACGTGATGCCCAGGTCATAATTGGACGAGAACGCTGACGGATCTTTTGAATAATACAGGACGTCGCCGTTCGCATAGTAGTAATAAAGCGGCGTTGTTCCGTCTGTTGTTGTGGCTCCTGCAGCTGTTGTTGAAATTGCATTTGAGCCTGTCGCCCATTCGTCGCGGAAATAAACAGCTCCGTCTGAATACCGGTAAATCGCGGAACAGGTTGACGTTCCGGCTCCGTACGTACTTGACTGCTGCGTAAGGCTGCTGACGCTTGTGATACTTGGCAACGCTGCGCCGTCGAGCAGGAACACTCCGTCGCCTGTTCGTATGTATGCTTTGCGGAACGATGGGTTCGGCGTGTTGGTGCAGAAGATCGTCGCGGCGCCTGACGTAACACTCGGCCCCTGCACCCACGTTGAACCGTTGTAATAATACAGGTATTCGGCAGAGGCGACGTTTTCGCCTTCGCTCTCGTCTTCTTCGTACGTGACGCCGAGCGCGTATAAATAATTTTCATCGGCGGCCAGTTTGATGATATACGTGCCGTTATACGCCCTGCCGTAGTAGTCGTACGAGACTGGGGTTAGACCTGTCATGAAGGAATTCCATGAGTCGTGAGTGGTGGATGACGCTGATTTATAGTAAACGTTGCCGTTTTCGATAAAAATATTGCTGCCGAAACGGACGATGGCGTTGACTGTGCCTGAGATGGTCGCGTCGTCGAGCGTTACTTCGTTCATGATCTTTGAGTAGATAACGTCCTGGCAGCCTGTAAGAAAGAGCGGCGCGCTCAGCAGGAGCGATGTAAAGACTGCGGCTCTTAATATTTTCGTAGTTTTCATGTGTGTATCCTAGAAATGGTAGCGTGCGGATATCGACGCTGTCATGAACAGTCCGTCGTAATTGTACTTGCTGTCTGAATACCATTCAGGCAGCCACATAAAGCTTGAACCGATGCCGAACGACCAGCTTTCGGAAAAGCGGTAGAATGCGCCGATTTCCGGCTTGAGTACGAAACCGGGGAAATATTTCCGGCTCTGGTATGTTTCAAACGCGATGCCCGTACCGATGGAGATGGGGAATTCAAACCGCCAGAATGTCGGCTGGAACATGACGCAGACCGTGACGGGCCAGTAGTTCAGTATGTTGCTGCCGAGCGTCGGGGTGTAGCCTACCAGCGCGTCGCCGCCGACCGCCAGCC
>Ga0183099_1001528_pt1 | contig 13260 bp, 17 predicted proteins | sample Biomet1_FD_127788 | JGI IMG/M metagenome (GOLD analysis project Ga0183099, IMG submission 127788) | Microbial communities from bioreactor (seeded with anoxic lake sediment) at LBNL, California, USA - Biofuel metagenome 1 | ecosystem: Engineered > Bioreactor > Anaerobic > Unclassified ... | reverse complement strand
CTTGGGGGTTTTATTTTTTTTAGCAACGCAGTTCAAGGAGACGAAGTCGAGTGGCAAAGTTTTTAAAGCTCGGAACGAGCGTCGTTCTTGGCTTTGAACGCGTTTCAACTTGTTGAAATGCCTAAGTGCACATCTTTTAATTCCTACACACATTTTAGCATGCTTATAAATGTGTGGGCTGTGTGATATATGTGTTAGTTACTTCACAAACACATATATAGCAGCATTATTATGCTATATTGAAATTAAAGAGATATAGGTGGTGCCATTTTGAATACTCTTGAACGTAAACAGCGACATTATAAAGAGCTGCTTAATCGAATCGAAAAAAACCGTAAAGCCGATGCAACAGCTAAGCATCAAATTAGTCTGTTAGAGCGAAAAGTACGAACAAAAAAACTAATTCATGCAGGATTAGTTTTTGAGGAAGCTGGAATTTTAGATACTTATGAACATGACACAGCATTGGCTGCTCTGAAAAATTTGAATAAAGGGGAGCATACACCGTTATGAACCAAGAAGAAAAACTTGAAAGAAAATTGTCGCAGCTTAAAGAGAAGCGTGTGAAGTTAAAAGATGTACTAGAAAGTCAGCAAACACAATTAAAAAAGGTCGATGATGAAATTAGTGTTTTAGAAAAAAAGAAAAATGAACAACTTCTGAAAAGTTTTCAATCAAATTTGCAAAAAGAAGGATTGGACTTCGATCAATCCGTACTTGATGAGGTCATCGGGCTTTTGCGTTCGAAAAAAACAGATGACTCTCCTATAGAAAATGAGACACCTTCAGAGAAGGTGCAAGATCATTTGTCGAACGAAGAAGCACAACCAATAAGTATTCCGGTTGTGCCAGATGCATTCCGGTGACATTCAACAAAAAGGGGATTTGTAGGTGGAACATTTATTTCAAACATTTTTACATTCGATGGCTTGGCATGCAGGCACTCAATTAGCCAACTCTATGGGAGTTGGTTTGGTGGGATTATTCATTGGATATGGAATTTATCGATTTTTAAGGAGGCGTTAATATGCAAGAATCTTTATTTAAAGGGAAACTAAAATACAGCATCTGTGTCCCAAAAACCTTGCATGCAAAAAAATGTGTATTTTACATTTGTTCAGCCTGTGGGCACGAACAAGTCAATAAAGGTGTTTGTGAAATTTGCCATTCTGAAGTTTTAGCAAAATAACGAATAGGAGAGAGTTTAGATGATTTTATATATTGCAGAAAAACCTAGTTTAGCAACTGCTATTGCACATGGATTAGGCAAAGGACAAAAAAAAGATGGATGTTTTGTGATGAATGGAGGACAGCAAATTGTAACGTGGTGTTTTGGACATATACTCGAACAATTAAAACCTGATGAATATGATGAAAAATATAAACGATGGACACTTGAAGATTTACCTATTGTGCCTAATCCATGGATGTTAAAAGTTAGTGATAGCTGTAAAAAACAATTCAAAATCATCAAAGATTTAGTTGCACAAGCAGATCAAATCGTAAATGCGGGTGACCCTGATCGCGAAGGGCAATTGCTCATTGATGAAGTATTGGATTTTTTGTACAATAAAAAACCTGTAAAGCGAATCCTATTGAATGCTCTTGATGATATGAGCGTCCAACAAGCTTTAAAGGATTTGCGAGAGAACAAAGATTTTGTTGGCCTAAAAAATTCTGCACTTGCACGAAGTCGTGCAGATTGGCTCATTGGTATGAATCTTTCAAGAGCGTATAGCATAAAAGCACGCAGTGCAGGATATACAAGTGCAGTAAGTGTTGGTCGTGTTCAGACTCCAACGATGGCACTCGTTGTTCGCCGTGAACATGACATTAAGAATTTTAAACCCATAACGCATTATCAAGTTGCCATCAAATGGCAACATGCGAATGGTATGCTGCCAACAATTTGGCAGCCAGCAGATACGAGCATTGATGGTTTTGATTCGGAAGGAAGACTTATTCAGCGTGATATTGCAAACACGCTGCTTACCAAAGTAAAAACCGTAGCAGGATACAATAAGGCGAATATTTTAAAAATAGAACAAAAAACAAAACAAGACTTGCAATGTTTACCTTATTCTTTATCTTCTTTACAGATTGATGCTGGAAAGCGATTTGGCTATACTCCTCAACAAGTCTTAGATACAATGCAAGGACTTTATGAAAAAAAATTAACAACATATCCCCGATCGGATTGCGATTATTTACCGGAGAACCAGTTTAGTGATGCGAAGGAAATTCTGCAAAATTTGAAAAATCTACATAAAAATGATTTTCACCATTTCGTAGATCAAGCAAATTTGGCAATTCGGAGCCGTGCATGGAACGATAAAAAAATATCAGCGCATCATGCGATTATTCCGACGCGGAGTATTTGTGATTTTGATTCGTTATCTGAAGTACAGCAAAATTTATATTATATGGTTGCACAAGCGTACTTAGCCCAGTTCTATGAAGTTCATAAATATCTTGCAACAAAAATTTGGATTTTGTGTTCAGATGAACAATTTACAACGAATGGAAAAACTATTTTGTCTAATGGCTGGAAATCTATTTATAAACATGAAATTCAAGAAGCTGCGGATCAAAAAGAAGAACCTACCTTGCCCCAAGTTCAAGAAAATGATGTGGTTGAGTTTTCTTCAGGTGACATCATAGAAAAAATAACAAAACCACCAGTACGATTTAACCCATCGACATTGTTGAAGGCAATGAAGGAAATCTACAAATATGTAAAAGATAGCAATTTAAAAACAGTGCTGAAAGAATGCTCTGGGATAGGAACCGAGGCGACACGGGCTAGTATTATTGACAAATTGCAGTCAACTGGTTTTTTAGCTCTTGAAAAGAAATACCTGGTACCTACAGAAAAAGCCAATATGATAATCAGTGTTTTGTCCGATGACATCACGTATCCGGATACAACGGCACTTTGGGAAAAAGGGCTGGAGGATATTAGTCAGCAAAACTTATCACTTATAGATTTCTTCGAACAGCAAATAGCTATGTTGAATGAGTTCCTTGAGAAAGCTAATTCCATTAAAATCGAAGCACCTAAGAACGCCGTACTTTGTCCAGTTTGTAAAAAACCCATGCTGCGAAGAAAAGGACCGAAAGAGTTTTTTTGGGGATGCAGTGGATATCCAAAATGCAAATCAACAGCAGCGGATAAAAAAGGCAAGCCAGATTTTACACCTAGAAGAAAAAAATAGGAGCTGTGTAAAGATGAAATTTATGTTTTATTTGGGCATTTTTTTGTGGGTGCTCTCTCCGATATTAATTTTTTATCCATTGTATTTTTTATGTAACATTTTGGCACTGCCACTTATGCTATACCCGTGTTATTTGCTTCAAAAAAACAACTCAAAAAAAAGAAAATACTTTATAGGGACTATTCTCATTCTTTTTGTCCAAATTGTTTTTAATTTATATACAAGTATATGGAAGGGATGATATATAGTGTTTGTCTTTTTAGGAATTTGTTTTACAGGTTTGTTAATCTTAGTTGTCTCTTTATTTTTAGGAGATCATGATTTTGGACATGGTTTTGAAACAGACGCAGGTGGAATTCAAGGATTTTTATCTATAAAAGTGATCAGCATCTTTTTAGTCATGTTTGGAGCTGCTGGCGATTTGTATTTGTCTTATGAATATGATGTTTTTAAAGCAACCATCGTTGGATTAATTGTCGCTGTAATTTTTTCTGCTATTGTGAAAAAACTGTTAGAACTGCTTTATCGACAACAAGTAACATCCATAATTTCTACCGACGCTTTTACTGGAATAAAAGGGGAAGTAAAAATAGATATACCCGAGCGTGGCTTAGGGGAAATTGCTTGTATTGTGAAATCAAAAAGAATCTACATTCCTGCACGAGAGAAAAATAATAAACCTTTATGTAAAAACACAGTCGTTAAAATTATTCAATATGATGGCAACTCTGCTGTTGTAGAAGAATAAGTTTAATAAAAATTATGAAAAGAGGTATTTTGATGAATATGTTTTCGGATCCATTCTTTATTGTAATACTTGTTGTTTTAGCCGTTGTATTGGCGTTTTTTGTTTTGACCAGGGTAATTGCAAATTACTATATTAAAGTTCCCCCAAATTTTGTTGCGGTCGTTTATGGTAGGAAAAACAAATCAGACGATGGCAATGGTTATGAATTAGTGACAGGCGGATCAAAATTTGTAATGCCGCTCATTGAATCGGTTGAATTTTTGGATATTAGTGTATTTCCTGTCGAAATTGATGTAGCAAATATCCCTAATGCAGATGGCGTATTGGTGAGTGTTCAAGGAAATGCGAATGTAAAAATATTAAATGATACGGCATCGCTTGAAGCTGCTTGTGAAAGATTTTTAGGGAAATCACAAGAAGAAATTCAAACAATTGCACATAGGTCCTTGGAAGGACATCTTCGTGCAATTGTTGGGGGCATGAGTATTGAAGAGATTATCAATAATCGAACAATCTTCAATCAAAAGGTATTAGAAGAATCCGGTGAAGATCTCCGTAAACTGGGGCTCGGTGTAGACTTTATAACAATTCAGGATGTTCGCGATGAAGAAGGTTATTTAGTCGCTATTGGTCAGAAAAAGGTTGCAGAAGTAAAACGCGATGCCAATATTGGTAAGGCAGAAGCAGAAAAAGAAACTCAAATTAAGACAACCAGCGCAGTTATGGAAGGACAAAAACAGGCTGCAGAAAATGCGGCTAAGATTGCAGAAGCGGAAAAAGAACGTGATGTAAAAAAAGCACAATATAAATCTCAAATTGAACGTGAAAATGCACTTGCAGAGCAAGCTCGTCCGTTAGCCAGTGCAGAGGCTAGAAAAAAAGTTATCGAACAAGAAACTTCTGTCGCAGAAGCAGAGAGTCAAAAGACGGAAAAGGAATTACAGGTTACCATTATAAAACCTGCTGAAGCAAACAAAGTCGCAAACATCATTAATGCAGAGGCTCAGCAAAGTGTAACAATTAAGAATGCTGAAGGTGAACAAAAGAAAAAGGAATTGGAAGCAAAAGGGGAAGCAGCAGCCATTCTTGCAAAAGGGGAAGCTGAGGCAAAAGTCATTCAAATGAAATTGGAGGCTGAAGCTGCTGGTACTGTAAAAAAGGCAGAGGCTTATAAGATGATGGATGAAGTCGGACGTCAGATGCAGATCATTGATAAGATCGGTGAAGTTGGACCATCACTTTTGACTGGTTTAGCAGAAGTTGTTGGTAAAGCAGCTGAACCACTCGGCAAAGTAAAAGAAATCAAAATTCTCGATATGGGTAGCGGAAAAAATGGTGGAGCAGTACAGGGATTTGCCAATATTGTGCCATCTTGGTTGTTATCTTTTATGGAATCAATGAAATCACATGGTTTTGACCCAACGGGCTTATTGGGAAAAGCTCATATAAAAGAATGTAGTGGCGAAAGTTCATCTTTAGAAGAAATGTTAAAGACATTAACCCCAGAGCAACTGGCTTCTTTAAAAGATATTACTCCGGAACAAATTGAATTCTTTAAGTCCACTTTTGCAAAAACAAAGGATGGTGTTACAGGTGAATGAATCAATTCTAAGTGGTTATTTAGCAAATGATCCAGAAGTTCGCTATACGCAATCCGGTAAAGCAGTAGCATCTTTTACCCTTGCCGTAAATAAAAGAATAAAAAATCCGCGGGAAAATCAAAAAACAGCAGATTTTATTCCGATTGTTGTATGGGAAAAACTTGCTGAAATTTGTGGGGAACAAAGTGAACCCCAAAATATTCACAAAGAAAAAAATAATAAAGATAACAGTTCACATATTCAGAAATCTTTCAACAATTTTTGGATAGCAATTAATGTAACCTTTTTATTAATTGGTTTATTTCCTTTAGTTAATAATGGAGATATGTCTGCTCGTTTCATACCGTTAATGATTGGTCTAAACATTATATTAACGATGATGAAGGTGATTTTTGTATTTTTATATGGTAATGATTTTGAACCTGAAGAAAAAGATGAAAGCAATTCTATACAGAATTCAACATCAGTTATTGAGCCACAACCCAAATATCAAATTGGTGATTATGTCAGAATTATGTTTATCAATCATGGTTGCTATAACGAATCTTATTATCTACAGTATTTCGACAAATATATACCAGATAGAGTGATTCATTTTAAATGTGATTTAAAGCCTGAAAAAGGCTCTGTGGGAAAAGTACTAACCTTTTATAAAGATGATTATTATAATGATGATGATTATAATAATTACTTGTATTTTATTGAATTAAATGCAGATTGGGTCATTTTGATGAATGAAAGAAACATTCGTAGGATAAACAAAGAAACTTATTTTAATTTGCTCAATGTTAATAATAAATCAAACTTAAGAAAAAACACCAGTAAAGATAATTCAGTTGTACATCATACGACTATTATAAAAAGAGAAGATAATAGTTTCTCTGATTTCATGACAGGCGCAGCGATCGGAGCTGCAGTAAATGATTTTGAAAGTAGAATGGGACAAATAGACACAAATTTAGGGTCAGATTCTTTTACTGATAATAACTTTTTAGATGATTGACTAGAGTTAATGAAGTTGTTTATTTGTTAGTAACATCTACTATTTTCTATGGAAGTTGCAAAGTTTTGAATACGCTTTGCAACTGACGAATCACTAATTTTGAATAAGGGATACTAGTTTCAAAATGAATGTATAAGAAGGATGATAATATGTCAAATCTCGACCTTAATATATTGGTTTTAGCAATTGCAATAGTGTGTATGTGTATTTTTATAATATGTACTAAAAATAAGATTATGCGGAAGAGTCTTATTTGGGGGACTTGTATAACTAGCGTATGGTTTTTTATAAGGAATATATTTCCGTTATTAAACTTTAATATATTAAATAAAAATACACTTTTGATTATTTTATTTAATATGTTGGCGATTGCTTTTGTCTACTGTATTTGGAGAAAGCATTATACGAAAATAAAAACTGGAAATATAATTTGTTTTTTTAGTATGGCAGTGGTTTTCTTAAATATTTTTATGAAATATCAATTTATTGGTTCTTTATGGATAATTTTAATGGCATGGGGTTTGATCATGATACTACTAGCTCCACCAATAGGAGAATTTCATTTAATCTGTGGTGATTACCGTATATGGACAATTGATGAGCAAGATGGTGATAACTATATCATTGTTGAAGCTGCGGAAGAACGTACTTATAGTTGCAAGAAATTAAACGCGGTGAAATTACCTAATATCGAATTACCCGAAGATTTTTTTTATAATTATAAAAAGTATCGGTTAGAAGTTTCAGCTAAAGGAAGCTGGGAATTTAAAAGATGTCCATAATGGACATCTTTTTATAAAAATAATGGAGGTCCGAAAATGAAATTGTTTACGATTCAAAAGTTCAAGATATATCAGAACAAAATCAACCAAATGTCATATCGACAGAGAGCAAGTGTATATCTAGTTTTCACGGGGCTTTCGTTCCTTGCAATATCTTATGAATCAATAGCAGTTATACCGTTTATTTTTTGGGGATATAAGACGATGACGAACATCAATGCCATGAAGCTGCTGGAACACCTTATGGAAGCAGAAAAGACAACTGAGTTCATTCATGAAGATAAAATTTATGATATAAAAACCTCTAGTTTATTATTCAGAGTGGATCACAAATACTTTTATGATCGGATTTTGGGAATAGAAGAATATAGATATTATTCAACCTTATATCTATCTGCAAATGAAAATTATTTTTTATATATCATGCGACGTAATTATCAAGTAAAAATAGAACCATTATCTGAATCGCAAGCGAAACAGTGGTTAATCAAAGAAAATGTTGAGTTGTATAAACAAACTTTTGGTGAAATTGAAAAAGCGTGAGGTTGAAAACATAGAAAAAAGGGGCTGTGTATAGTGATAAAATTTGTAATAAAAAAATTAAATGGGGATGCTATGTTTATTTTTCATGCTTTACCTGATTTGCCGGATGAAATATTTGCGAAAACAAAATGCCAATGGTATATTACTGAAAATAAAAAACCAATTCCAATAAAAAATGCAACAATGGGATCATATTTTTTTTCAGCCGAACAAATTGAATTAGATGGATATACAGGTAAATATCTGTACTGTGAGTATACCAATACTACAACAAATGAGACGATCCAAACGGAACATGTTAAGTTATATTATGATGTAAATAAAATGATCAAGGCAGGTGTAGTCTTTGATGCGATATCACACTTTGATGAAAATGGTGACATTATAGACGATATCTCACTTTGATGAAAATAAATATAGCTACTTTGGGCATGCTTGAATTATCCAAAATGTAAAACAATTTTTCAAGATCGTAATGGAAAACCTGTAATAACGAAAACATATCCTTGCCCTGTTTGTAAAACTGGCAAACTAACAATGCGCCAAAGTGTTAAAGGAAATTTTTGGGGATGCAATAGATTCCCCAATTGCAAAACGGTCTATGGAGATAAAGATGGGGCTCCTGACATAAAATAAAAATTGAAAAGAGGTACTTAAAATGGAAGATTTGAATAAAAATGAAGAACATTTTGCTGAAGAAGCTCAAGAAAACGAAGTAGGGCAGCAGACCGCACTTTCGCCAGAAGAAAAACTTGCTAAATTTAAGGAAATTGGCGCACGCAGAGTATCAAAGGCCTGTAAAGCAATTCGGATACTCGGAAATCTATCCAACCGTAATTCATACGCCTATGAGCAGATTTATGTCGATAAGATGTTTGAGGCAATAGAAGCAGCCTTAGCTGAGACAAAAGTTAAATTTCAGGAAGAAAAAGACTTCAGCTTTGATTAATATATAAAAATCCCCCGATACGTAAGAAGTATCGGGGGATTTTTAACAGAACAAACTATACCAAAATTGATAAAGCCATGCTCGTCTTCTTTGGTTTATATCCAATAATATAACCTCCTTATAATTTTTTTATAAGGATTTTTTCCCCATCAAAAGAAACGATAACATTTCGATTATCGATACTAAGGCCCATTGCATCTACCCATTTTTTTGGTAAAGTCAACCTGGTAGTTGTTCCAGTTGAAGAACCACCGGATTTATTAAACAATATTTTTAAGGTTCTTTCTTCTATTTCAGTCATAAAAACAATCCTTTCAATATTTTTCGTATTTTTCAATAACTGCAATTCGTTCCAATACACATAGTGGCTCAAATTTGTTTTTCAACGTTGTGCGATCCTCGGCTGATCCATTCGCAGATAGTTCAATAATTTTCGTCATATCTTTAAGAAGCTCTATTGTAATCGTACGGTTTTTATTCAAAATCGTATTTAATAGAACTTGTTCATTTTGATTCAATTCAGGGATAGACGAATAGGTATCTTCCATGAGGAGAGAATATCGCTCGGCTATATTTCCAAGATATCGCGAAAAATTGCCTTCTTGGTGCTTCTGCTTTAGTCCCTTTAATAAAATTTCAAGTGGGGGATTAAGCCATATTGTTTTTCTGCCCATATAAAAGTTCAACTCCTGTCATCGTAAGAGAATCGCCCGTAAAAGCATTCCAATCATATAAAGCCATTTGTATAGAAATATTTTCGGCAAAAATAGGCTCGGTACCTTGTTTTATAATCGTGCCTAAATTTCCAGATACCCAAAATTGATATTCATCTTTTTGGCACAATAAGACTTTATTAGAAAAATCTTGTATTAAAAGGGTTCCATTTTCGTAATTCGATATATTTTCATACATATAAAATTCCTCCTATAAAAGTAAATGGAAAGGTGTATCCCTTAATGGGAATACACCTTTTATTTTATAACATTCCTTCTTCTTTAAAACTGAAAAAGGAATTATACCCTAATATAATGTGGTCTAAAATAGGAATTCCTAGTATTTTACCAGCCTCTTTTAATGTTTTGGTTGTATTAATATCCTCATGGCTGGGCTGTCGGTTTCCGCTGGGGTGATTATGACAAAGAATAATACTTGCGGCATTGCTCAAAATTGCCGCTTTAAAAACTTCGCGGGGCTGAACTAGCGTTGCGTTTAGCGTTCCAATGCTAACTAAATTAAGTGCATTGATTTGGTTTTTCATATCAAGGCATCCAATGATAAATGCTTCTCGATCGATTTCGCCTAAAAAAGTTTGAAAAATTTCAGCGGCAATTTCGGGTGAAGAAATCGCTTTTCTTTCAACCATTAAGGATTTTTCACGAACTTGCTGAATAGATACAATTTGTACACGTTTCATTAAATTTCCTCCTTGCGGTTGCGCGCAATGCCAACCGACTCAGTAATGATGTAATTTATCTTACATCTATATTATATCATTAGTCGTGACGACTGTCAACAATTAAAGGGATTATCTGATAAAAAGGCATATTATGCCCGGTGGCGTCCGGGCATCTCAGCTTTTGACCTGCCGCGCAGAATACAAAACAAGAAACTGCTCTCTTTGAGCTGTGGCGGATGGGCAGAACGACATATGGAAATAAAAACAACCCTCTTTCACATAAAATTACCGATTAAATCTCTTTAGTTAAACAAATACAGTTGTGAGTCCGTAAAATCATCTACAACCGAAGGAATATGCTTTTTTATACAAGTATATAGACACAGATCTTTTCGTGTCACAGAAAGGATTATGGAGACTACTTTTTCAGTATCATCATTGCAAGATTCCTTTATTGGCTTTTTTTAACTCCGTCATTTTTTCTGTTAATATCCATAAAGACTTATTTAATTTAACATTCGTATCAATGGATTTTACAGCTCGGGTTGTTGTCCTTTTCCCATTTACTGTTTGTCCAGGCAAGCCACCTCGAATAAGATTTTCTTGAATGCGATTTGTTACGGACCATAAATCCGGTTGTTTATCAGCTATGCGTCTTGGCAGTAATAACTGACTAGAGGATATCGGCTCTTTATCTTCCTCATATTTTAACCCTAACGCGGCAGTTGCAAATATATTGGATTCTTCAGGCGTAAGAATTGTTGATTTCATTTCGTGCATAGAGTTATCAATCAGCTCAAATTCTTCTGAAATAGTAAATGCTGCATCGATGACATTATCTGTAATATTTCCGCGGTGGGGGACGCGAATATCATTTATCGTATCACCGGTGACCATTCCATTTTGGCAAACAAAGCGGAATACGCCAGCGAGCATTTGATAACTACTTGTTCCATCATGAGAATTGATAAGAATAATTTCAAAGGCTTCGGGACTATCAATTTTTTCAGCAGTTCTTAATCGAAGCATGTGCTTTGTAAAATCACTTTTCCCCTCGATTCTCGAACGGGACTGGGCAACCATGAACGGCTGGAAGCCTTCCTTACGCAATCCATTTAAAACATCGATTGTGGGAATATACGTATATCTATCCGACCGTGATTCATGCTTATCTATCGCGAAAATACTTGGTGCAACTCTATATAGTTGGTCATCCGACAGAGGGGTATTTGCACGTAAGCCGAAAGATTTTCTGCCAAAAGTAGTGGATAATAATTTATTCATAGTAAGTTCCTCCTGTGGCTAGTAGAGAACTATGTCTTTGACCTACCAGCGCGTTGATTTTTTTTGATGGCCGAAGAATCCCACCGGAAGGTGATTTTACAAGGACGCAACGCGGCAAAGCGAATCCTTGTAAAATCTCATGCAGGTGGTAGGCTGACAGCGGCAAAAAAAACAAACTTAAATTATTTTCCAACGGAAAATTTTCCATTTTGATAAGACTTTTATCCGTGAGAATCGTTGATTGAACGGATACGTAAATTCCCTCTGGGAAATAAAAATGCGAGGCACGTTGTTTGAGCAATTTTTCCGCTGCGTCACTTTTAGTATGCAACGTACTTTATTCCCAAAAGATAGCTGCCTTGTTAGTTGCAGCTATCTTTTGGGCCTTTTTTAAAAGCTCCCTAAAATAAATAAAGAACAAAGAGCAAATGCCAAAATGAATGATTCTGAAGCCCGTAATTCGCGGTTCATATTTATCCCTCCATTTTTATAGTGAAATCTATTTAAGCTGCACTCAATACATAAATACCAGGTGCCTTGCGTTTAAACACTTCTTGATGCTGTCCAACAATTTGACGGATTTTTGCTTTCCAATTCGGATTGTGTCTAATTTTTTCAGATGCATTATTTTCAACTAATTCATAAAGCTCTTGAAGGGACAATTCACGCTGTTCCTTTTGGAAAATCCGTTTTACCGTATTTATCCAAGTATTTCTGTGTAAATTTTGTAATAGAGTTGAAAAATCTATTGCAAAATCTAGCACCATATTTGCTTTAAATTCCTTTTCAAAAATATATAGAATTTCATGCTTTATTGGTATAAAAGACGTTCCAGCACCTTTATATATCCGACTATCAGATGTACAATTATTTTGTACTTTGATAATTTCTTCTTTTAACTTCCCAGGACACACTGTAAGCGACAAAGAACATAAAGGGTAATACGTACCCTTAGACCGCCAATTCCCCATCAGAATTCCGTATCTGCCACCGGGCTTCAGCGCATCAAAAACGTTCATCATTGCCAGCTGAAGCTTTTGTAAAAATTCATCTAAAGTTCCAGTTGATAAATCATCCGGATGTTTCGAATACTCTATCATGCGCCAATAGGGAGGATGACAGAAGATAGAAGCAGCAGACTCACCTAATCGGGTACCCAAATCATCTCGTGTGATATTGAAACCACTTTTTAAATCAAATCCCTTATATCGAATTCCTCTAGCCGCAGCCACGTCCTTACTCGTTCCACTGCCCTCCATAGGGTCGACAAACAGCCCGTTTGGATTTCGATGTGCAAAATCCAGAAAATCGGAAACAATACCTCCGGACGTATTACCTCGATATTGATTATCACCATAACTAAGACGCTGCTTATACTCACAAATACTATTCACGAACATTCCCATGCCCTCCAGTGCGTTGATTTTTTTTTGATAGCCGAAGAATCCCACCGGAATGAGATTTTACAAGGACGCAAAGCGGCAAAGCGAATCCTTGTAAAATTCCATGGAGGTGGTAGGCTGACAGCGGCAAAAAAAACGAGTTTAATTGATTTCCTTAAGGAAATCTTCCTCTCTGTATGCACTTACCACACGAGAAAAATTGATTGAGTGTGGTCGAACCCCTTTACGTAGAGAAAATGCGAGACATATTGATTGAGCAATTTTTTCAACAGATCCATTCGAGAAGAGGCAGAAACTATATAAAAAAATACGTATCGTCCCAGCTCATGGACGATA
>Ga0183099_1001527_pt1 | contig 13261 bp, 17 predicted proteins | sample Biomet1_FD_127788 | JGI IMG/M metagenome (GOLD analysis project Ga0183099, IMG submission 127788) | Microbial communities from bioreactor (seeded with anoxic lake sediment) at LBNL, California, USA - Biofuel metagenome 1 | ecosystem: Engineered > Bioreactor > Anaerobic > Unclassified ... | reverse complement strand
TATTCATAAAGGCATGGATCGTCATGCTTTTTTGAAATTGAACCTTGTTCTTGGCCATGATCAACTCCTTCAGAACAGGACAATTTAGTTAACTGACCTCCGGCTGAGCCGGAGGCTTATTTGATGACGCCCTCTAAGGGCTCAAGTAAGCACCAAAGGTGCTAGAGCATCCCCATTTTCAATTGTTCCCGATGTTCATCTTCTTTTTCCTGATGCCTTATATAATTGAGTACCATTTCCTCATCTAACCCAACGGTTGAAACAAAATAGCCCCGGGCCCAGAATTCTTCTCCGTTAAAGTTTCTTTGCCGCCCTCGGAAATTTTTCGCTATTGATATCGCGCTTTTGCCTTTGAGATAACCGACAACATTCGATACTGAATACTTGGGGGGAATACTGATGCACATATGAACATGATCTTTCATCAGATGTCCCTCTTCTATTGTTACACCTTTCCGTTGAGCCAATTCATGAAACGTAACACCTAAATGTTTTCTGATTGCCCCATAGATCAATTTCTGTCTTTTCTTCGGAATAAATACAACATGGCATTTACAATCCCAACGGGTATGAGACAGACTTTTGTAGTCTCGCATAGGTTGTATCCTCTTTACTTTTGGTCGAGCAAAGACGTTACACCGTTGTCACGGTCAAACCTATGCGAGTCACCCCAGCTTAGCTGGGGGTTTATCAATGTTTAATTAGTGTCGGACGGCTTTCAGCCACCGCACAATTCGAAGTTATGCTCTCCAAGAAGACCTTTAATTTAATATCTATAGAGGTGAAATCATGTCTGAGATAAAGCACATACCTACCCCTTTTAGTTATTCATCGGTAGTCGTAGCTGGAGACTATGCTTTTCTTTCCCTTCATCGCGGTTTTGGCGATGGCTTCGAAAAACAGTGCAACGGAGCCCTTTTAGAAATAAAGAAAACTCTTGAAGGGATTGATTTGCCTTTATCTTCGGTCGTAAAAGTCACTGTTTGGCTCAAAAATATTCAAGATTTACCAACTATGGAAAAACTATTCCTAGACTATTTTGAGCCCACTAAATGTCCCGCCCGCATGACTGCGACAACAGAATTTATCGACTCTGACTGCTTAGTCATGGTAGAAGGGATTGCGTTTTGTAAATAAGCCAAGTATGAAGGCGCTCAAATCCACACGCATTATTGATTAGTGCCGCCGTTTAATTAAAAGTTATGCTTTTGGTTTTTCTATTAATTATCGGTATTGAATTCTAGCTTTTTCAAGGATGATTTATGTCTGTTTATAATCTGAAAGGTGGCTGTCATTGCGGTAATATCACTGCTGATATTGAACTTACTTCACCACCCTCAGCATTAAATCCTCGTGCATGTGATTGCGATTTCTGCCGAGAACATGGCGCGGCTTACATTTCTGACCCTCAAGGCAAACTCACTATTTCTGTGAATGAACCTTCTTTGTTAGGCCGATATCATCAAGGCAGTGGCACTGCTGATTTTCTCTTTTGTCGTCAATGCGGTGTATTAGTCGGTGTGTCTTTTCAACAAGCTCAGAATATTTACGCCACTATCAATGCGAATATCATCAAAGAGACTGGTTTTGGTGATACCTGTTCAGCGTCTCCCAAAAAACTATCTACCGCTGAAAAAATTGCGCGTTGGCAAGCCGTTTGGTTTTCTGATGTTCGCATTAACGCATAGCCTTTTTACTGATTTATTAGCTTTAGCGTCTGGTTTCATTTGCCAACATATGTGCCATTCGGCATCATGAACCTATGAGCATTTCCTTGCACATACTGTGGTTTTGGCATCCGCCACGTCGATAGTCGGTGCGGTAGCTTTTTTCATTTATGCCCGACATCAACAGCCATACTGACATCAAGAGCAAAAGCGCATAACAAGGCGTTCAACGCCACTCGCTTTGCTCGTTGGACGGCACTACGTGCCGCCCGTTAACTTGAAGTTATAACTATGGGCAAATATCTGTGTTTACCCATAGTAAAAACATAAATCAGAAATTCATGCCAATATGACGACCATCTGGGAATTGAACATCAACTGTTAGCTTGCCGCCCATGGCTTCAACATACCGTTTCAGTGATGACAGTTTGATCTCCTGCCCTCTTTTTTCCAGATTCGCGACAGAGGGTTGTGAGATCCCTAATCGGTGTGCCATTTCAACTTGTGATAATTCTAGTTGTTCACGAAGCATTGACAGTCTGAGCTCCAGGATCTCTTGCTCAGCCTGTTCTTTTGCCGCCTGAACAACCTCAGGGTTCACTTTTTTAAGTAATTCATTCAGTGGTTTGGCCATAGCTCACCTCAGTGTGTCCAGATGGTCTAAAAATTCTTGTTCAGCTATCGGGATCATCGTTTCATAAAAACGCTTATTCCCTGTTTTATCGCCACCACACAACATGACGGCTTGTCTGAGTGGATCAAATGCAAAGAAAATCCGGTAGGCCGATCGACCAGTCAACCGCTATGAAAAGCGCGCTGGCGGCAAGGGACACGTCTTTATTGAACCACTGCTCGGCGAAAAAGAACTTGCCGGAAAATGCGGGCTCTACGCCAGGGTAACCCTGGAGCCAGGATGTTCCCTCGGCTATCACGAACACCACGGGGAAAGCGAAACCTACTACATTCTTGAAGGTCAGGGCCTCTACAGCGATAACGGGCAGGAAGTCGCCGTCAAAGCCGGTGACACCATGTTTTGCCCGAGCGGCGAAGGGCACGCCATCGAAAACAATGAAGCCAGCGGCAATCTCAGCTTTATGGCTTTGATCATCAAAACTAAACGATACAAAATCAACAAAAGCGGCTCCTATGAGCCGCTTTTTTGTGGGCAAAGACACCTGGCTATTTGTCCAGCTTAAAATACATATACGTTCGCTGCAGGCCTTCTTCCAGTGACATTCTCGGCTTCCACTCAAGATATTTTTTCGCCCGCGCATTCGACAGCATCGAATGCTTGATATCTCCGGCCCGTTCCGGACCATACACCGGCTGAATTTTCCTGCCGGCCACATTGGTTAAAATACCGACAAGCTCATTCAGGCTGACCTCGGTCTGCGTACTCAGGTTACAAACCATATTGACATCTGCTGTCTGCAGAGCCCCCCATATGCCCGCAGCAACATCGCCGGCATAGATAAAGTCACGCGTCTGCTCGCCATCACCATAAATTGCAATCGGCTGATCCGCTGCAATGCGCTTGGAAAAGATACTGATCACGCCGCCTTCCCCGCCATCGCCCTGACGTTCCCCATAAACATTGGAAAAACGCAGCACCATATATTCCAGGCCAAAGAAGCGCTGATAGAGATCAAGATACTGCTCCACCGTCACCTTGCTGAGGCCATAAAAAGACTGCAGATTCAGCGCAGCGGTCTCCTTAATCGGCAGCTGCTCGGCATCGCCATAAGCCGCTGCCGTCGAAGCAACACAATCCGGCGCACCTTGCTTTTCCGCGCAGCTTCCAGAAGGTTCACCGTTCCACCGATATTAATTGCCTGGTCAGCCTGCGGATCCTTTATGGAAGCATCCACCATCGTCTGCCCCGCCAGATGAACCACCATATCAAACTGCTGCTCAGCAAATATAGTCGCCAACTGCGGATCACGAATATCCATTTCAATCAGTTCTGCCCCGGTCGGCAGGTTTTCCCGTAGTCCGGTAGATAAATTATCAAGTGCCACCGCTTTACAGCCCTTTGCCAGCAATAGTCGCATCAAGTGCGAACCAATAAACCCCGCCCCACCTGTAACAAGTACTTTCATATCCTCATCCCCAATACTAGTCTTAAAAATAAACCGATCAGCTTTGACCACCGCAAGCAGCAAGCTCTGTCAGATAACGGCGCAAGGCATCCTGCCAGGAGGGAAGCCGCGAAAACCCTGCCTCATCGAGGCTTTTTTTGCTCATTCGCGAATTTTTCGGCCGCACAGCCTTCGTCGGATACTCCTCTGACCCCACCGGAAAAACCTTCACCGGCATTTGGGCCTGATCAAATATTTCCTGAGCAAACTGAGCCCAGGAGCAAACTCCTTCATTGGAAGCATGGTAAACTCCATAGCGATCCGTGGCCGCCATGTCACATAAAAGCCTCGCCAGGTCGACCGTATAGGTTGGCGATCCCACCTGATCGCCGACAATCGTCAGCTTCGTCTTGCCTTCACCGAGTTTTAGCATCGTCTTGATAAAGTTTCTCCCATGAATGCCAAACACCCAGGAAACCCGCACGATGAAATACTCTGCCAGCACTGCCTGCACAGCCTCTTCCCCCGCCAGTTTTGAACTGCCATAGACATTTTTCGGTCCCTTGGCTGCATCCACCTCGTAAAAACGATCACCCTCACCGGGAAAGACATAGTCCGTACTGATGTAAAGCAGCTTGCTCTTTATATCCCGGCAGATTTCAGCGATATTTCGAGTTGCGGCCGCATTCACCTGCTGGCACATCTCCGTTTCCGTCTCTGCCTGATCTACCGCCGTATAAGCTGCGCAGTGAATCACAACATCCGGCGTCCAGCCGGTCACAAAGCTTCGCACGGCTGCAAAATCCGTAAGATCAAACTCCGCCCGACTGATGCCGATGCATTCTATTTTTCTGCTTTCAAGCTCACGAACCACATCGTAGCCGAGCTGTCCGCCATATCCCGTAACAAGAACCCTCATAGAAAATCACCCTTCCAAATAAAAACCACTTACAACCTGTCTGCCAGCCACTGGACCAGTGGGTAGGAATAATATTCATCATTAACGGCCTTCCAGCAGGCGTAGATCGAAGCAAAAAACCAGACCAGCCCGATGAGCAGCAGCAAGGGTATCAGCAAAATACCGACGAGTAAAAAGGACAGCACCCCTACCACTGTTGAGGCAATAACAATGCAAAGGTGCATACACAATGCCTGTTTTGCATGTTCACTGACAAAATTGTCTTCTTTTTTCCACAGCATCAAGATAAGCGGCACCAAAATAAACCCTATGCCCGCTAGCAGATATGAAATATGCGCCATTACGGCCAAAACCTTCTGTTCCGTAGAAAACATGATTGTCACCTGCCTTTCTTAATTAGCCATATTATACCATAGATACAGCCCTCTTCCTACACTTTCATCATCACCTGCGGTCAATGACAAACGGCAGCCCCCAAAAAGAATGGAGGCTGCCGTTTGCTCGCTTAATTCCGGTGTTCAATAGCCCTGGTCAGTATCCCGATACTCGCATTGAGGGTATCGATCTTTCCTTCGATTCGTACCAGCAAAAAAGCTGTAACCACCATCGGAAAGCCATAATTGGCGGCATATATCAGAAACTGCTCCATCTGCTCTCCCTCCTCTCTGTTTCTACATGCCGCCAATAAAAAAATTACAATCCCCGACCTGCCTGTCAGTAGAAGTTTGCTGCCGTCAGCAAAAAAGCCTACCCTGTAACCAAGCGCTAATCCACGAAAAACCGGTTTTTCACCACAGGTGATATGATGTCCATCGAAACAATGGTGAAACAGGCACAATACGGCAATAAAACCTCTGCTGAAGAACTGTTCCTTCGCTTTGCCGGCCTGCTGAAAAAAGCCGCCGGTCAAAGTCATCTCCGGCCGATCCACGAGGAGGCACTATCGGAGGCCAGACTGAGCTTTATGGAGGCCATCGCCGCTTATGATGCCAGCCGCGGCATTCCCTTTGCCGGCTATGCCAAAGCCAAAGTATACGGCGATCTGCGCACACTGTTTAAGCGAGAACGCCGTACCTGGCAGCGCGTGACCTCGGCAAACGAGTCCATCGGCAAAGGACTGGAGCTTATCGACACCATCCCCGACCCCAAAAATCCTTTCGCTCAGCTGCTGAGCAAGCTTGAGCTCGAAGCTGCTTTGACACAGCTGACCCCAAAGCAGCGAATCGTACTGCACCTCTGCTTCGGTCTCGACCTGTCGCAGTCGCAGGCGGCCCGGCAGCTTCATACCTCGCAGCAGGTACTCTCGGCCAGACAATCAAGGGCCCTCGCCCGTCTGCTCGAGCTGCTTTCACCCCGGTAAAATCAGCGATCGTCCTTGTGATCCCGGCCATGCAGGCGATGAAACAGCGCTGTATCAAAAGAATTCAGCATCATCGCCTGCAGCAAAAAGCCATGAAGTAAATGCTGCTGTGCGGTTGCCATCGTCCACAACAAAGGGAAAGTTTTTCCATCCTTGAGCCGTAGCATCGTCTGCCCCTCCACGAGCAGCAGATCCTCAATCTGTTCAAAGTTAAAATAACCCGCAGCGCCATCGCCGCTGATCCGCGGCTGGCGGATTTTAAACGGTACCAAAACCAGTTCCCAGCTAAAAGCCAAAGGTACCCAGGTCTTCTGATGCGTATAGCCTTCGGCCCATTTGCGCAACAGACAAAGGTCAGTACACTGCCGCTCGCGCAGATGGGAAAGCACCGCGTCAAGCTTCACCGACAAGGCCCGCTTTCTTCGACCGCGCTCATAGACAAAGGCACAATCCCCGAATTTCGTATACTCCGGCACAATCGCTGCAATTTCTCTGGATATTGGCAAATCCTCCACATTGATTCCCCCTTTATATTTTTAGATGATTTTTGTCTACAAATATAAAACATAACAGAATATTTCTAATTTTTCAAGTATATTGAAAAATTTATAAAAAAAGAAGCAGGCCTCTAAGCGCCTGCTTCTTTCCTTGTTATGCTAAAACCGTTTCTTCAGTACTTCTGATCCGCACATCCTTGATCGCCACCGCCAGGCCGTTCTTGCTGGCAACAGCTTTTTTCGTGATCATCTGCGTCATTGCAGCCTCGGCTTCTACCCTGGTCAGACCGTCTTTCGGATCCGGCAGATTAAAGGTAAGCGTTTTGCCGGAATCGAGCTTAAAGGTAAGCTGCAATTTCTTATTCATCGCCATCGTCTCTTCCTCCTTTCCTCAGAATTTTTGCCGCCTCAGGCTTTCTGCATGAGGGCCGTATCCTGACGGTGCACCGCATGTACACTATGCGCCTGCAGCGTGCCAAGCGCCGCGGCAACTGTCAGAAAATCCTCATCGCCAAGCTCCGGATTGATGTTGGCAAATGTCCGCTGCTTATAGGCCGGAGCACCTGCCGCCGTCACGCCTGTCTGTACCTGCAGGACGAGCTTGCTCTTTTGCTCTGCTTTTACTGCCATGTTCTCACCTCCCTTCACGCTGATACATGCCAACAGCCGGAGGTTTTACAACATCGCCCAAATTTTTTCTGCAACAGACTGGTCCAGTTCTTACTAAAGCCCCCTGAAACTGCAAATTTTTTCTATACTTACCCAACAACGTATAGGCACTTCCCTTCCCAATAACAAGCGGCAGATGCGGGAATACAATGTACTTTTTAAAGATTTTGAAATTTTGGGAACAACCGCCTAATTTTTCTGACAAAATTTCGCATTATGCCTTTCAATATCCTTGGCAAACATGATATAATGGAGCAATATAAATATCATATATTTCCCCATAATTATGCACTAATATCATAAACGAGGTGGATTCATTGTGAATAACTTTTTGTCTTGTCAGATTGTAACAACACTCTTAGGCGGCATTGCCGGGATACTCGTGTTTCAAAGCGCAGGCAGCTTTTTGGTCGCTTTGATTGCCGTCATCCTTCTTGCCGTCATCATGGGAATCCTTAGCAGCAGGTTTTTCCTGCCAGGGAATAGTCCTTCCCAACCAGTCGTACATACGGCAGCGCCAGCCGCTGCCCCAGTCAAACATGACGATGACATCGATGTACTCGGCATGGCAGAAGAACTTGCCTTTTCCGGCCAGCAGCTGATCTGGGGAATTGTGCGGTATCAGGATGCCCTGAAAAAGCTCGGCAGCCTGTCCGATGAAATCAGCCGCCAGAGCGAAATCAATGCCAGCAATATCGAGGAAGCTACTGCCGGAATTGAAGAAATCGCCTCCTCCTCCCACACGGTAGCCAAGGCCTCACAGGAAGAAGTCGCCCAGTGCCGCAACTCCTCGACAATCGCCATCCGCTACCAGGGCCAGATCACTGAAGTCAGTGAATCGATGCTCAATGTTACCCGCGTCGTCGAAACTGCGGTTCGCGACATCGAAGACCTCAACGTTGCCTCGACAAAGATCGTCAACTTTGTCGGCAAGATCCGCGGCATCGCCAGCCAGACCAATCTACTGGCCCTCAATGCAGCGATCGAAGCCGCCCGGGCCGGCGAAAACGGCCGTGGCTTTGCTGTTGTCGCCGGAGAAATCCGCAAGCTGGCCAACGAAAGTGAAATGATCACCAAGGACATCGAATCGATTGTCCGCGAAATAACCACCAAGACAACGGAAGTCTCGGCCAATATGCTGCACGGCAACGATGAACTCCAGAGCGTCGGCGCGATGGCGCAGACCTCAGCCGAGGCCATGGGCGCCCTCGTCGAAGAAGTCCACAGTATCGAATCAACCACCAACCGTCTCTCCGAGCTGGCAACCAATCAGCGTGACACCACCGACCAGATGGCCAAGGTTATCGAAACCATCGGCCATGCAACGGTCCAGATTGCCAGCAGCACCCATGATTCCCTGACCAGCGTCAGAACGCAGGAAAGCAATATCGAAGAGATTTACAACCATGCCCAGATCATGCTCGATGCCTCCGATCGCATCCAGCGCCTGGCCGTCCGCTATAAGAAAGACCATGAAATCATCTTCGGGGTTAACCCATTTGTCGCCCCGCAGGTCATCCGGGAGAATTACATACCGATCCTGAATGCCGCCGCCGAAAAAATCGGCTGCAAAGCCCGCGTCATCATCGTATCGGACTATGATGCCCTCGAAAAAGCAGTTGATCAGAAAATCATCGACATCGGCTGGTTCTCACCGTTTGCCTACGTTTCCGCCAAGCAAAATGCCAATGTCATTCCGCTGGTAACGCCAATCGTAAACAATGCAACCTCCTATACCGGCTATATCATTACCAAAGCCAACAGCGGCATCAACTCCATCGATGATCTCGCCGGCAAACGTTTCGGCTTTGTCGACAAGAAATCCGCTTCCGGCTATGTTTATCCGAAGGCCGCCCTCATCGAGCACGGCAAGAACCCAGATACCTTCTTTGGTGAAATTCACTTCTCCGGCAGCCACAACAAGGTCATCGAAGCCGTTATGAACGGCGATATCGATGCCGGTGCCACCTACTCGGAGGCAATGGATGCGGCAACGGCCAGCGGCCTCAATACCGGTGCTCTGAAGATCATCTTCAAGACAGCCCCGATTCCAAAAGACGTCATCGCGGCCAAACCGGATTTCGACCAGGAAACGATCAAGAAGCTCAGCGCTGCTTTCGAAAGCCTCGTCGACACCCAGTCGCAGTATTCATTTATGAAAAAATCGCATATCAACGGCTTCGTCGAAACAAAAGATCACGAATACGAAGTCGTCCGCAAAGCTTCGGCTATGCTATAAAAATAAAGAAGGGATCGCAATTGCGCGATCCCTTCTTTATTTGGGGACAAGAAGCCCTCCCTACTTTTCCTTAACCCAGACCATATCATCATCCCCAATATAACTGCCATTTTGAATTTCAATGATTTCCAGTGGAATCTGGCCCGGATTTTCCAGCCGATGCTTTGCCGTCTGCGGCACAAAAGCACTCTCGCTCTCATGGATCCACATTTCCTTGCCATCAATGATGACCCGGGCCGTTCCGGATAATACCACCCAGTGCTCCGTGCGATGGCAGTGCATATGCATCTGCATGCCGCTTTGCGGCTTTACCTTAATCTTGCGCATCCGGTAATGCGGCCCCGCCCCCAGCATCGTATACGTTCCCCAGGGGCGGTAGACGGTCGTATGCTCGGTGGCCTCCTTACGCCCGCGCTGCTGCAGTTCTTCCACCAGAGATTTCACCTTCTGTGATTCTCCTTTTTTAGCCACGACAATCACATCATCGGTCTCCACCAGCAGCAGATCATCAATACCAATTCCAGCCACCAAGCGGTCTCGCCCCATAAGCAAGGAATTGCTGCAATCAATTGCCATGCAATCACCCCGCATCGCATTTCCCTGCGCATCCTTAGGCAAAATATCATACATCGCATCCCATGAGCCAACATCATTCCAGTAGCAATCAAGGGGAATCATCACCACATGCTTAGATTTTTCCGCTACCGCATAGTCAATGGATATGCTTGGCATGCTTGCAAAAGCCTGTAATACCTCTTCATAGGATCTGTTTAAGCCTGCAGAAACTTCCGGAACATATAAAGCAATTTCCTGCAGCATCAGGCCGGCACTAAAGGCAAACATCCCTGAATTCCAATAATAATTTCCTGCTGCCAAATATGCCTCAGCCGTAGCAAGCGGCGGCTTCTCTTTGAATGACGTCACCTTATAGCCGCTGCCCAGCTTCTCTCCGGCCTCAATATAGCCATAACCAGTTTCCGGCTTGTCCGGCTGAATGCCAAACGTAACCAGTTGGTGCTCCTTGGCCTGAGCTTCTCCCTCGCGGATACAGCGCTCAAACCGCTCAAAATCACGGATCACATGATCAGCCGGGGTCACGAGCAGCACTTCCTCTTCACTGCAGCCCAATTTATCGAAGCAGTATTTCACTGCCAGCCCGATAGCCGGTGCGGTATTTCGACTCACCGGTTCCAAAATAATATGCGCCGTATCAGCCCCGCATTCACTGAGTTCATTTTGCACATGATAAAGATACTGCTCGTTTGTCACAATAACAATATCCGCCGGCTTAACCAGCGGCAAAAAACGTTCAATCGTCTTAATTAATAATGACTGCTGCCCCTCTACCGCTAAAAACTGCTTAGGAAATGCACTGCGTGACAATGGAAACAACCTTGTTCCGCCACCGCCAGCCAATATGATAATTTTCATCGTTCGCGTCTCCTGTTACTCGGATTTTCTCTATTATACCAAATTCCCCGAAAAAAAATCCGGCAGATAGCCGGATTTTTTTCTATTTTTTATTTCCTGCGAAGCCATGTACCAGGCATAGGTTTTCTCTATCCCCGTCAACAAATCTACCTTTGCCTGCCAGCCGAGACTCTTGAGGTAGCTGACATCGTTTATCTTCACCGGAGTTCCATCCGGTTTTGTCGTATCAAAGACAAGCTGCCCCTTGTAGCCAACAACCTTGGCAATGCTTTCGGCAAGTTCGCGAATTGTCACGCCAACACCAGTCCCGATATTGACAATCTTGCTGTCCTCATAGGTATCCATCAGATATACACAGGCTTCGGCCAGATCATCGACAAATAAAAATTCCCGGATCGGCGTTCCCGTTCCCCAGACAGTAACTTCCGGATCGCCATTGACTTTGGCCTCATGAAATTTCCGGATCAATGCCGGAAACACATGCGACGATTCCAGATTGAAATTGTCATTAATTCCATACAGATTAGTCGGCATCACTGAAATATACTTTGTTCCATATTGCCGGTTATAAGCCTCACACATCTTGATTCCAGCAATCTTGGCAATTGCATAGGCATCATTGGTCGGTTCAAGCGGTCCCGTAAGCAGGCTTTCCTCTCGAATCGGCTGCGGCGCCATTTTCGGATAGATGCAGGAGCTACCGAGAAACAGTAGTTTTTTTACCCCGTACCGATACGACTGATGGATCACATTCGTTCCGATCATCAGATTCTCGTAGACAAATTCCGCCGGACGGGTTGAGTTTGCACCGATCCCCCCTACTTTCGCTGCTGAAAGAAAGACATATTCCGGCTTCTCCGCTGCAAAAAAATCCGCCACAGCCTGTTGATCCATAAGATCCAGTTGCTGGTGGTTTCGCGTAAGGATATTTATATAACCCTGTCGTTCCAGCTCTCTGACGATTGCCGACCCAACAAGCCCCCGATGTCCCGCTACATAAATCTTAGCCATTTTATCCATGATAACCCAATCCTCTATTCATTATATTGGTGGACTTCAAATCCGTTTTTTTCACACAACAAATCCCGCTGAGCCGTCATCAAATCTTCCTTAACCATCAATGAACACATTTCTTTCAATGTGATTTTAGGCTGCCAGCCAAGCTTTTTCTTCGCTTTTGATGCATCTCCCAGTAATAAATCCACTTCTGTCGGCCGGAAATATCTTGGATCAACCTCTATCAATACATTGCCAGTAGCCTTATCAATTCCCTTCTCTTCTACTCCAGCACCTTGCCACACAATTTCTATGCCGACTTCAGCAAAAGCCAGTTCAACAAACTCTCGAACTTCATGCGTTTCTCCTGTTGCAATAACAAAATCCTCCGGCATATCCTGCTGCAGAAGTAACCACATGGCTTCCACATAATCTTTTGCATACCCCCAGTCGCGCTTGGCACGAAGATTTCCTAGATAAATTTTTTCTTGCAAGCCAAGCTTGATGCGTGCTACAGCCCGTGTAATTTTACGCGTAACAAAAGTTTCTCCGCGAAGCGGTGATTCATGATTAAAAAGAATGCCATTGCAAGCATATATTCCATATGCTTCTCGATAATTGACTGTAATCCAGTATCCATATAATTTTGCTACAGCGTATGGACTCCGCGGATAGAATGGAGTCGTCTCCTTCTGTGGCGTTTCTTGTACAAGCCCATAAAGCTCGCTTGTCGATGCCTGATAAAATTTTGTCTTTTTTTCGAGGCCTAAGATTCGAATTGCTTCTAAAATCCTCAATGTCCCCAGACCATCGGCATTTGCCGTATATTCTGGCGTATCAAAGGATACCTGTACATGGCTCATAGCCGCCAAATTATATATTTCATCTGGTTGAACCTGCTGGATAATCCGAATCAAATTTGTCGAATCCGTCAAATCTCCATAGTGCAAGAAAAACCTCACATCATCTTCATGCTGATCTTTATATAAATGATCGATTCTATCGGTATTAAAAAGTGAAGACCGTCGTTTTATCCCATGCACAATATACCCTTTTTCTAATAAAAGTTCTGCCAAATATGCACCATCTTGTCCTGTAATTCCTGTTATAAGTGCGACTTTTTTCATATTCTAAGCCAATCCTTTCAACTCCAACCTTAGAGTTACATTCGTTTTTCTTGCACTTTTACGCCTTCGGTACTTTCTTTCAAAAAAAGCACCCGAATCGTCTGAATCATAATGACCAAGTCCGTAAATACATCACATTTTTGAATATACATCAAATCATATATCAATTTATCATAGGCTGTTGTATTATATTTGCCATATACCTGTGCCATTCCTGTAATTCCCGGTTTTACATTATGTCTATAAATATATTCAGGGATTTCTTTTTTGAACTTATC
>Ga0183099_1001526_pt1 | contig 13264 bp, 13 predicted proteins | sample Biomet1_FD_127788 | JGI IMG/M metagenome (GOLD analysis project Ga0183099, IMG submission 127788) | Microbial communities from bioreactor (seeded with anoxic lake sediment) at LBNL, California, USA - Biofuel metagenome 1 | ecosystem: Engineered > Bioreactor > Anaerobic > Unclassified ... | reverse complement strand
TTCGTCGACTTTCATACAGGCAGGGCTACACTTTTTCAGGGAAGCTGCAAGTTTAAGAACCTTGCTCTCAGATAAGTCTGAGATAGCGATACAGTTCCGAGTTCTTCATCCGCAAGAGCGCCTACACTTAGAACCATCGCATCGCGCCCTGCTTCAAGGGCTTGCGGTACTATTAACCTGACAGCGTTCTGGGAGGCACTTTCTATAACAAGATCAACATTTCGCAATAATTCGTCGACTTTCATACAGGCAGGGCTACACTTTTTCAGGGAAGCTGCAAGTTTAAGAACCTTGCTCTCAGATAAGTCTGAGATAGCATACAGTTCCGCATTAATAGCCCCATCGTCAATAGCCCTGCAAATCTGTCCACCAATAAATCCGCAACCAATAACTCCTATTTTCAGCATTTTAGACTCCTGAGAAGTAATCAATAAATCTGATAATTATTTTATTATTACTTTTAGCATCAGGCTTCATAAGCCCGAGAATCGGGATATTGTATTCCGTTCCCTATCTTTAAATCTTCTGCTGGATTTTGTTTCGTACCGGAAAAAGCTCTTACTCTTTTTCCCCCTTTCACTATAATATAAAACGTAACAGCAAAAATATTGATAAAGGATTTTCAACTGGTGTTGATGACTTATCAGTTATATTTTCTTGTTCGAAGGCATTTGTTTTTCAATCTGACCTGCGCTACCGTGGCAGATTACGATAAACTCGAAAAATGGGAGGCAGAATACGGATAGGCAGATGTCGCAAACATCTTAACTTATTAATGTTAGACCACCTTTTCGATTTCGTTTCAAATATTTTCAGGTTTTTCCAATTTCAAAGGCCGCTTTTTATTATGTTTTTTCAAGCCTCTGGTATGTTCCATAAATTCATTGGAATTCATAAAAAGAATTCACTTTTGTAAAAAAACATATCGAGAAATTTGGAAAACTATTTATTAAGTAACAATATTTTAAAATTCAGAAAGGAGATTGAATAACTATGTTTGAGTTAAAAGTTGTTACTCATTTTGCAGCTGCCCATCAGCTTAAGATGGTGGCCAAAAAATGTGAGAACCTTCACGGGCACAACTGGAAGATCGAAGTTTGTGTGGCTGGAGAAAACCTCAATGATGCCGGAGTACTGGTGGACTTTGGAGAGTTAAAGCAGAATGTATCCGAAATCATGACAAGGCTGGATCACAATTTTTTAAATGAACTCGATTACTTTGATGACCATACTCCTCCGTCTTCGGAAAACATTGCCCTATATATCGCAAACTCCCTTCAAACCATGTTAAAAGATCCTAAAGTCAGAGTTACCAGTGTCACAGCCTGGGAATCGGAGAATGCCTGTGCAACATACTTAATGGTTAACCCGGTTTCCCCATTTTAAAAGAACGGTCGCCATTTTTTATTTGAGCAAGCGACATCATTAAAGCGTGGTTTTGGCTCTCGTTTTTACGTAATGCGGATGTGCATAATTTAAGAAACATAATACCAACCGGACAGAAATAGAAAAACCCAAAATGTCCGTACCTCTTATAAATTAGGGAAACATAACATAGCGGAGTAAAAATCATGCTTATTAAAGAGGTTGAAAGCTTTATAGAAGAAGATCTGGGGTACGATGACGTTTCGTGCACTATTGTACCTAACAGACCTGCAGAAGCCGTTATTTTCACAAAAGAAGATTGTATTGTTGCCGGGATTAAAGAAGCCGGATCAATCTTTTGCTATCTTGGGATTCAGGCCGAAACCAACCTTAAAGACGGGGACCACCTCAAAGAAGGAGATGTGATTTTCAGGCTAAAGGGAGGGGCAGTCTCCATCCTCAGGGCAGAAAGGCTTACCCTGAATTTTCTCGGGCACCTGAGCGGGATTGCAACCCTTACGCGGAACTGCGTGGATACTGTAAGGAGATACTCGGAAACTACAAGGGTAGCCTGCACCAGAAAAACCACTCCAGGCATAAGGAAGTTCGAAAAACTGGCTGTAGCTGCAGGTGGAGGAGACACTCACAGGTTTAACCTTTCGGACTCGGTTATGATTAAAGACAATCACGTCAAATTAATGGGGATAGAAGCCGCAATTGAGGCCGCAAAAAAAACAAGCTTCACTCGGAAAATAGAAATTGAAGTTGAGTCTGCAGAGAATGCTGTGCTTGCTGTAAAACTCGGAGCCGACATTGTAATGCTGGATAACATGCCGCCCGAAGCCGTCCGGGAAACGCTGGAGATACTTAAGGAAAAAGGGCTTAGAGACTCGGTTATTGTGGAGGCATCCGGAGGAATTTTCCAGGAAAACCTTGAAGGTTATGCAAAAACAGGAGTAGATGTCATATCTATGGGTTCTCTTATCCATAAATCAAGATGGATAGATATGAGCCTGGAAATAACTAATTAAAAAAGCCATTCCTTTCTTCAATGCACCCCCTTTTTGGGACAGGCTCTTTGGAATCAGTTAGAATCTCTTAAGATATTGTGATATTGGACCACAAACATTGTACTGCCTCTCGGAAGCGTTTACTGATCTTACCCTGTCCAGTCGAAATCCCACTCAAAATGAAGTGATTTTCCGTGCAAACACAATCCTTGATGTTCCCCTCATGTCAAGTGATTGGAATACTTCAAGTCCGTAATTCCCAAGCATCTCGATATATTCGGAAAAAGGAATGCTGTTCTCAAAACTGTAGCCTGAACCTCCTTTTTTTACATCTTCAAAGGTCCATAGGTTCCAATCAAAGCTGAGAAGAGGACTAGACTTTATTTTCTCATCAGGGGCCTGCCTGGTTATAAAAATGCCTCCGGGATTTAACGCCTCAGCAATTTTAGGGATAAGGGAAGGTACTTTTCCTCCTGGGTTAAAGGAAGAGAAAATCAGATCGTATCCGTTTCCTATTTCATCTTTAAAAAAATCCCCTGGAATCACATCCACGTTTGATGCTCCATACTTCTCAATAAAGTGCTTTGTCTTTTCCGTTACACAGGGTAAGTCAAAAACAAAAGCCTGAAGATTTTCGTTCAATTTTGCAAAAGCAATTGTATATAGTCCATGTCCTCCTCCGAGGTCAAGCATCTTATTGATGTTCTCGAAGGCAACGTTCTCCATAACAATCCGGACAGTTTCCTGAAGCACTCCGCAGCGTGCGTTTTCAGCCATACACTGGATGACCTCCCCGAAAAAAGGTCCTTTTTCAACGATATCAGGCCCTTTCCTCAAGATATGAGGAAGACGAGCCCATAGCTCAATATTCCTGAGCCTTTCGGCAAGGTAATGCTGCTGCGAAAACGGAGAGGTTTCCAGTAGATAGGTAGCACTGAGTTCTGAAACAAGATATACAGCGCCCTCATTTTCCTTCATCTGTGTATTTTCCTTTTCCTCATATTCCCTTTCTATAAACCTGTCAAGAAGCCCGAGGCTGTGGAGAGCTTCACAGAAATGAGGCATAAGTATAGGATCGCAACCAAGCTTTTCAGCCAGAACCCCTGCAGATAAAGGAACTTTAAGAGCTTCAAAAACTCCGAGTTCAAATGCAGTAGCGATAAGCCTGCACTCTCTTAAACCCTGAACAGAAGAATCAAGAAGCTTAAAAAGACGGTCGGCTTCGACCTCAGGTTTTTGCATTAAGTCAGCTACTAGTCTATTTTTTTCTGCCTTACTTTCCATATCAAGTCTTAGTCTGCTTTCATCTTTATCCATGCTATCTCTCCTCGCCATTGACCCAAACTACGTGTTTTCTGACCCCGTAGCTTCGAAACACTCCAACTGGATTAGACACAAGAATGTATTAGGGGATTTTCTTCAAAAAATTCTAGTTTGAGTGGATTACATACAAATAGACATTAATTTAGGAAATATTGTAATATTTAATTAGATAAAAGTATTATCTTATAGAAAGAAAAGTAAACACTGTTATGTAAAGGTATTACTTTTCTGAAAAGAAGAAACAAGTAAATAGACTTATTTTTCAACTAAATCAATATAAATCATACTATTTACGGAAAATTGTTGAAATTATAATAATTAATAGGAAAATTTAGTTAAGTTTATGTAATACGTTTCCAGTACTAAATCAGAGGAAGTAACATGAAAGCTTTCACGAGTAGTAAGATAAGTAAAATTATGTTTATAGGATTGCTCATCGTTTTCCTGATCGCAACCTCCGGGTGTACAAGCAAATCCACGCCCTCTGAGGGAACGAGTGGTGAGGGTCTTGCAAAGCCTGCCGAAACCGCGAGTACAGATAAATTAACAGAGTCTCCCGGGATCACAATGACTGATGGTTTAGGGAGAAATGTCACTATACCTGAGAAGGTCGAAAAGGTTGTCTGCTCAGGAGCAGGATGCCTGCGCTACCTTGTATACCTGCAAGCTCAGGACTACGTAGTAGGGGTTGACAGCATAGAGAAAGAGAAAAGCGAATTCGAAGGTCGCCCTTATGTCCTTGCAAATCCTCAACTTAAGGACTACCCTCTGATTGGAGAAGCCAGAGGTAAAGATGACCCAGAGAAGATAATTGAAATTAATCCTCAGGTTATCCTAAAAACCAGTATGATTGGACAATCATCGGCACCGACTGCCACGGAAGCTGATACCCTTCAGAGCAAAACAGGTATCCCTGTGGTCTCATTACCTTATGGATCTTTAAGTAACGAGAAAAGTAAAGCCGAAATGTACAGTTCTCTCAGGATAATGGGTAAGGTAGTAGGCAAACAGCAAAGGGCAGAAGAGATAATCAATTATATCAACGCTACAATGCAAGACCTGGAAAGCAGGACTGCTGACATTCCCGAATCCGAAAGAAAGACTGCCTATGTTGGTGGTGTGAGCATGGCTGGAGCTCATGGAATAATTTCTACTGAACCTGCTTACCCGCCATTCCTCTGGGTGAATGCGAAGAATGTAGCAACCGGAAGTGGCACAGACCATGCCGACATTGCTAAAGAAGCTCTCGTAGACTGGGATCCAGAGTATATATTTATCGACATCGGCACCCTCCAGCTGGGCAATGAGGGGGCTATAGGAGAACTCAAAAATGACACATCACTCACAGGGCTTTCAGCTGTAAAGAATGGTAAGGTCTATGGAGTGATTCCCTACAATTACTACAGCACCAACTATGAGTCAGTGCTTGCAAATGCTTATTATGTAGGGAAAGTGCTCTATCCGGACCGTTTTAAGGACATTGATCCTGAAGCCAAAGCCAACGAGATCTATACTTTTTTCCTCGGTAAACCGGTATTTTCTGACCTGAACGAACAGTATAATAACACGGGATTCAAGCAAATTCCACTATGATCGGAGAGTGTAAACAAGTGCATTTCGCCAATGGAGCAGTTCCTGAAGACTATCTCGTGTATATACGCAGAAAATACTTCTGGATCATGGGGGGGCTCCTGCTCCTTTTATTTATGCTTATTTACTCGATCTCAGTAGGAGCAGTAACAATACCTCCTCAAGAAGTGTTGCAAACCCTGATGGGACAGAGTGTCTCTACGAAATGGGATTCAATAATCTGGAACATCCGCCTTCCCCAGGCACTGGCTGCAATAGTTGCAGGAGCCGGACTTTCAGTTGCAGGTGTTGTGATGCAGTCTATCCTGCGTAATCCGATCGCATCTCCGTTTACGCTTGGAATTTCAAATGCCGGCGCTTTTGGAGCTGCAGTCTCTGTGATAGTTCTCGGCACCGGAAAAATACAGGCTACGGTTGCAGATGCCATAATAATCAACAGCCCTTACCTGACTACAATGGTAGCTTTTCTCTTTTGCCTCCTTGCGACAGGAGTAATCCTGCTAATCTCGAGTATACGGGGAGCTTCACCCGAGGTAATGGTGCTTGCAGGAGTTGCGCTTTCTTCCCTTTTTACCGCAGGCACGATGTTCCTCCAGTACTTTGCTGACGATACCCAGCTTGCAGCAGTCGTCTTCTGGACATTTGGAGATGTAGGGAGAGTAAACTGGCTGGAACTTGAGATAATGACAGGCACTGTGCTGCTTGCAATCATATTTTTCGCTGCAAACTGCTGGAATTATAATGCAATAGATGCAGGCGATGAGACTGCAAAGGGCCTCGGTGTCAATGTAGAGAGGACAAGGTTAGTAGGCATGGTGATCGCAGCCCTGGTCACTGCAGTGATTGTTGCATTTCTTGGGGTTATAGGATTTGTAGGGCTGATCTGTCCTCATATGGTCAGAAGAGTCATAGGGGACGACCAGCGGTACCTGATACCTGGCTCTATCCTGTTTGGAGGAATCCTGCTTCTGGCATCAGACACCGCGGCAAGGCTTATAATATCGCCATATGTGCTTCCTGTATCTGTCCTTACTGCTTTCATGGGAGCACCTGCTTTCATATACTTACTTCTTAAGGGGTACAAACGATGATTCTTTCAGTAGAAGAACTTGAATTCTTGTATCGCAACCGTAAAATCCTCCATGAAATCGCCTTTTCCATCGAGGAGGGGGAAATTGTAGCAATTCTTGGGCCCAATGGGGTTGGCAAGACTACACTTTTAAAATGCCTGAATAGGATTCTCCGTCCCAAAGGAGGAGCAGTTCATCTTGATGGAAATAATCTTTTTGACCTTGGAACAATGGAAATTGCACGTCTTGTCGGATATGTTCCCCAGCGGGTGGAAACCGGAAGGCTGACAGCTTTTGATGCAGTCCTGCTCGGAAGGCGACCCCATATCAAATGGGATATTACCGAAAAAGACCTTAGAATAGTCGATTCAGTCTTCAGGTTACTTTCCATGGAAAAACTCCGCCTGGCATATATCGATGAGATGAGCGGAGGCGAACTCCAGAAGGTCGCAATCGCACGTTCACTCGTGCAGGAGCCAAAAGTCCTCCTCCTTGACGAACCTACAAGCAGCCTTGATCTGAAAAATCAAGTTGAGATCCTGACCATTATCAGGCAAATTGTCCTTGAACACGGGATTGCAGCTATAATGACCATGCATGACCTCAACCAGGCCCTCAGGTATGCAGACCGGTTTATTCTCCTGAAGGAAGGGAAGGTTCATGCGCATGGAGGAGCCGAAGTAATTACGCCTCAGGTGATTGAGGAGGTATACGGCCTGCCCGTAGTTATAGGGGAGATTGCTGGTATGAGGTGTGTGGTTCCCGAAAGCCCTGAAGTTGCATTTGCACATAACCTGTAAAACCGGGGTAAGGTTGGGATCTTTTCAATGACGAGAAGGATCAGGTAGATAGAGAATAAGAGAGGAGAATAGGGAAAAGTAAGGAAGGTTCAATGTAGATAGCAGAAGGAAAGAAAGAATAAGCAACAATTTCAAAAGTAGTCAGAGAAGAAAAAGAGTAAAAGCACAAATTAAAAGAGCGGTGCGGTTTGCCAGAGAGGCAAAACCGACCAGAGAAAGATTTCCAGGTTTTTACCTGGTAATCATCATTTCTGCAGTTTCAGGTTTGTAGAACCAGTCTCTCGGAAGTACCTTTTCCTGGTGGTAGTACTTAACAAGCCGTCTGATCTTGGATTCAGTCAGATTAAGGGCACGCTTGTTGTGGACATCTTTCTTGTTAACAGAAAGGTGTTTCCTTAACCCCAGGGCCTTCACAATAAGATTGGTAAGGTCTTCCGGAACGTTCAGAGCAACGTTGTTCTCCTTAAGAATGGTTGTGATCTTCTTGCCTGTGATAAGCTTGGCATCAGGAACCCCGTAACGGTCCCTTAAAGTCATCCCGATTTCGGCGGTGGAGACGCCCTGTTTCCAGAGGTCCAGAGTGATTGAAGTAACTTCTTCTGCGCTGATCTTGCACCACTCAGGCGGCTCGGTTCTGTTTGGCCTGGTGGAAGCGGACTTGCCTTTTCTTTTGGTATGCATTTTTGCCATAATAGTTCTCCTGATAACAATTGATCGATACCTGAAGAGAGTTCTTCGGGCTGAAGTTATATCTTTACCGACTATAACGGACCAACACATCGATCGGGAGATTTTAATCCGCCACAGCAAACGGCTGCGTGGCTTTTCAGGAATCCCTGAAAAAGCGTGAGTTTTTCGGTAAAAACATCACTAGAGAACTCATCATAACATATATACTTTGTGTTGGGACAAGGGGGCATCTGGATTTATTTCAAGATGGAAAACTTCTGTGGCATCATGTTTTCCGTAAATGTATTTCCATGTTCAGAAGGCAGAGTTCCAGAAGCTCAAAACTATTCGCGCCCCCATCCGGATTTATCTGTTTGTAAACGGATTTCGGTTATCTAATTATACTAAATATCGACGAGAATTACGTATTAAAAAGATTACTATCAAAGTAAATCCGGTAGTAAGCATAACGGATATAACCCTATGCTGTGAAAAATGATTATAGAGAGATGTGAGTCCAAGTCCAATAAAAGTAACTGCAATTACATAGTAGTTTTTTTGCTTTGCAATATCGAGATATAATTTCAAATTATTATTTACCAGTTCATCACCTTCTCTATATCTTATCGTGTCACCCCTTCTTACTAGCCTTCTGTGGTGAAATATTGCTAGCACATTAAGAATTGAGATTAAAAAAGCTGAGAATATACAAAAAAAACAAAAATTTATGTGGTAGGAGTGAAGAGTTTCCTGGATGTTAGTAATTCCTCTACCGAAAATAAAAGTAAGAGCTGTAAAAGAGATACCGGCTGCTGCAAATGCCAAAGTCATTAGTGAATAAAATCTATCCAAAATTTTGCTTTGTTCATAGAATAACTCTTTTTCAATATTTATTTGTATATTTTGCTTTTCATCCTCTAGCATTTCATCCTCCTCCATATCATTGTCTCCTTTTTCAACATAGAATCTTCTTCATCTAAATTCGATTAAGGTATCTTAAAAAGAGAATCCTGAAGAGCATTTACTAAACACTGTGATTTTTAATGCTGTTTATTTATTCAGTAAATCTTTTGAATCACAGTGTTTTATGTCAATTATATATCTAGGACAATAAAAAAGTAGTTTCCGTATTAGATTTAAATTTCTTAAAGCAGGGTCTGGAAAGACTCGTCAGCTTCCTGCCAAAATTGCTAAATTGGTAATTGAGAGCAGGAAAAGTTCTGTGAGCAAGTAAGAAAGGAATCAAAAACGAAAAGTCGAAATATGAAAAATGAATAAGAGCTATTCAGCCTTCGGTAAAGTGAGGGATAAAAGTAAAATTCCTCACTTGAAATTTAATGTTCCACTTAAACTATATAAAGAAACAAGGGGTTTCTTCAATTAAAGCCATCCAAAAAGCTTCTCGAAGAATCCAGATTCTTCTATCTCTACCGGAGCCTGAAGGGCATCAGTATACTTAATATCACCTTCTGGAGTTTCGTATTTTAATATAGTGTCAATTCCATATACTTTGGGTACAGCTTCGCTATCTGCCTTAATTTTAATCTTTGCAACAGCCGTACTGCCAGGTGATATAGTAGATAGGAATGCCATACTATCAGTTGTGCTTAGAGGATCAGCTGGGTTAATTATCGCTTTAACGTTTCTTGCTTCTTCCTCACCCGTGTTTTTAATCGTTATATCGATTATATTCTCCCCACCTGGAGAAAGACTCCCTGTAGTATTTACTATCTCAAAATCAGCCTGATCTTTCACTTTAATCTTTAATGTCTGGTTCTGGTTCATCACTCCATACCAGCGATTCACGTCATAGGTCTGAGCAACGGCATCCGGATTCATTATTTGCGCATTTTTTTGATAATCGTAAGAAAGGTTCAAGTAAAGGTTATATTCCCCTGCCTTTGCCTTTTTATCGATTTTTATATCAAATTTTGCTGGTGCGAGTGAGTTCTCTCCACTTTTTACAGAACCGATCTCCTGGCTGACTGATTTGACCTCAATCGGGCTGCCTGGATCTGCTGAAAGAGAAGCTACTACGTTTGTGGCATCCACTATACTGCTCTCCAGTTTCATTTCTGTCTGGGCAGCATAGATTTCATCTGAATCATAAGGAGTTTTGTCATTCTTAAATCCTAATAATTTGCCTTTGTTCATTAAGTCAATATTCAAAGTAGCCATTTGATCCCTATCGAGTTCATTACTGCCAATAATGGTAGCATTAAGATCAGGACTACCGTAGACGTTATAGTAATTATTTCCAAGATCAAAGCTTTGGGGGATATTATAATTATCAGGCGTATTAGAAGCGCCTGCTACGCATGATATCATAGAAAATAATAGAAGAGAGATTATTATCATTTTTTTCATTTTATGCTTCCCTCCTGAAAAGATGGACACCTGCAGTGAAAGTAACGATTGCAAATAGTGAAAGTATTATCAAATCAGTAGATATGGCGTTCAAACCCTGGCCCTTGATCATAATAATACGCATAGCATCGATTGCATAAGTCAGAGGCAAGCAATAAGCTATATAGCGCATCCAGTCAGGAACCGAACTCAAGGGAAAGAACACACCTGTAACGAACATGGCTGGCATAGTAACCAGCATGTTTAATTGAAAGAAAGATTCCATATCTTCTACCCTTGAAGACATGACTATCCCCATCCCTACGCCACCAAGAGTAAAAATAACAAGCACCAGAGAAAGAAGAAGCCAGCTACCACTCATATTGAATCCCAACAGAAGATATGCTGCAAGTATCAGGATAACTGCTCTGCCTAATTGCAATATTAGCTGATATATCGTTTTCCCGAGAATTACAGATCTCTTGCTGATAGGTGTCATTAACATACGAACGAGTGTACCATCTTCTTTTTCTCCTGCAATCGCAGAACCCGTGGTTGCTACAGAACCCATAAACACGGTAAGGGCTATAACACCTGGTATGAGGAAGTCCAGATATTCCAGATTACCGTACACATTGGGGAGGTTTAAAGAGACTGACCCTGTTTTTGCCAGCAATTGTTTCATAAAGTTTACAATTGTGCTACTTGTGGTAGTGTCTGAGGTATCAGTTAGAAGCGTCAAATTCGTACTTTCATTTTTGGCTATGCTATCACTATAATCCGGAGGAATAAGCAGAACGCCTTTATATATTCCAGCGTCCATTTTACTCTCAGCTTCTGATTGAGACATATCTTTAGTGTAGGTCACCGAAAACATTGGATTTCCATCGTATTTGCCAGTATAGCTTCCGATTTCCTGAACAAGGGAACTTGAGGCTCTGCCTGTATCATCATTGACTATGAGGATGGGAGCGTTTTTGACTGTTCCACCCATACCGTAGCCAAAAAAGACTATCATGATTATAGGGAATAAAACCAGAGGAATTATGAGCGCTTTTTTTCGGGAAAGTATTTTGAATTCTTTTTTTGCTACTGTTAATGAATCCCTTAGCTCAGTTTTTATTGTCATTTAATCACGTACCTCTTCTCCTGTAAAGCGTACAAACACTTCTTCAAGATTTGTACTCCCAGTTTTTTCTTTTAAAATTTCCGGGTCATCAAGAGCTACCATTTTGCCTGAATCCATTACAGCAACCCTGTTACAGAGGTTATCTGCCTCCTCCATGTAATGGGTTGTAAAAATCAGGGTTTTTCCCTCTTTGTTGAATTTTCTAGCAAGTTTCCAGATAACATTTCTGGTCTGGGGATCAAGACCGGTTGAAGGCTCGTCCCAGAATAGAATCTGAGGGTCATGTAATACTGCGGCGATTACTGATAAACGCTGCTTCATGCCGCCAGAAAAGCCTCCAGTATAACGATCAGCACTAGCTTCAAGCCCTACAAGCTTCAGGTAGTAATCGATTTTTTCTTCCATTTCCTTTTTTGGAACATTGTAAAGGTTCCCCATAAGTTCCAGATTTTCCCTGGCTGTAAGGAGCGGGTAAAGACTGAGCTTCTGCGGGACTATACCTATAAGTGGTCTTATTTTGGCATCTTGTTTTTCAACATCAAAGCCTGCAACTTTTATACTGCCGCTGGTAGGCTTTATTAACGTGGTAAGCATGGAAAACGTAGTGGATTTGCCAGCTCCATTTGGTCCTATCATGCCAAAAATTTCTCCATTAAATACATCGAAGCTGACATCATTCACTGCAGTTATTTTCCTCCCTCGTGAATGAAAAATTTTAACAAGATTTTTGACCTCAATAATTGGTTCCATTTACTCACCTTTTTTCGTATCCTCAACCTTCAGGATACCTTTAGTAAATATGTCAATAAACCTTTCAATCTCCTCATCATTATCACCCAAAAAACTGTCACCAAATACTTCTCTGAGTAAAGTTGTATAGACAAAATAACTGACAAAAGTTATTGCTGCCGATCTAGAATTGATAGTACGCATTTTCCCATTTTGAATTTGTAGCTCAAAATATTCACTTAAAGGCTTTATATTCATTTTAAGAAAAGATAATAGAGCCTCAGCTACTTCGGGTTTCCGTCTTCCTTCCTCAAATAACATGAACATAAACATCCGGCGTTTACTATCCTTCTTTTTATCTCTCATAGCTTTTGCAATATTTTTACCCAAAATACGAAGCTCGGTCTCAAGATCTACATCTTTTTCTTTCTGGAATGAACGGAATAAGTCATCCAGCGATGAAAAAACAGTTCGGTTATTAATTAATACCTCTTTCAGCAGGTTTTCTTTTGACTTGAATTTTCGGAACAAAGTAACCTCGGCAACATTTGCCTCTTCCGCAATTCTTCGAGTAGTTGCACCCGTGTATCCTTCGCTGGCAAATACCCTCAAAGCTGCGTCTAAGATTCTTTGTTCTGTGTCTTCCATGTTAGTAAGTAATTACTTACTTACTTTTAAAGGTGTTGCTATACATATTAGATCAAAAATCTGCTGAAGGTAAAAATAAAAGTATAGAAATTAAATTGCGTGCGGCAATCCTATCCCAAGCAGGTTGTCCGACAATTAAATATTGAGCTTGTTTCAAAACTAACTTCAATATCTCTGAACCAATATTTTGGAGTAGATAAACAAGACCAATGGAACTAAATGGAATACCTGTTTTTGGTCAAAAACATGAATAGTCGGAATTTTGAAACCAGCTCAGTAGGAAAAAATATGTAAAAATAAGGTATTTAAAACCTTTTAAATGAAAAATAAGGAATTCTAGCATTATTTACAGTAATCATTGGATAGTTTGTAAAGTACGGAGTATTCGTAACCCTCCACGTTCCCAATGTAACAAATTAAATTATCCTTTGAAATATCTGGCTTGAAAAGTACAAAGAGGAAGTTAAGCTATTTTTGTCTGCAGACCTAGATTTGCTTAGAGCGTGTCTTAAAATTCATTCTCATTCGCATAAAGGTTTGATCTTAGCCAGTCGTTTACTCATTATGCGGATCATAGTAGCATAG
>Ga0183099_1001524_pt1 | contig 13271 bp, 11 predicted proteins | sample Biomet1_FD_127788 | JGI IMG/M metagenome (GOLD analysis project Ga0183099, IMG submission 127788) | Microbial communities from bioreactor (seeded with anoxic lake sediment) at LBNL, California, USA - Biofuel metagenome 1 | ecosystem: Engineered > Bioreactor > Anaerobic > Unclassified ... | reverse complement strand
GGCCATGACCACCGGGATAGAACACCGCATCATAATTTTCAGCTTCAATTTCACTGAGTTTATGCGTGTGTTCGAGCAATGCCTGACATTTCTGATCTTCTGCCAGATCCCACAACGGGCCATGACCACCGGGATAGAACACCGCATCATAATTTTCAGCTTCAATTTCACTGAGTTTATGCGTGTGTTCGAGCAATGCCTGACTTACTACATCCGCTTTAAAGCGTTCTGTTGCCGCAGTCTGGAAATCCGGTTCATTACTTTTCGGATCAAGCGGTGGTTGTCCGCCTTTAGGTGACGCCAGCGTGATCGTAGCGCCCGCATCTTTGAATACGTAATAAGGTGCTGCGAATTCTTCCAGCCAGAAGCCGGTTTTGTGGCCTGTATTACCCAGTTGATCATGAGAGGTTAGAACGATAAGAACTTTCACTGTGTATTCCTTCTAAGGCATGAGTCTGATTAGTTGATGTCGCTGACTTGGATGATCAGCTTGCCGAAATTACGGCCTTCAAGTAGACCGGCGAAAGCCTGCGGGGCATTTTCCAGCCCGATAACCATATCTTCCCGATGACGGATCGCACCGCTGCTGACCCAGTTCCCCATCGTTTGTAAAAACTTAGGATAACGATGGCCATAGTCATCAAAAATGATGAAACCTTGCATGCGGATGCGTTTCGTTAATAGAGTGCGCATCAGTAACGGCGAGCGATCGGGGCCATTGGGTAATTCGGTTGCATTATATTGTGCAATCAATCCACACAGTGGAACCCGCGCACTGGTATTCAATAACGGTAGTACAGCATCAAACACGGCTCCACCGACATTTTCAAAATAGACATCAATACCTTGCGGGCATGCGGCGGCTAACTCAGCTGACAGCGAGGGGCTGCGATGATCAATACAGGCATCAAAGCCCAGTTCTTCTACTGCATAGCGACATTTTTCGGCACCACCGGCAATGCCGACCACACGACAGCCTTTTAATTTGGCAATCTGGCCTACCACGGAACCCACCGCACCGGTTGCCGCCGCGACAACAACGGTTTCACCGGCTTTCGGCTGACCGATCTCCAATAAACCCATGTAAGCGGTGAAGCCAGGCATGCCTAACACACCAAGCGCAAGGGAAGGTTGCACCAGACCGTCGAGTTTATGCAAACCAGTGCCATCAGAAATAGCATGTGATTGCCAACCGGTATAACCCAGCACCCAATCTCCTGCTTTGAAATCGGGGTTATTTGACTGCTCGACCAAACTCACCGTGCCGCCGACCATGGTTTCACCAATCTGCACGGGTTTGGCATACGAGTCGGCATCGCTCATACGGCCCCGCATATACGGGTCGAGTGAGAGATAAACTGTCCGCAGTAAAATCTGGCCGTTTTCTGGTTGTGGAATTGGGCCGCTAACCATAAGAAAATTATCGTTAGTTGGCGCGCCAACCGGGCGGGATGCCAGCGTTATACGCGTATGTTGTGATGATGAACTCATCGTGCAGCCTCCAGCACTTTGCGGCTTTCAGATAGAGTCACTTCATGACGTTCACCTAACGCGACCATGCCATGCTCTTCAAGTTGTTTGAGGATCGCTGTAATGCCATCTTCACCAATATCGTAAGCAGAAAGACGTGTTGGCAGACCCAGCGATTCAAAGAATGCGCGGGTTTTGGCAATCGCTGTATCAATGATTGCATCATCAGAACCTTCAGTGAGGTTCCAGACACGTTTGGCGTATTGCAGCAGTTTTTCATGCTTTGCTTCGCGACGGATCTGCATCATTGCGGGCAACACCACGGCGAGAGTGCGGGCATGGTCGATACCGTATTTAGCGGTAATTTCATGGCCGATCATATGTGTGCCCCAGTCAGAAGGCACGCCGGCTGCGATCAGGCCATTCAGTGCCAGTGTGGCTGTCCACATCAGATTGGCGCGAGCGGTGTAATCAGTTGATTCAACGGCATGAGGGCCATGTTCAATCAACGTAAGCAGCAGGCTTTCAGCAAAGCGATCTTGAATAAACCCACCGACCGGATAGGTCAGATATTGCTCCATCACATGGATAAAGGCATCAACGACGCCATTTGCCAGCTGACGTTGTGGCAAAGTGTACGTTTTAGTTGGATCTAACACAGAAAAACGTGGGAAGACGTGCTTGCTCAGAAAGGGGAGTTTGGCACCAATCGCTTTGATGGTGATCACGCCGCCATTGTTCATTTCTGAGCCGGTTGCAGGCAGTGTCAGCACGGAACCAAATGGCATGGCTTTCGTTACTTTGCCACCAAAGGATTTTAATATTTCCGTTGGGTCGCAGTCATACAGCGCCGCAGCAGCAACAAACTTGGTGCCATCCAACACAGAACCACCACCCACGGCCAGCAGGAAATCGATGTTTTCTTTTTTAACTTGTTCTACCGCCTGCATCAGCGTTTCAAAGCTTGGGTTAGGTTCAATGCCATTAAATTCAGCAATCTGACGTGAACCTAACGCAGTACGAACTTCATCCAGCGTACCGTTTTTACGCGCACTTTCACCGCCCAATAAAATGAGCACCCGGGCATCGGCAGGAACCAGCGTCGCCAGATCGGCAATACGCCCTTGACCAAACGCAATATGAGTTGGGTTATAAAAATCAAAATTAAGCATGGCTATCTCCGCTGAGGAAAATCCGGAGCCTGAGATATCGATAAGTCAGGTCTTTTCCGGAGGAATGACAAAAAATTAACACCAAATAGACCGGTCGTCTAGTAAATTGTTTTTCGTATTTGCAATTCCAGCTAAAGACGTTGAAAATGCGTTTATTGATTATTAGACGATCGGTCTAATTCGTGTGGATGATGAATCATGACAACTGAACATAAAGATGTCCGCCAACATATTCTTGATACCGGCAAGATGATCATTGTCGGTAAAGGTTTTTCAGCTGTCGGGTTGGCTGAGATCCTGAATGCAGCAAAAGTACCGAAAGGTTCCTTTTACCATTATTTCAAATCGAAGGAAGTTTTTGGTGAAGCATTGCTGGAAGATTACTTCGCCGGATATACGCAACGTCTGCAAGTTTTGTTTTCCGATAAAAGTATGCCGGCTGCCGCGCGGTTGATGACGTATTGGTCGCGCTGGCAAGAAGCACAGGAGTGTGACGATCTGACCGGCAAATGTCTGGTGGTTAAACTCAGTGCTGAGGTGGCTGATCTCTCGGAACTGATGCGCAATGCGCTGAAGCAAGGCACCGATAAATTGATTGCACAACTCACCGCCTGTATCGCAGAAGGTATTCAGGATGGCTCGTTATCTACCGGTTTGATACCGGAGCAAACTGCGCTGGCTCTCTATGAATTATGGCTGGGTGCTACGCTGCTGACGAAATTACGTCGCGATAGCAGCGCGCTGGATCAAGCGATGTTAACTACCTGCAAACTGTTGGAACTGCCGGTTTCTAACGCATCTAACCAATAAAATATGCCGATATAGCAGGACAAACATCCGCGAGCGAAAAGCAAAATCAAGTGATGTTTGTCCTGTGCTGTAATTACCGGTCCCAGTTCGGGCTGAAATCCGGGTTGGCAATGCGTTCGTTGATATCGAGCGTGGCAATCGCTGACATCTCTTCATCACTCAATGTGATATCTGCGGCTTTCAGATTATTCGCCAGATGTTCACGTTTCGTCGAAGAGGGGATCACGCTAAACCCTTGTTGTAATAACCAGGCTAACGAGATCAATGCCGGTGTGGTCGCATGTTTGCCAGCAATTTTTTGCAGCAGCGGATCGTGCATCACTTTGCCATAAGCCAGCGGCATATAAGCCGTCACCGGGATCTGATGTTCCTGACAAAACGCTACCACACTCTTATTTTGCAGGAAGGGGTGGATTTCAATCTGCTGATTGGTAATTCGCCCTGCACCGACTGCTGCAATCGCTTGACGCAGATGTGCAATGGTAAAGTTTGATACGCCCATTTCCTGCGTTAGACCTTGCTCCTGAGCATTCGCCAGAGCGGTCATGTATTCTGCTACCGGCACTTCATCCTTTGGCGATGGCCAGTGGATCAGCGTCATATCCAGTCGCTCAATCTGTAGCTTTTCCAGACTTTCCTGCAAGCTGGTTAGCAACTTATTTCCGCTAAAATTACTGGTCCAGATTTTAGTAGTGATATATAACTCGGAACGTGGAATGCCACTTTCTTTTATGGCGCGCCCGACCTCGGCTTCGTTACCATAAATCTGTGCCGTATCAATATGGCGATAACCGAGTTCCAAGCCATTTAACACGGAATCAATGACCACTTGTTCTTTCAGACGGAAGGTTCCCAGACCAATTTTTGGCATTTTCATTATTTATTCTCCTGACAGTAAATTTGTATCAGCACGTTCAAGACGTTCGCTGGCGAAGGTTAAACCCAAAGCAACCAGCACGATCAGGCTGCCTACCCACGGGGTATCCATCAACGTCATATGACTGACCACCGCACCTCCGGTGATTGAACCCAAAGCGATGCCGACATTAAAGGCGGCGATATTCAGCCCGGAGGCCACATCGACGGCATTGGGTGTAAAACGCTGCGCTTGTTGCACCACCAGCACCTGTAAACCGGGCACATTACCGAAGGCAAACGCACCCCAAACCAGAACGGTTAATACCGCGGTGATCTGATTTCCTGCAGTAAAGGTCAGGCTCATCAACACAATCGCCAGACCGGCAAAGAGTAATTTCAGGGCGGATAATGGCCCTTTACGATCAGCGAGTTTGCCGCCCCAAATATTGCCAACGGCAACTGACACGCCATAGACCAGTAAGATCACACTGACGCTGGCGGCAGAGAAGCCACTGATGTTTTGTAAAATAGGGGCTAAAAAAGTGAAAGCAGTGAAGGCACCACCGTAACCCAAGGCTGTTTTAGCATAGACCAGTAATAAGCGCGGATGCGTCAACACCTGTAATTGCTGGCGTAGTGAAGCGGGTGGAGCATGGTGAATATCATCGGGAATAAACATCAGACTCGCGAGTAGGGCGATGACACCTAATAGTGAAACGGCCAGGAAGGTTTCCTGCCAGCCATAGGTTTGCCCAATCCATGTTCCTAACGGCACGCCTGTCACTAAGGCAACGGTGAGCCCGCTGAACATGATCGCAATAGCGCTGGCCGCTTTTTCTTTGGGCACCAGGCTGGTGGCGATAGTTGAACCAATGGAGAAAAATACGCCGTGGGCTAACCCCGTTAATACACGGGCAATAACCAGCACCAGATAACTTGTTGCTTGCCAGGCCAGTAAATTACCAGCGGTAAACAGCGCCATTAACCCCATTAACAGCCATTTTCTGGGTACTTTTCCTGTTAATGCCGTGAGCACCGGCGCACCTACGGCCACCCCAAAAGCATACAGGCTAACCAGTAATCCGGCGGAAGGTAGCGTGATCTGCAAGTGTTCAGCAATGGTTGGAATAAGCCCAACGATGACAAACTCTGTTGCTCCGATAGCAAACGCACTGATGGTCAGTGCAAATAATGCTAATGGCATAAGGTACTCCTTGAAACAAAGCGGTATGTAAGTAAGGCGTGCAGTATGGGCTTGCAGTTTGATGATAAAAACGACTATAAAAACATAAGATAATTGACGCAGTAGCAAGAATGAAAACCAATTCCGATGAATTAGAGCTGTTTGTGGCTGTCGTTGACGCAGGAAGTTTGCGTCAGGCGGCAGAAAATCTGGGCGTTGATAATGCGGTAGTGAGTCGTCGATTAAAACGGCTGGAAGAAAAACTGGCCACCACCTTATTGAACCGCACTACTCGACGTCTTTCGTTGACGGAAGAAGGCCAGTGGTTTTATCAGGAAGCGGTCACGGTGCTCAACCAGATGGCACAAGCAGAAGCCGCATTGATTGCCCGTAAAGCAGAACCGGAAGGTGCATTGCGAGTAGATGCGGCAACGCCGTTTATATTGCATCAACTGATCCCGTTGATCCGTGAGTTTCGTCACCGTTTCCCCCGTATTGAGCTGCACCTGGACAGTTCGGATGGTTTTATCAATTTGCTGGAACGGCGGGTTGATGTGGCAATTCGTATCGGTGAACTCACCGATTCAGGGCTCAGAGCCATGCCATTGGGCAGTTCTCGCCTGCGTTTATTGGCGGCCCCTGATTATTTAGCGCGTTGTGGCATTCCTGCGGCCATTACTGATCTGCAAAATCACACCTTGTTAGGGTTTACCGGTTCCGAGAATTTGAATTGGTGGCCGTTAGTACACGAACAAGGTGATCGGCTGGCGATAAAGCCTCAACTGCGAGCCAGTAGCGGCGAAACGCTGCGCCAGTTAGCCATAGCTGGTGAAGGCATCGCCTGTCTGTCTGATTTTATGACGACCGATGATCGTCAGTCTGGCCGACTGGTCGAAATTTTAGCCGAGCTTAACAGCGGAGCGCGTCGACCGGTCAATGCCGTGTTTTACAGCGATGCCCAGCGAAACCCTCGTTTGAGAGTTTGGTTAGATTTTATGAAAGAAAAACTGGCCTCAACTCTGCTCTAGTTGAGGCGGATAGCAAAAAAGTCATTTTTAGCACGCATCTGCTGTAATGCTGTTTTCATTTCGGGTGAGCAGTATTCGGCGTTGTCAGGCATTTATTTGCGTCGATGAATGCTGCTGCTTTCAGCGCCGCCTGAATAATCAGCTCTTGGGGTATGCTTTCGTAAACGGTTGTATCGAGTTCCAGTGTGCGACAGTTGGCATCACCGCAGGCTGCACAGCACTGACTTTGCCCTACATCGGCATCCAGCCACTCTTCCAGTGGTTTGTCGGCAATCCAGATCCGGTTCGATTCCTGTGGATGTGCTTTAAAGTCCTGCTCAGAAATTATCTTTGTCCGTAGCACTGGCTCAATACCCAATGGCGATAATTGTGCTCGCAGGGTTTCAACCGCGCGGAGCATTTCCATATAAGTATTGCCGCAGCGTTCACATGTTTCGCCTTTTGAGGTAACGAGTCGCTGCCAAATTATGGGTAATATTTTCATCATCACGACCTCGTTATCGTCTCTGGTAGCTGAAACAGATCTGATTATGTGTTTTTTACATCATGTGCCTGACAAAACCGAATGAACTCTTCTGCGGGTAGGGAAGGGCTATACAAATAGCCTTGGATCTCATCACAGCCCAGTTCTTTTAACAGTGCAAACTGAGTGTCTTTTTCCACGCCTTCCGCAATAACAGAAAGATCAATGGCGTGTCCTAGCTGGATGATGGCGTTTACAATCGCGGCATCGCTAGCATCATCGACCATATCGCGTATAAACGACTGATCAATTTTAAGTTTATCTACCGCGAGTTGTTTGAGGTAAGACAGACTGGAATAACCGGTGCCGAAATCGTCAATAGAAAGGCGAACGCCCATTTTTTTCAAACTAAGTAGTGTATTCCTGACTTCATTCACATCATGTAACAAAATAGATTCAGTCAGTTCCAGTTCAAGATGGTGAGCAGGTAAACCTGACTGTTCAAGTGCCAGCGTTACGGTTTCGACCAGATTGCCGCGTTTGAATTGTAATGCAGAGAGATTCACGGCCACTACGATCGACGGTAAATGGTGAATATTGCGCCATTGTTGCGCCTGACAGCAGGCTTCATTAAGCACCCACTCACCAATGGGAATAATAAGACCACTGCGTTCCGCGCCGGGAATAAATTTACCGGGTGGGATCATGCCATGCTCAGGATGACACCAGCGCAATAGCGCTTCTGCACCGATGATCTTGCCCGTGTTGGTATCGATCTGGGGTTGATAATGCAGCTGTAATTCCTGATTTTTTATCGCGTTATGCAATTGTCCCTGTAACTGAATATATTCCAACGCATCGTTATTCATTTGTCCGGAGAAGAAACGATAGATGTTTCGCCCAGATTGTTTGGCATGATAGAGCGCGGTATCGGCTTGTTTGAGTAATGAATCAAATGATTTGTCATCATGCGGATAGACGCTGATCCCGGCACTAAACGTAATATTCAGTGTGTAGCCGTTAATATTAAAGGGTTCGGTAAATGCAGAAACTATGCCCTGTGTTATTTCCTCTATGCTTTCTACATCACTGATATTACTTAATAAAATAATAAATTCATCACCACCCTGACGGCTGAGTGTGTCGGTTTTACGAATACATTTTTTAAGCCGGTTGGCGACACTCACCAGTAGCGTATCACCACAAGCATGCCCCAGACTGTCATTGATGTGCGTAAAGTTATCTAAATCGAGGAAGAACATCGCCACACCTGATTGCTCGCGGTCGGCAAGTGCTGCTGCCTGTTCAAAGCGGTCACGTAGTAATGTGCGGTTGGGTAAGCTGGTCAGCGGATCATAATGCGCCAGAAATTCCAGTTTCTTTTCGGCCACATTATGCAAAGTACGCATGCGTAATGTTTCAATACCAAATGCCAGATCGTTAGCAAGCTCTTCGAGTAGGGATACTTCTTTTGCGCTAAAGGCCTCGGTTTCAGAAGAGTAAATATTCAGAGCGCCAAGTATTTTATTTTTCGTTGCAAGGGGCAACGCGATACTTGAGTGATAATTACGTTCGGTAGCTGCTTGTCGCCATGGGTTTAATTTAGGGTTATTCTGCGTATCAGAATTTACGACAGTGACGCCGGTTCTGATCGCCGTTCCTGTTGGACCGCGGCCCCATTCGTTGTCATCCCATGAAATTCTTATGTTATCCAAAAAACCATGTTCATAGCCGCATTGAGCCACCGGTCGGATGGTCTTTAATTCGTCATTTTCCGGATAACCAACCCATGCCATGCGATAGCCACCCAATTCTATGGCTAACCGGCAAATATCAATTAACAGTGTTTGTTCATCATCAGCATGGATTAGGGTGGTGTTACATTTACTGAGCAGTTTGAGTGCGCGAGTTAGATGTCTTTCAAGTCGCTCGGCTTTTTTTAGTTCCGTAATATCTTCATAAATGCCTAAAATACCGATAATTACTTGATTAGCATCTCGTAAGGGCACCTTAGATGTTCGCAAATAGATAAGTTTTCCATCTGTCGATGTCAGTGGTTCTTCATAATTTAACTTAGGTTGACCCGACTCCATAACCAACCTGTCATCAGCCTGATAACTGTTAGCCTGTTCGTGCCAAACCATGTCGAAATCATTCTTACCGAGCAGATCACTGGCGTGGCTGAAACCAGCATCTTGTGCAAAAAGAGAGTTACACCCCAGATAACGGCATTCCAGATCTTTCCAGAAAACACGAATAGGAATACCTTCTACAACTTCCTGGATCAGAGATTTATAAGCAGTCTTGAGAAAAGCGTTACTTATCAAAGTCTATTCCTAAGTCTTATTCGACAGTGATCTGATATTTTTATTCCAATAACTATAGAACCTTTTCATTAAAATAAAGTGAATGTTTGCACACATTATTCAATTTATCAGTGTGTTGCATGGAACCCATCGTTTGGGATAAAAAGCCACTGTGGCAACATAGCGGCCCGCAGCGGCTTTTGCAGTTTTATAAATATCGTTATAAAAACATACCTCCCGAGGCTTCAATTCGTTGCGCATTAACCCAGTGAGTTTGCTCTGAAAGCAGAGCAGCAATGACGTTACCAATGTCATCTGGTAATCCAACGCGGCCTAATGCGGTTTGTGATGCCACGAACGCGTTAAGTTGTGCATTGTCGCGCACAGCTCCACCACCAAAATCGGTTTCAATAGCGCCAGGGGCCAGCACATTGACGTTGATCTTGCGGGCGCCTAGCTCTTTGGCCAAATATTTGGTTAATACTTCAATGCCGCCTTTCATGGCTGCATAGGCGGCGTAACCCGGCAGGGCAAAACGCGCCAGACCTGAAGAGACGTTTAAAATGGAGCCGCCATTAGCTAGCAGTGGTAACAAAGCCTGCGTCAGGAAAAAAACGCCTTTCAGATGGATATTCATCAGCTGATCGAACTGTGCTTCGGTTGTTTCGGCGAAGCTGGCATGCACACCCACACCGGCATTATTCAGTAGGTAATCAAAACTATCCCGCTGCCAGATGGTTTGCAGATGGGCTTTTACTTGCTCGGCAAAAGCGGGAAAGGAATGACTGTTAGCGACATCGAGTTTGAGAGCAATAGCTTTAGCGCCAGATTTTTCGATCTCAGCGACTACTGCTTGGGCTTCTGATTCCTGACTGCGGTAGGTCAGAATGATATCGACACCACGTTCTGCCAGTTTCAGTGCGGCATTACGGCCTAATCCACGGCTGCCACCAGTGATGAGTGCAATTTTCTGATTCATTATTTCATCCTTTGTTTGTCAGGGGAGGAGATTAAACGCATTCGCGCGAATCGATAAAATCAGTGTATTGGATGCTATTAAAGTGATAAATATGATGTTTGTGATTAAACTGTTCATATATTACGAACAATAGTAAGCGTAGAAGATGAATCAGATCGAGGCCATGCAGATTTATGTCCGTGTTGCTGAGTTGGCGAGTTTTACCCTAGCGGCACAGAGTTTAAATCTGCCGAAATCATCCATTTCCACGGCGGTGCAGCGTCTGGAAAATCTCATGCAAACGCGATTATTACACCGCACCACGCGGCGCGTGCAGATGACGCAAGATGGGCTGGTTTTCTATGAGCGTTGCAAAGACATTCTGGCTGATATGGATGAATTGCAGGGGCTGTTTCAGCGTGATCCAGCAGAATTAACTGGGCGCCTTCGAGTTGATATGCCAGTGGGGATTGCCCGTAGCATTATCATGCCGCGCCTAGCGGAATTTGCAGAAAAGTATCCGCACATCGATATTGAAGTCAGTTGTACCGATCGATTGGTCGATTTAGTGCGAGAAGGGTTTGATTGTGTTTTACGCGTCGGTAAGTTACATGATTCTAGTTTAGTGGCGCGTCATATCGGCGAGTTTGAGCAGATTAATTGTGCCAGCCCGCACTATTTAGCCACTTACGGTGTTCCGCAGACATTGGCTGATCTGCAGCAACATCAGTTGATCCATTATGCGTCGACGCTGGGCACGAAATCAGCTGGCTTTGAGTATGTCGATAGCGCCAGAGATGAAACCTGCTATGTGCCGATGAGCGGGCGTATTACCGTGAATAACTCTGATGCGTATGAAGCAGCCTGTTTAGCTGGGCTAGGGATCATTCAAGCGCCCTTTCATGGCATGAAACCGCATATTAACAATGGCGATCTGGTTGAGATATTACCGCAATATAAAGCCCAACCCATGCCGGTATCGCTGCTCTATGGTAATCGACGCCATTTACCTAAACGCGTGTATGTGTTTATGAATTGGATCGCAGAGCTACTGAATTGATATCCGGCACTGTTCTGGAACAAGCGAGGTTACATTATAGATGCTGCTTTCGTCGGGCAAATAACCCGTTGGGCCTTCAAATGATACATTTCAATTTGTGGATGACTGAAGAAACCCACTTCCCAAGGGTTTTTCTGAATAAAAGCTTCTCTGATTGGCTCGAATAAAGGGTGATCAGCGGGGATCTGATAAGCATCTGCCGAGATAAGGCTGTAATTCCATTCAATAGCCTGGGTGTAAGTAAATACGGCGCGGGAATCAATGGCGAAGTGACACTTCTGGTCGCGTTTGAGTAATTTAGATTTAAACGTTTCGGGGAAGGTAATAAAGAAAATGTCATCGTCTTCGGAGGAAAGAAACGCCAGCACAGTGGTATGTGGCTGAGACATCGCCTGCGTGATCAGCACACCAATTTTATTATCGGCTTCGCGCAGATCAGGAATGGGCAGTGACGTTAATGGTGTAACGGGTAACGTTTTTTCCGGCCGCTGGTCTTGCGGGTGTTGGTATTCCGGTAACGCAAACTGACTCACGATTTTGCTGCCATACCAAAGTTCATACTCAATCGGCGTAACTTGAATTTTATTTGTGCCCAAGCGGGTAACTAAGCCTTTATATGAGCAGCGGTAAACACTCAACGAAGCATCATAATCACTCACGCCGGTGCGGTTATCCAAGTGGATGGTGATTTTATCCCCAGCATTGAATTGATGCCCTTTGGGAAATGACAGCAGTAACTCGTCATTATTTAAAACTTCGACACCACAGATATAAACATGCGTTTGCGTCGCAGAATCATCAGAATAAGCCGCTGCTACACCCAGCAAAGGTGAGCCTAAGAAGGTTTGTAAACCAGCACACTCAGTCATCATCAATCCCATTTCTTGTCTATGTTACCGCTGAGTAAAGCGCAAATAGATGAAAATGACCAGCGCCGGAAATGTTCTTCCTCACTGGCAACAGCACAAAATTTACCACTGTTTAGAAACGGCCATTCAGCACAGATCGTTTTTATCCCGCTAAATTTTTGATCATGCCCAAACGATTTGGCTGTTTGCTCAGGTCATTTATTCATCAATCTTTGTGATTCACATCCGGTTTCGACAACATCAAACTTGCTGGTCTAATAACTTTACTAATAATTTAACTAACATTATTAGTAATCAGATCCGCCTGTAAATCAGAGATGGAGTAGCTAATGGAAGTCGTCGTCACAGCGAACAAAAATTCGGTGATATCGGAAATAGACAAACGAATATTTGGCTCATTTATCGAACACATGGGGAGAGCGATATATTCTGGTATTTACGAGCCGGAGCATTCGTCAGCAAATATAGCCGGATTTCGTAGTGATGTGATCGATTTAGTGAAAGAGTTGGCGGTTCCTGTCGTGCGTTATCCCGGCGGTAATTTTGTTTCTGCCTATCAATGGGAAGATGGCATCGGCCCGCAGGCGCAACGTCCGGTACGTCTCGATTTAGCATGGCATTCCAGCGAATCTAATCAGGTTGGTATTCACGAATTTGCTGACTGGGCACAGACCGTTGGCTGCGAAATGATGCTAGCAGTGAATTTAGGCTCTCGCGGTTTAACTGATGCGCGTAATTTTCTGGAATATGTGAATCACCCGAAAGGCTCTTACTGGTCTGATCTGCGTCGGGAAAACGGGCAGGAACAACCTTGGGGTGTGAAAACCTGGTGTCTGGGTAATGAGATGGACGGGCCATGGCAAATTGGCCAGAAAACAGCTGATGAATATGGTCGTATTGCTGCTGAAACGGCAAAAGCGATGCGGGCGTTTGATAAAAGTTTGGAGCTGGTGGTGTGTGGTTCATCGAGCCCAGACATGCCGACATTTCCAAGCTGGGAAAAAACAGTGCTGGAACATACCTATGAGGTGGTCGATTACATTTCCCTGCATATGTATTTCAAAAACCATGAAGGGCACACCGGTAACTATCTG
>Ga0183099_1001523_pt1 | contig 13278 bp, 6 predicted proteins | sample Biomet1_FD_127788 | JGI IMG/M metagenome (GOLD analysis project Ga0183099, IMG submission 127788) | Microbial communities from bioreactor (seeded with anoxic lake sediment) at LBNL, California, USA - Biofuel metagenome 1 | ecosystem: Engineered > Bioreactor > Anaerobic > Unclassified ... | reverse complement strand
CTGCTAATAACCATGATACATTAGCAAAGAAAAGTTCTTTGATGTAATTAATAGCCAATTATGAGAAATAATAAAATGAAATTTTTGCACTTAGCTGTTTTATTCTTCTTGTTCGCAAGTACAGCTTTTGCAACAGAGCTTGATTCACTTAACCGCGATTCTAAATATGTGGAGTCTATAAAAGGACGCTCACAGAAGATTGTCGATAAGTTAAAGCTGAAGGATAAATCTGCTGCGCTTGATGTTCGTAATATTATTGCAAACAGATATTTTCTGTTGAATGATATTTATGCAAAGAGAGATGCTGCAGTGAAGAAAGTGAAAGATTCAGGTGTGGCTGGTTCACAAAAGAACGATGCTCTTTCTGCTATCGATCACGAAAAAGATGCAACACTTTACCGCTCTCATTTTGCCTTTTCTTCAGATCTTTCTATGTTTCTGAACGAAATACAGATTGACGCTGTAAAAGACGGTATGACATTTGGTGTTGTAAAGGTAACTTATGATGCAACTTTGGATATGGTTCCTTCATTGAAGAAAGATGAAAAGAAACAGATTCTTGCATGGCTTATAGAGGCTCGCGAGTTTGCTATGGATGCTGAAAATTCTAACAAGAAGCACGAGGCATTTGGCAAATACAAAGGCCGTATCAATAACTATCTTTCTAAAAGAGGATATGATTTGGTTAAGGAAAGAGCCGGATGGGCTGAACGTCTTAAAGCAAGAGGTATTAAGCAGTAGTTAGTGAATTTCAATATATTTAATCCCCGGTTATCTGAAACAACGATAACCGGGGATTTTTTATTCTCCAATAATTTTATTTTATTCTCCAATAAATTAAAATCATAGGCCAATAAACCAGGAATTATTGCCCAATAAATTTGAGGTGCAAGCTTTATAAATAATACTTATTGAGTACAAATAAGTTGCTACAGCGTCTTTTTTATATCTAATTGTACATAATTTACTAAAGTGATAATCCCTGATATGGCAAGCATAATTAAATCTGGCATTTTATTGTCTTTGTTGTTTTTACTTTCTTGTAAAACAATTAATCCAGAAGTATATCTATCGACCTCATTCCATGAGCCTGCAACTGACGGACTTCGTTATATATACAGCGAAGATGGAATTCATTGGGACAGTATTTCCGGTACATGGCTAAAACCGGAAGTGGGTACTCAGAAAGTTATGCGTGATCCTTCTATAACCCGTACTCCTGACGGTACTTACCATTTGGTGTGGACTTCAAGTTGGAAAGGGGATAATGGTTTTGGCTATGCAAGCTCAAAAGATTTGATTCACTGGTCAAAAGAACAGAAAATTCCAGTGATGGCAAAAGAACCTACTACCGTAAATGTGTGGGCGCCCGAAGTTTTTTATGATGATGTGAAGAAAGAGTTTGTTGTAGTATGGGCATCATGTGTTCCTAACCGTTTTGCAAGAGGTGTTGAAGATGAAAACAACAATCACCGCCTTTATTACATAACTACCAAAGATTTTAAAACCATATCCGAAACCAAATTGTTTTATGATCCCGGCTTTAGTGTGATTGATGCTACGATAGTGAAACGCGGAGATCAGGATTATGTTTTGGTTCTGAAAGATAATACCCGTGCCATGAGAAACCTGAAAGTCGCTTTTGCAAAGTCACCAACAGGTCCTTATACTCCAGCATCGGTTCCTTTTACCGAAAGTTTTGTTGAAGGTCCTACCACCGCTAAGGTTGGAGACGACTATTATATATACTTTGATGTGTATGAGCGAAAAATATTCGGGGCAATGAAGACTCGTGATTTTATTCATTTTCAGAATAAAACAGATGAACTTAAAATGCCTGTGGGACACAAACACGGCACTATTGTGAAAATACCGTCTTCAGATCTCAAGAGATTACTGAAGGCTCAGAAATAACAATTTTAGAATAAAAGAAATTAATCATATTATAAGGCAAAAATGAATAAGTTTATTCAATTACTTGGCTCAGTGGTTGCAGTGTCCGCACTCTCAACTACTGCAGTTGCACAAAATAAGATTCATTATACAGGAACAGAACTTTCCAATCCTGCATATCATGACGGTCAGCTTTCTCCGGTAGTAGGAGTACATAACATTCAGGTGATGCGTGCCAATCGTGAGCATCCGGATGTTTCCAACGGTGATGGCTGGACATACAACCATCAGCCGATGATGGCTTACTGGCAAGGTAAGTTCTTTATGCACTATCTTTCAGATCCGAAAGATGAGCATGTGCCTTCTTCCAGAACTCTTTTGATGACTTCAAAGGATGGATATCACTGGACAAATCCGGTGGTTCTTTTTCCTCCATATCATGTTCCTGATGGATATACAAAACCTGACTATCCAGGTGTGGCAAAGAATCTGATTGCCATTATGCACCAACGTGTAGGCTTTTATGTTTCAAAGTCGGCCAAGCTTATTGCAATGGGATTTTACGGCGTAGCATTGGATAATAAAGATGATCCTAACGATGGTAACGGCATTGGCCGTGTAGTCAGAGAAATCAAAAAAGACGGTTCATTCGGACCAATCTATTTTATACATTACAATCATGCCTTCAATGAAACAAATACTGACTATCCATACTTTACAAAAAGCAAGGATAAAAAGTTTGTAACTGCTTGTCAGGAAATTCTTGATAACCCTCTTTACCGTATGCAATGGGTAGAAGAGTCTGATCGTAACGACCCAATTATCCCATTAAAGAAAGAATATAAAGCATTCTGCTATTATCATTTGCCGGACGGTAATATTGCCTGTTTGTGGAAACACGCACTTACGTCAATCAGTAAGGATGGCGGAAATACCTGGCTAGAACCGGTTGAACGTGCAAAAGGTTTTGTGAACAGTAACGCTAAGATTTGGGGACAAAGACTGACTGATGGTACTTATGCCACAGTATATAACCCTTCAGAATTCCGTTGGCCGCTCGCTATCTCTACCAGTATTGATGGTTTGGAGTATACAACGCTGAATCTCATTCAGGGTGAAATTACGCCAATGCGCTACGGTGGAAACTATAAATCTTACGGTCCGCAGTATGTTCGCGGTATTCAGGAAGGCAATGGCATTCCTGCCGATGGTAATTTATGGGTGGGATATAGCATGAACAAAGAAGATATATGGGTATCTCGTATCCAGGTTCCTATCAGACAAAATGCTCTTACTCAGGCAGACGATAACTTTGATAAATATAAATCAATCAATGAACTGACAGAATGGAACATCTATTCTCCAATCTGGGCTCCTGTTTCTCTCGAAAATAAGAACGGGGCTAACTGGCTTACTTTAAAAGATAAAGATCCTTTTGATTTCGCTAAAGTAGAACGTAAAATTCCTGCTACTTCAGAACTGGAAGTCTCGTTTAAAATGATGGCCGATCAGGCTGATAAAGGCACACTTCAGATAGAGTTCCTGGATGAAAACGGCATTGCCTGCTCTCGTCTTGATCTTACTTCTGATGGTTCTTTCCGTGCAAAAGGTGGTTCACGTTTTTCAAATATGATGAAATATGAAGCTGGTAAGGTATATGATGTGAAAGCTCTTTTATCTGTTGCCAACCGTAGCATTACTATTACTGTTGATGGAAAAAGAGTAGGAGTGCGCATGTTCTTTGCTCCGGTACATTCTATTGAACGAGTTGTGTTCCGTACAGGTGCCCCTCGTAATTTCCCTACTCCGGAAACTCCTGCCGACCAGGATTATGATTTACCAAACGCTGGTGCTGAAGATCCAATGGCAACATATTATATTAAGGACTTAAAAACATCTGCCGTTGATCCTAAAACTTCACTTGTGCTGAATTACGATAAGTTCAGCCATTACGTGGATTACTTCAACGGTATGGAAGATGAGAATATTGCTCAGGCTGTTCCAAATGCTCAGGCCAGTGAATGGATGAAAGAAAATGTTCCATTGTTTGAATGTCCTCAGAAGAATTTCGAAGAGATGTACTACTACCGTTGGTGGACTTTGCGCAAGCATCTGAAACAAACTCCTGTTGGTTATGCATTTACAGAGTTCCTTGTACCTCGTACTTATGCTGATCAGTATAATCTTATAGCTTCGGCTTTTGGTCATCACATCTATGAATCACGTTGGTTGCGCGATCAGAAGTATCTTGATCAGTATATCCACGTATGGTTCCGTGGAAACGGCGGTCAGCCAATGAAGAAGATGAATAAATTCAGCTCATGGGCTGCCGATGCAATTCTTAATCGTTACAAAGTAAACGGCAATAAAGAGTATATGCTTAATATGCTTCCTGATCTGGAAAGCGAATACAAGCGTTGGGAAAGTACCAATCGTTTGTCTTCCGGATTATTCTGGCAAGGTGATGTTCAGGATGGAATGGAAGAATCTATCAGTGGAGGTAGAAAGAAAAAATATGCTCGTCCTACTATAAACAGTTATATGTTTGGTAATGCAAAGGCTTTGTCGCAAATGGCTTTGCTTGCCGGAAAGAAAGATGAAGCTACGCTTTACGAACATAAAGCAGATACCATAAAGAACTTGGTTGAAAATAAATTATGGAGCGCGAAGCACGGATTCTTTGAAACTTATCGTACCGATTCATTAGCAAATGTACGTGAAGCTATTGGTTATTTGCCATGGTACTTTAATCTTCCGGATGCTAATAAATACGATTCAGCCTGGAAACAAGTAACTGAAGAAGGTGGGTTCCTTGCTCCTTACGGACTAACTACTGCAGAACGCCGTCATCCATTATTCCGCATGGCCGGATGTTGCAAGTGCGAATGGGATGGTGCTATCTGGCCTTTCGCTACATCTCAGACCATGACTGCAATGGCTAACTTCATGAACAACTACAAGCAAACAGTATTGAACGATAGTACATATTTCCATTTGATGGAACTTTATGTTGAATCTCAATATCACCGTGGCCGTCCTTATGTAGGCGAATACCTTGATGAGGTAACAGGTACTTGGCTGAAAGGAGACCAGGAAAGAAGTCGTTATTATAATCATTCAACTTTTAATGATTTGGTTATTACCGGATTGGTTGGTCTTCGTCCTCGTACGGATAACACAATAGAAGTGAATCCTTTGATTCCAGAAGGAAAATGGAACTGGTTCTGTCTGGATAATGTATTGTATCATGGTAAGAATCTGACAATTATCTGGGATAAAGACGGTAGTAAATACCATCTTGGAAAAGGATTTCGTATATTTGTCAACGGTAAAGAAGTTGCAAAATCAGACAGTTTGAAGAAGATTGTTTGTGAGAATGTATTGTAGTTTTAATAATGGTGTATCTATGAAAAACCGGATTATCATATTATTCTGTCTTATTATAGCTTTCTGTCCTTCTTTTGTGAGAGGAATTGAAGTAACAAAGATGACTTGTGAACTTTCTGAGTCTCCTTTGACAATTGATGTTGAACACCCACGTTTCGGCTGGCAAATGCAATCGAATGTGAACGGGACACGTCAGTCGGCTTATGCTATAGAACTTTATAATGTGGATAATGGGAAAAATGAATTGGTATGGAGTTCTGGAAAAGTTATTTCCAATAAAAGCCAGCTAGTTTCTTATTCCGGTTCTAAAAAACTAGAGCGTGCCGTAAAATATACATGGCGTGTGATGGTTTGGGATGAGAATAACAAACCATCATCATGGAGCAGGAAAACAGAATTTCGTCTTGCTCCTTCAGCCGCTTTTCTTAATGCAAAATGGATTGGATTTATATCCCGCGAAAAAGCAAACTTGCCTTCTGGCAGACATTTCCATTCTACCGTATTAAAGAAACCGGAGAACAAAGCCTTATGGGGAGCTATTGATTCAGCTTCCAGCAAGAGTGTTTATCTGCGCCGTTCATTTACTACAGATAAAAAAGTAACTCAGGCCACTGCTTATGTTTGTGGACTGGGTCTTTATGAGTTTTCTTTGAACGGAAAGAAAATAGGGGATGGTGAATTTACTCCTTTGATCAGTGATTATGATAAAACGGTTTATTATAATGTTTACGATGTAACTGCTAATTTAAGAAAAGGAGCCAATGCAATAGGCATATTGTTAGGAAATGGTTTCTATAATATACAGGGCGGTGGGCGTTACCGCAAACTTCAGATCAGTTTCGGACCTCCAACATTGTTCTTTAAAATGGTTGTTAGCTATTCTGATGGTACAACAAAAGAGATTCTTTCGGGTACCGACTGGAAATATTCTTTCAGCCCGGTTATATTCAATAGTATTTATGGTGGAGAAGATTATAATGCTTGCCTGGAACAAAAAGGCTGGAACGAACCCGGCTTTAATGATAGTCGTTGGCATCCGGTAGTTGTTCAGGGTGCTCCGAAAGGAGAACTTCGTCCACAACAAGCTGCTCCGATAAAGATTATGGAGCATTACGGTGTAAAAAGCGTCAATAAGCTTTCTGATAAATATGTATTGGACATGGGACAAAACTTGTCCGGTTTCCCGGAAATCATTGTAAATGGTAAACGCGGAACAACAGTTCGTCTTACCGTAGGTGAATCACTAAATCCCGATGGAACTGTCAGCCAGAAGAATACTGGTAGCAAACATTATTATGAATACACCCTTAAGGGCGGGGGAGATGAATACTGGCATCCTCGCTTTTCTTATTACGGATTCAGATATATTCAGGTTGAGGGTGCTAGCCTAAAAGGAGATAAAACCAATAAAAATCTGCCTTTGATAAAAAAGATACAGTCTTGTTTCGTTTATAATTCAGCTGAAGATGCTGGCGAGTTTAAATGTTCAAACAAAATCTTCAATGATGCTCATCGCATTATTTGCATGGCGATGAGAAGTAACATGCAGGGAGTCTTTACTGATTGCCCTCACAGAGAGAAATTAGGCTGGTTGGAAGAAACGCACCTTAATGGACCAGGATTATTCTTCAACTACAACCTGACTAAGTTCATTCCTAAAATAATGCAGGATATGTGCGATGCTCAGCATTCAAATGGTTTGGTTCCTAGCATTGCACCAGAGTATGTGGAATTTGAAGGCGACTTTCAGGATTCTCCGGAATGGGGTAGTGCATCGGTTATTCTTCCATGGATGTATTATGACTATTATGGTGACAATTCTCTTATTATAAAATATTATCCCACCATGAAACGTTATGTGGATTATCTCACATCACGTGCCGATAATCACATTGTTTCTCATGGACTGGGCGATTGGTATGATTACGATGGTAAGAAAGCTGGCTTCTCTCGTAATACACCTGTTCCTTTGGTTGCCAGTGCTCACTATTTGTGGGATATTCAACTCCTAAGCAAAGCTGCTGGCATGGCTGGAAAAAAAGCAGATGAAACTTATTATGCCAAGTTAGCCAAGGAAGTTAAAAAGGCATATAATGATAAGTTTTTTAATACAACAACCCACCAGTACGGCAATGGTAGTCAATGTTCCAATGCTATACCTTTGTTCCTTGATATTGTTGAACCACAGTATAAGGCAGATGTTCTGGCAAATCTGGTTAAAGATATAAAGACGCATGGCAATCGTCTTACAACTGGTGATGTTGGTAATCGTTACCTTTTCCAGACTCTTGCAAGAAATGGTTTGAACGAGGTGATGTACAAGATGAACAATCATGAAGATGCTCCGGGTTATGGATTTCAGGTTAAGTTTGGAGCAACAACTCTTACCGAACAATGGGATCCAAGAGAAGGAACTTCATGGAACCATTTTATGATGGGACAAATTGATGAATGGTTCTATGCATGGTTGGCAGGTATACAACCGGTTCCTAGCGAACCTGGTTTTCAAAAGCTAGTAATTAACCCGCAGGTAGTGGGTGATCTTAAATATGTTTCTGCTTCTTATAACACTCTTTACGGGAAAGTGTCTGTGAACTGGAAAGTTGAAAATGGAATCTTTACCATGAATGTTGAAGTTCCAGTAAACTGTTCGGCTACAATTATTCTTCCTAATAAGGAAAAACGAATTATGGAAAGTGGAAAACAGACGTTTTCTGTGAAAATTTAATAACCTTTTACTGATAGAAATGAGAATAAAGCAACTTGTTTTAGCCTTTTGTTTAATATTTCTGTGTGGCACTCTGGTTCATGCAGAAAGAGTGGATATGCTTAAAGCCGGTGCTAAAGCTGACGGAACAAAGCTGAATACTGAATTAATTAATAAAACAATAGACAGACTTTCCGTGAAAGGAGGGGGAACCTTATTCTTTCCTTCCGGCAAGTATCTTACCGGGGCAGTCAAGCTGAAGAGTAATATCACTATTGAACTGGAGGCTGGAGCCACGTTATTGTTTTCAGATAATTTTGATGATTATCTTCCTTTTGTGGACATGAGGTATGAGGGAGTAATGATGAAAAGCTTTTCTCCTTTATTTTATGCGGTCGATCAGCATGATATAACCATCAAAGGTGAAGGTACAATTGATGGTCAGGGAAAGAAATGGTGGGCCGAGTTCTTCCGCGTAATGGTTGATCTTCAAAAGAACGGAATTAAAGATTTGAATAAATACCAGCCAATGTGGGACAAGGCAAACAAAGATCTCAATCTTTATAATGTGACTAATGCCGATTATAAAGAAGTGCTTGATCGTCGTTTCTTCCGTCCTTCATTTATTCAGCCTATCCGTTGCAAAAATATTAAGATTGAAGGAATAAAAATCATAAATTCTCCGTTTTGGACAGTTAATCCTGAGTTTTGTGAGAATGTAACTATTAAGGGAATCACGATAAATAATCCTCAGTCACCTAATACGGATGGTATTAATCCGTCATCTTGTAAAAACGTGCATATATCAGATTGCCATATCTCGGTAGGAGATGACTGTATAACTCTTAAATCGGGAAGAGATTTGCAGGCTCGTCAGCTTGGTGTACCTTGCGAGAATATTACCATTACAAATTGTACCATGCTTGCTGGTCATGGAGGTGTGGTAATTGGTAGTGAAATGAGTGGTGATGTGCGAAAGGTTACAATCTCAAATTGTGTTTTTGATGGAACAGACAGAGGCATTCGTATAAAATCTACCCGTGGGCGTGGAGGCATTGTTGAAGAGATACGCGTTGATAACATTGTGATGAAAGATATTAAGAAAGAAGCAATTGTTCTTAGTCTGTTCTATAGCAAGATGAATCAGGAACCGGTTTCAGACCGTACACCTGTTTTCCGCAATATACATATCTCTAACCTCACAGGTACAAAGGTTAATAGCGCCGTCAGTATATTGGGAATAGAAGAAATGCCTATTAGTGATGTAACACTGAATAATATAAATATTCAGTCTGAATCGGGGATAGAAGCAAATTTGGTGAAGAATCTGGAACTCAACAATGTGCGTATTGATGCAAAGAAAGGTCCTGCCTTTAAGTTTTCTCATGTGGAGAATCTGGAATTGAATGCTATAAAATCTGGAACTCCCAATGCAGAGGCTTCTTTACTTAAAATCTCAGATTCTAAAAATTGCCTTATCCAGGGATGTTATCCACAGGCAGGAAGTAAGTCTTTTCTCTTTCTTGAAGGGGACAATAAAAATGTTATTCTGATGCATAATTACTTCAACCGTCTGCCTTCTGTTGTAGACAAAGGAAGTGTATATACTAAAGAAAACCTGATCATAAAAGAATAATACCAACCTTTTGGGTTAAAAGAAATAATAAAATGAATATAAAAGTAGTCATACTGTCTGCTGCATTAGCCCTTTCGGGGAGTACTCTTTTTGCACAGCAGGATTCAGATCATAAATATCAGAGACCACTTAAAGAGGTCTTGACAGATATTTCAAAACAATTTAATGTGCGCCTTAAATGGACAGAAGTCGTTGTGGATGGAAAGATGCTTGATTATGCAGATTCACGTATTCGTCCATATTCTCTTGAAGAGACTCTGAGCAATGTGCTTACTCCATTTGATTATAAGTTTGTGAAGCAGGAGGGCAACTTTTATAAAATTAAGAATTATGAATATGCCCGTCGTACTGATGAAGATGGAGTGAAGATGCTTCATTATCTAAGTTCTCTTTATTCAGATTCTGTACAATGGAACAAAAGAAAAGAGTGTTTACGCAAGGAAGTCAGAGAACGTTTGGGTCTTGATCTTCTTTTGAAGGCAAGAGTGAATGCTAAACCTGTTATCTCAAAACAAAGAGTCTATAATGGTTATACAGTGCAAAACTTCTCGCTTGAAACTCTTCCCGGACTTTATGTTTGTGGCTCTATCTATAAACCGGTTATAAAAGGAAAGTTCCCGTTAATAGTTTGTCCAAACGGACATTTCTTAGATGGCAGATATAGGAAAGATCAGCAACAACGTATGGCTACACTTGCCCGTATGGGTGCCATTTGTGTAGATTATGATCTTTTTGCATGGGGAGAATCTATGTTGCAATTCCCGGAAGAGACACATCACAAAAGTGCAGCTGAGGTTATTCAGGCTTTGAATGGAATTAGTATTCTTGATTTCATGTATAACCGTAAAGATGTTGATAAGAAAAGAATCGGTGTGAACGGTGGTTCCGGTGGTGGTTCTCAAACAGTTCTACTATCTGTTCTTGATCAGCGATACACAGCTCTTTGTCCGGTAGTAAGTTTGTCATCTCACTTTGATGGTGGATGCCCTTGTGAAAGCGGACTACCAATCTTTTATTCTTGTGGAGGAACGGTTGCTGCTGAATTAGCCGCTACAAATGCTCCGAAGCCCATGTTGATTGTTTCCGACGGACAAGACTGGACTAGCACCGTGCCAACTCTTGAACTTCCATATATCAAGCACATCTATGACTTTTATGGTGCAGCAGATAAAGTAACAAATGTTCATTTGCCTGCCGAAGGACATGATTTTGGTCCAAATAAAAGAAATGCTGTTTATGACTTCTTTGCCGAAGCATTCAATCTGAAGAAATCAATGCTTGATGAAAGCAAAGTAACTATAGAACCTAAAGAGAATATGTTTAGTTTTGGAGACAAAGGAGAAAAACTTCCAAAGAATGCTATGCGCTCTTTTGAAGAGCTGGAAAAACTTCTGACTACTCTGAAGTAATCTCTTTTTCTTTATTAAATAACCAATAACAGATGAATCGTAAAAATACATATTTCAGTCGTTATAGATTTCTCACTCTGCTTTCATTTCTACTTCTGTCTCTTTATGCAGAGGCGGCAGGATATAAATTGTGGTATGATAAACCGGCTTCTGTATGGACTGAAGCTTTACCATTAGGAAATGGTCGTTTAGGAGCAATGGTTTACGGAACTCCTTCTGTAGAGCAGATTCAGCTAAACGAAGAAACTATATGGGCCGGACGTCCGAATAACAATGCAAACCCTGAAGCATTACAATATTTACCAAAAGTCAGAGAACTTGTTTTTGCTGGTAAATATCTGGAAGCTCAGACACTGGCTACTGAAAAAGTGATGTCAAACACAAATTCGGGTATGCCTTATCAGCCTTTTGGTGATTTACGCATTGCCTTCCCGGGACATACACGTTATACTGATTATTACAGAGAGCTAAGTCTTGATTCTGCCCGTGCGCAGGTTTCCTATAAAGTGGATGGCGTTCGTTACAAAAGAGAGATGATAACTTCGTTTCCTGACCAGGTTATAATGATCCGTTTATCTGCTGACGCTGCAAAGAAAATAACTTTTAATGCATTCTTTACATCACCTCATCAGGATGTTGTTGTGGATACAGAAGGAAACTGTGTAACTCTTTCAGGTGTATCTTCATGGCATGAAGGATTAAAAGGAAAAGTAGAGTTTCAGGGTAGACTTTCTGTAAAGGCTGTTAACGGAAAAGTACAATATAAAGATGGAACTGTAACTGTTGAAGGGGCTGATGAAGCAACTTTGTATGTTTCAATAGGAACCAATTTTGTTAATTACAAAGATATATCCGGTAATTCTTCAGAGCGTGCGAAGAGTTTCCTTGATAAAGCACTGACTAGAGATTATGCTACATCGTTCAAAGAACATGTTTCTTTCTTTAAAAAATACATGGACAGAGTTTCTCTTTATCTTGGAGAGAACAAACAAGATGGGATAACCACAGATAAGAGAATAGAGAACTTTGCACAGACAAACGACGCGTATTTGGTAGCTACTTATTTTCAGTTCGGACGTTACCTGCTTATCTGTTCTTCTCAACCGGGAGGACAACCTGCTAATCTTCAGGGAATCTGGAATGATAAACTATTGCCTTCATGGGATAGCAAATATACTTGTAACATCAATCTTGAAATGAATTATTGGCCATCGGAAGTGGCTAATCTTACTGAACTGAATCAACCATTATTCAATCTCGTAAAAGAAGTCTCTGAAAGTGGTAAGGAAACTGCAAAAGTAATGTATGGTGCCGATGGATGGGTTTTGCATCATAATACAGATATCTGGCGAATAACTGGTGCTGTAGATAAAGCTCCTTCCGGCATGTGGGCTTCTGGTGGAGCATGGCTTTGCCGCCATCTTTGGGAGCACTATTTATATACAGGAGATATAAAGTTCCTGAAAGAAATATACCCGATAATGAAAGGTGCTGCTGTTTTCTTTGATCAGACTATGGTTAAGGAACCTTCACATAACTGGCTGGTTGTTTGCCCTTCTAATTCTCCTGAAAATGTTCATGCCGGAAGTAAAGGAGAAGCAACTACAGCAGCAGGTTGTACAATGGATAATCAGTTAATTTTTGACCTTTGGAATGAGATTATTTCAGCTTCACGCTTACTGGGTATTGATTCTGATTTTGCATCTCATCTGAAACAAAGATTGAATGAAATGGCACCAATGCAAGTTGGCCGTTGGGGACAATTACAGGAATGGATGAACGATTGGGATGATCCACAGGATATTCACCGTCATGTGTCGCATCTTTACGGATTATTTCCAAGTAATCAGATATCTCCTTACCGCACTCCTGAATTATTCGAAGCAGCTCGTACATCATTGATTCATCGTGGCGATCCTTCTACCGGATGGTCAATGGGATGGAAAGTTTGCTTATGGGCACGTTTGCTGGATGGTGATCATGCATATAAGCTTATAACAAATCAACTTTCATTGGTTCGTAATGAAAAGAAAAAGGGTGGTACATATCCAAACTTATTCGATGCTCATCCACCTTTCCAGATTGATGGAAACTTTGGTTGTGCAGCGGGAATTGCTGAGATGCTGATGCAGAGTTATGACGGTTACATTTATCTACTCCCGGCATTGCCATCATTATGGAAGGAAGGACACATAAATGCATTGATTGCCCGCGGTGGCTTTGAATTGAATATCAGTTGGAAAAAC
>Ga0183099_1001522_pt1 | contig 13280 bp, 12 predicted proteins | sample Biomet1_FD_127788 | JGI IMG/M metagenome (GOLD analysis project Ga0183099, IMG submission 127788) | Microbial communities from bioreactor (seeded with anoxic lake sediment) at LBNL, California, USA - Biofuel metagenome 1 | ecosystem: Engineered > Bioreactor > Anaerobic > Unclassified ... | reverse complement strand
AGCAACATCAAAAAGTAAGTATTTTCAATATAAAAAAAGCAGGACGGGGTTTTCCTCGTCCTGTTTTATGTTATCCAATGTGGTTAGCGGCGATATCCGAGCCAGTAAACCACTTGATCCGAGATCACAAGCCCCAGCTTTTGTTGCAGGCGAATGGAGGCGTCGTTGACGATGGCAACCTGACAAAACGGAACGCGCCCAAGCGAGAGCAGGTGGTTGATCAGGTGCGCTTCCAGTGCGTAGGCAAGGCCAAGCCTGCGATACTCCGGTAAAATCTCCAGTAGTCCCATCGAGCGCTCTTCGTGGGTGCCGGCAAAGCCCGCGATCTCGCCCGCGACAAACACGCCGAACATGCCCGCCTCAACCCGCTCGCGGATGTAGCGGATGTCGTCCACCATGTGATAGTGCGCGTGGACAAAGTCGACATAACTTTCATCGAGCAAACGAATCTCCGCGCCCTCCGGCAGTGAATAGGGAATCGGCTCCTTTTTGAGATACGCCGCGTTGAAGCATTCCATTTGCGTTCGAAAACCGAGCTGCAGCTCCAGCGCATCGCGCGCTTTTGCGCCGCGCAGCACGACAAGCCGCTCGCTCGCCTCGGTTAATCCCGCCGCGATCAACGGAAAAAACGCCTCCGCTTGCTCCGGCTCACAGGCGAGGAAATAGAGGGTGTCGTATGCGTATAGGACACCGCGCTCGTTTTCCGCGCGCTTCTGCACGTTGGGGAGCAGAGCTGCTTCCAGCACGTCGATGTTGGCCAGCTCGTCCAGTATGAGATAAGGCTCATTTTGCTGTTTCATGAGCGCTAGTCTAGCACAAAGTAGCCTGCTTGACAACGCAAAGCGGAGAGTTCTCGCTGGCGAAATCGCCGGAGCAATCCTTTTCTCGCGTGCCGGTGACGTTTGACAGACCCCCTGCCAAATGGTAAACTACGGTGGTATCATAGAGTGGAGTATTGGGGAAAGTGTACCCTCTTTCTGGAAAGGAACCGCGCCAGATGGCGGATGTAACAGCGATTGTACTGACCCTGAACGAGGAAAAGAATATCGGCGAGTGCCTCAAATCCGTCGCGGGGTTTTGCAGCCGCGTGGTCGTACTCGACAGCGGCAGCACGGATCGCACATTGGAGATTGCCCGCGAACTCGGCGCAGAGGTCTACGAGCATCCGTTTACCTATTATGCCGCGCAGTACAACTGGGGCGTGGACAACGCGAACATCACCACGCGCTGGACGCTACGGCTGGATGCGGACGAGCGCTTTACACCACAAGTTTGCGCGCACTGCGAATCGCTTCTGCGCGAGCACGCAGAGGACGACGTCAACGGCATCGTCATGGAGAGCGACTTTTTCTTCCTTGGTCGGCAGATGAAGCACGGCGGCAGCAAGAAGCGCAAGATCATGCTCTTCAAAACCGGCAAGGGCAGAATCGAGGATCGCAAGCGCGACGCGCACACAATCCTGCTGGAAGGACGCACGGTCGCGATCCAGGAGCGTTACCTACACTACGACTTTAAGGATCTCACGAGCTATATCAACCGATACAACTGGTACGCGATCCGCGAATTGCAGGACTATATCGCTTATGAGCAGGGCGCAAGCTTTGACGCGAACACCGATCCTAAGCTGATGCAGCACCGGAAGAAGAAGTTCACGGTCTATTACCGCGCGCCGATGTTCCTTCGTGCATGGCTCTGGTTTATCTACAACTACTATTTCCGGCTGGGATTTCTGGACGGAAAAGAAGGCTATCTCTATCACTATTTCGAGAGCTACTGGTACCGTTTTCTGGTGGATGCCAAAATCTACGAGTACCGGAAGACCGGACAGCAGGAAAGCGAGCTTCGCGCGCTGGGAAAGTGAGGAATCGTGTGGCAAATCCCGTTCGAGTCATGATGGTTTTGACCGTTCGATACGGCAAAAACGGCATCGCAAACTGCGTGATGAACTACATCTCGCGGCTCGATCCCGCGCGGGTGCGCTGCGACCTCGTCTGCCCAAACGAACCCGGTGAAGAGGCGCGCGCGCTGGTACAACAAACCGGAGGCAGCGTGTTTGTACTCGGCGGACGAAACCGCAGGCCTCTTTCCTATATGCGGCGGCTTACACGCCTCGTGCGCGAACGGGAGATTGACGTTCTCCACGCGCACGGCAACAGCGCGACGCTCGCAAGCGAGTTGATCGCGGCAAGGCGCGGCGGGGCGCGGGTACGCATGCCGCATTCGCACAACACCACCTGCACGATGAAGACGACGGACAAGCTCCTGCGCGGCATCTTTTACCGCGCGAGCACGGACAATATGGCTTGCTCGATGGCCGCTGGCGAGTGGCTCTATCCAAAGCGGGATTATACCGTGCTCAACAACGCAATCGACGCGCAACACTACCGCTTCTCACGGGAAGCAAGGGATATCACGAGGGAAACGCTCGGCATAGCGCGGGACGAATTCGTATATCTGCACGTCGGGGCGTTTAACGAGCAGAAGAATCAGGCGTTTTTGCTTGAGGCGTTTTTCAAGCTGCTCGAGCAGAAACCGAACGCGCGGCTGCTCCTCGTTGGAGACGGCGAACGCAGGGCATCCTGCGAGGCGCGCGTGGAAACGCTCGGCCTTCGCAGACGGGTGTTATTCCTAGGCTTGCGGGACGATATTCCCGCGCTGCTCTCCGCGGCGGACGCGTTTGTGCTGCCCTCGCTGCACGAAGGACTGCCGCTGACGCTGGTCGAGGCGCAGTGCGCGGGGCTTTCCTGCGTGGCGTCCGATCGCGTGACGCGCGAGGCCGCGCTGACGGAGCTGGTGTCGTTCGCGCCCATCGAGCATGCGGAGGCATTTGCCCTCGCGATGTCCGGGGTCAAGCAGACCGACCGCGCGATCACGTCCTCGGTAGCGATTCTCCGCGCGCAGGAGGCGGGCTATGACGTGAGCCAAAACGCGCAGACACTGATGCAGATTTACGAATCGGCGGTGCAAAAGCACAGATAACGCGAGCTGACGCTTGGCGAAGCCCGCGATCTGGAAAGACCAACTCGACATTCGACGGAAGGGACTGGCTCGATGAAAAAACTCATGATCGTAACGCACAAGATGAGCGGCGGCGGCTGCGAGCGCGTGATTGCGCAACTGCTGAATTGCTTTGCGCGGGATGGAATTGAGTGTAAGCTCGTCACCGAGTGCGGCGTGCCTTCGTTTTACGATTTGCCGGAGTCGGTCGAGCAGATCTACCTGACCTTCGATTCCACGCTCCCCGCGAAGAAGATACCAAAGGCGTATCGAAAACTTCGAAAGCTCGTCAAGCAGGAGCGGCCGGACATCGTGCTCGCCTTGCCGGAGAAGGTGAACGTCTGGACGGTGCTGTTCCTCCTTGGTACCGGCGTGCCCGTCGTGGTCAGCGAGAGAAACGACCCGCACCGCCACCCGGAGAGCAGGATCAAGCGCGCGCTGCGTAGGCTCGTCTACCCGTATGCAAGGGGATTCATCTTTCAGACGAAGGATGCCGCAAAGTATTTTTCGCACGCGATTCGGGCGCGCGGCATCGTGCTAGACAACCCGCTGGACACCAGCCGCATTCCCACGCGATTTGAAGGCGAGAGAAAGAAAAACATCGTCGCCGCGGGAAGACTGCACGAACAGAAGAATTTCGATCTGCTGATTCGCGCATTTGCGCGCTTTTATAAAATCCACCACGCGTATTCTCTGGTAATCTACGGCGAAGGGCCGGAGAAGGAGCACTTGCTCAAAACCGCGAGCAGCCTCGGCATCGCGGGCGCGGTCGAACTCGCGGGGCAAAGCAAGACCCTGCTTACGGACATCAACGACAGCGGCATGTTTGTGCTGAGTTCGGACTATGAAGGCATGCCAAACGTGCTCATCGAAGCGATGGCGTGCGGACTAAGCTGCATCGCGACGGATTGCCCCATCGGCGGCGTGCGCTCGCTGCTCACCAGCGGTGAAAACGGCCTGCTGATTCCGGTTGGAGACGAGGACGCGCTGTTTGAGGCGATGTGCAAGCTCGCGGACGACGAATCGTATGCCTTGTGGCTTGGCCAGAATGCGAGCGCAATTCGCAACCGTCTGGATGAGGCGCTCGTCGCCAAACAGTGGAGAGACTATTTGGAGTCGATCGTAGACCGGAAGCATGGCAACAAGAACAAATAAAGGCGTGCGTTGGTTCAAGCGACCTTCGCATGAACCAAAGAGAATGAATCACAAGAGAATCCCCCGATATTGGGTGATAATAGGAAATCATTTGGAGGAGCCAGCATGAGCTTGGAGATTTTTATCGGCGCGGGCGTTGCCCTGTCGGCGTCGAACACAGAAGCATTTTCGTCCGGTACCCAGAGCCTGTTGTTCAATGGACTCAACGCAGCATGGAAAGCGGCTGATGCAAGGCTGTTTTCGCTGGAGACATCGCTTGCGGATGCATCCGCCTGCGAAGTGTGTGATCATGCCTCGTGCGCGCCCGCAACCTGCGCAAGCGGGATTGCCGCGCTGAGCCCGACGGTCGTCAGCCTCTGCACAGAGCGCATCGCCTGCTGCGGCGCGGAAGGAATCGACCAAACGCGCGCGGCACTCAAGGCGAAACAGGTCGCTTTCTTTGGCGCGGGCGAGGATATCGACGCCGCGGATCAACCGTTTTTCTTTGTGCGGCACGGGGTTCGCGTGGGCATCTTTGCCGTTTGCGAGCAGGAGAGCGCGGCAGCGACCGAGCACAAGGCCGGCGCAAACCCGCTCGACCTCGTGAACCTGAGCGACCGCATCCGCGAGATCAAGTCCAACTGTGACCGCCTGATCGTGCTCTACCACGGCGGAAAAGAGGGATATGCGTATCCCACGCCAATGGAGCAGAAGGTTTGCCGCAAGATTGCGGAGTGCGGCGCGTCCCTCGTACTAAGCCAGGGTAGCCACACCGTCGGTTGCAGCGAACGCTGGAACAACACCACAATCGTCTACGGACAGGGCAGCTTCATCTCCGGCGAGGCGAAAATCGAGGCGCAATCCGGCCTCCTCGTGCGCTATACCATCGGCGACTACGGCGCGGACACGGTCGGCTTTGTGCCGATCATCGGCGCGGGCAACGGCGCCGCGATTGCCGACGAGGCGACCTCCGCCGAGATGATGGAAGGCTTCCAGAAGCGGTCTTTGCGCGTGCGCGTGGAAGGATTTGTCCCCGCGCGTTTCGAGTCGCTGGGCGTCACGGCATAAAACACCATTGGGCACACAGGAATACAGCAAACGGGGATTGATTCTATGAAATTGATTCCAGCAGAAGGACTGCGTTCCTTTTTCAAGAATCCGTACAAGATTTTTGCCGGATTGACGCATCATGGCTTCTTTGCGCGGATGGATGACGAGCGGTATCTGCGCCTGCTCTATCGCGGGGTACTCGGAAGGCCCTTGCACCTCGATCCGCCTGTGACCTACAGTGAAAAGCTGCAATGGCTCAAGCTGCACGACAAAAACCCGATCTATCCGCTGCTGTGCGATAAGATCGCTGTGCGGGATTATGTTTCTAAACGCATAGGCGAGCAATACCTGATTCCACTGATCGGTGTTTGGAGCGATCCGGACGAGATTGACACTTCCAAGCTGCCGAAGCGCTTTGTGCTCAAGTGTACGCATGATTCGGGCAGCGCGATCCTCTGCATCGATCAAAGCGATTTCGATTGGGAGGGTGCCTGCAAGGCGCTCAGGAAAAAGCTTCGCAAGGATTATTCTATCGCGGGACGCGAGTGGCCGTATCACGACGTACCGCGCCGGGTTCTCGCGGAGGCGTATCTGGGAACGGAGGACGGAACCCCGCCGAACGACCTGAAGTTCTTTTGTTTCAACGGCAAGGTGGCGCTTGTGCTGGTGTACATCCATCATCCGGACAGAGACGGGAGCAGCTACACATTCCTGCCTGACTTTACGCCGTTTTCGATCTATGACAACGAGGTAGCGGACGATCAAACGCTTGTGATCGCGCGCCCGCCGCATTTTGACGAGATGATCACGCTAGCCGAAACACTCTCAAAAGGATTTGCGCATCTGCGCGTCGACCTGTATGATATGCCGGAAGGCGTGAAGTTTGGCGAGATCACGCTGCACAGCTCCAGCGGGCTGAGCATCACGATGAGCCAGAGCGGGGATCGGTTTTTGGGAGAGCAACTGAACATCAGTGCCGTTTCGAGTTGATCGCGTAACAATGACTTCGCGCGGCTATCCGGCGCGGCATACGCAACCAAGACAAAGGAGAGTGAGACATGCTGCTGAGCATACTCGTTCCAGTCTATAATTCTGAAAAATATCTCAAAGAGTGCTTCGATTCCGTCTTGCGGCAGAGCGAGAGCGACTATGAACTCGTTTTGGTGGACGATGGCTCGACCGATGATGGCGGAGCCGTCTGCGATGGCTATCAGGCGCAGTATCCCGAAAAGGTGCGCGTGATTCATCAGCCGAATCAGGGCCTGATTCTCGCGCGGCGGGCGGGCATCCGCGCCGCAAAGGGAGCGTACTGCATGTTTCTCGATGCGGACGACGCCTACGAGCCGGAGTGCCTTGCCACCGTGCGCGAGACCATCGAGCAAACACACGCGGACGCCGTGATCTTCAACAACTACAGCTATTTTGAGGAGGACGGCTCGATCGAACCAAACAAGGCGGCTTTTGCGGACGGCAGCGTGTTTGAGGGAACATCGAAGCGCCTGATCTATGAAAGGCTGATTGCGAGTGAAGAGCTCAACAACATCTGGTTCAAGGCCATTCGAACCGAACTGCTGCAATCCGACGATACGGATTATCCGTTCTATGCGGACAATCCGCACGGGGAAGACCTGCTGCAATCGCTCTATCCGCTGACGCACGCGCAGAAGATTGTCTACCGCGACAGGCGGCTTTACCGCTACCGCAGGCACCGTAGCGGCATGACGCGACAGATGGATACGCAACGGATGAAACTCCTGTTTGACCGCAGGGTGTATGACCAGCTCCTGCGATATATGGCCATATGGGGACTGGATGCCCCGCAACAGATACAGCAGCTCTACGCGCGCACCACGCGGACAAGCCTGAGTGTCTTCTGGATGCAATACCGTTCGGCGCATACTTCTAAGCAGAAGCGCGCTGTGCTGGACTTTCCCTGGGAGGCGAAGTTTGATGTACAAACCAAGCAGCCCTTCACCAATCCGTATCTTTCGCGCGTACACCGCTTGCAGGTGCGCGCCATACTGAAGAAACAAATGATTCTGCTCAACTGCATCGGCATGCTGGGCAAACTCAAGATGAGGGCCTCCCATGGAGCATAAGCAACCGTTGGTATCGATCGTATGCGATACCTATCATCATGCGCCGTATATCAGGCGCGCGCTGGACGGATTTTTGAGCCAGAAAACCGAGTTTCCGTTTGAGATCATCGTGCATGACGACGCCTCGACCGACGGAACAGCGGACATCATCCGTTCCTATGAAGCGGCGCATCCGGACTTGTTTCGCTGCATCTATCGCACCGAGAACGTCTACTCAAAAGACCCGAAGATATTAGAGCACTATGTCTTTCCGCTTGCGCGCGGGAAATATATCGCAATCTGCGAAGGCGACGACTACTGGACGAGCCCGGACAAGCTGCAAAAACAGGTTTCCTACATGGAAGCGCATCCGGAGTGCACGCTTTGCGTTTGCGCGGCGGATCTGGTAGACCCGGAGGAACGCTGGATTGGCTCCGTTGCGCCATACGAAGCGGACACCGATATCCCGACGAACGATATGATCATCGGCGGCGGCGGCTTTGTCGCGACCGCGTCCATCGTTGCGCCCACGTATCTGGCGCAAAACCGCGCATCGTTTTGCGATGAGACGGATGTGGACGACGCGGTGCTTCAAATTTGGTTTGCCTCCAACGGCACGACGCACTACTTTGCCGAGTCGATGTGCGCCTATCGTCAGGCGGTGCCTGGCTCCTGGACGGAGACGTATCACGCGGCGGGCCGAGAGGCTCAGATCGTTCACCACAGAGGGCTTGCGCGCGCGCTGCGGGAGTTCGACGCGCAGTCAAACTATATCTGGCATGACGCGGTGGACTTCAACGCGACGTATCAGGAATATGAAGTGCTGCGTATGACAAACGATTTACCCGCGCTGAAGAAGCCGCCGTACCGCAAGCGCTATCTGGAACTGCCGCTCAAGCGGCGCATTCGCATGCACTTTGTGCGAATCGGATTGTTGAAACAATGACACAGGAGGAAGAAGCCATGCAGACGCAGCAAGCGCTGGTCACGGTGATCCTGCCGACGCATAACCACGCGCCGTTCATCGCGCAGGCGATCGAGAGCGTGTTGATGCAGGAGACAGACTTTCCATTTGACATATTGCTGCACGACGACGCCTCAACGGACGGCACGGCGGATATCTGCCGCGAATATGCCGCGCGTTTTCCTGAAAAGATCACTCTGATTGCGCAGCAGGTCAATCAATACACCATCGACCGCCGCATCCAGTCCCATATCCTGATTCCGCGCGTGAACGCAAAATATACCGCGATTCTCGACGGGGACGATTACTGGCTTGACCCGCAGAAGCTGCAAAAGCAGGTTGGATATTTACAGGCGCATCCCGACTGCACGCTCTGCATCGGCGGCGCGGATCTTGTGGATGTCAACAACAGTGTGGTCGGGCACGTGAAGCCTTACAATGTGGATCGCGTGGTCGATCCTGCGGATATGATTCGCGGCGGCGGCGGCTTCAACGCGACGAACACCATCGTGATGCCGACAGAATTGCTCAAAAATCTGCCGGAGTTTGCGGATCATGTGGAGGCGGAGGATATTCCCTTTCAGCTGCTCGGCGCGCTGAGCGGATACGCCTGGTACATTGCGGATACGCTGATGGCGTATCGCATCGCGGTTCCGGGTTCTTGGTCGACGCGGCAGTATGCCTCCAGAATGGAGACGCGCATCAAGACGAGCCGCGATCTGATCGCACTCAACGAAGGCTACGACGCGTTTTCCGGCGGGAAATACCACGACGCGTTTACGGACGCGATCCACTATCAGGAATTTTTGATTTTGACCTATCAACATAAGATCAAGGCGGCAAAACGGCCTCCTTACCGCGTGTTTTACGATAAGCTGTCGACCAATCGCAAGATTCGGCTCTTCGGCGAAAAATATTTCTCCGGCCTCACCATGCGCTATCTCAACTGGGCGCGAAGCCGCAGGAAGTAAAGAAGGTACTATGGATCAAACGTTTCGCAATAAAACAATATCGGGCATGATCTGGAAGGCGATGGAGAGCGGCGGCAACCAGCTGGTCAAGCTCGTGATCTCCGTCGTGCTGGCACGCATGCTCGATCCGGAAAACTATTCGACACTCGCCGCGATGACGATCATTATCGATCTTGCGGATACGATCGTGAAGCGCGGATTCGTCACGTCTCTCGTACAGCGCAAGGACGCAAACAACGTCGATTTCTCAAGCGTCCTGTGGATCATGCTAGCGCTTGCCAGCATCTTCTATACCATATTCTACTTCGTTGCCCCGTCTCTTTCACACGTCTATAAAGACCCGCAATTCGTTCCTGCGATGCGCGTTATCGCGCTGACACTGTTTTTTGGCGCGTTTAACTCGGTTCAGGGCGCGATCATTCAGCGCAAGCTGGAGTTTCGCTTGTTTTGTATCTCCACGCTGGTCACAACGCTCATCTCCGGTGCAATTGGCATTTGCATGGCCTATCTGGGTTACGGCATCTGGGCGCTGGTGACACAGCAGATCATCGGCTCTGTTAGCAACGTGGTCATCCTCTGGCTGCTGGATCGCTGGAAACCCGCGTTTGTCTTTTCGTTTGAGAAAGCAAAATCACACTTTGCGTTTGGCTGGAAACTGCTGCTGTCCAGCTTGCTGGATAAGGGATACAACAGCATCTCCGGCTTGATCCTCGGTGCTCGCTATGTTGGCAGCTCGCTTGCGTTCTATAGCCGCGGCAAGCAGTATGCCGGAATGATCTCGGAAAACCTCAATAGCGTCGCGCTGTCGGTGCTGTTTCCCGCTTATGCGCAGCATCAGGACGACAAGGATCGTGTGCGCGAGATGGTGCGAAAGACAAATAGATCCACCGCACTGATGATCGTCCCCATGATGGCGGGGCTCGCGATGATTGCGTCTCCGCTCGTACACGTGCTCCTGACCGATCGATGGATGCCGACGGTGCCATATCTTCAAATGATGTGTATCGCCTATGTGTTTTACCCCATGGAAGCGACCGATTTACAGGCGCTTCTCGCGCTCGGCAGAAGCGACACCTATCTCGTCTCCGAGATCATCAAAAAGGTATTCGGCGTCACCGTGCTCGCGATCTCCGTGTTTGCATTTACCACGCCATTGGCGATCTCGTGGGGCTACGTGATGACCTGCGTGTTCTCCATGATCGTGACGATGGTCTACATGAAGAAGTTCTTTGCCTACCGCTGGCGGGAACAAATCTGGGATATCATGCCGCCCGCGCTGCTCTCGGCCGTCATGTGTGGCGCGGTCTATGGCGTATCGCTGCTGCCCGTGCCGGAGGCAGTGAGCCTGATCTTGCAGGTCGTCTGCGGGATTGCGGTTTACCTTGGTCTGGCGGTATTATTAAAGCTGGAAAGCTTCAATTATGTCTGGACCGCCATGCGCAAGTATTTCACGAAAAACCGCACACCTCAGCCGCCGGTCTGCGCCGAGGACGGCACTTGCGGTGACGACATCAACAAAATAATCTGATCAATCCCGCTCTTGCGGGCTTCTGAAATAGGAGGAAGGGTAGTTATGAAACTCTCTGTTGCAGGAACGGGCTATGTCGGCTTGGTGGCTGGCGTTTGCTTTGCGGAAAAAGGACACGTCGTCACCTGCGTGGATGTGGACGAAGAGAAGATCGCACAGATGCGCCAGGGAATCTCGCCCATCTATGAGGAAGGGCTGGAGGAACTGCTCAAAAAGAACATTGCGGCTGGCAGGCTCTTTTTTACCAGCGATTATCAGAGCGCGTATTCGGATGCGGACGCGATTTTCATCGGTGTTGGTACGCCGGAGAAGCCCGACGGCAGCGCAACCCTTCGCTATATCGCCGCGGTTTGCAGGCAGATTGCCCAGTGCGTCACGCGCGACTGCCTCGTGGTGGTGAAGTCGACCGTGCCGGTGGGCACCAACGACAAGGTGGAGCAGTTCATCAAGGACAACCTGGAGCGCGACGTGACCGTTCGCGTGGCCAGCAATCCCGAATTTCTCGCGCAGGGCAACGCCGTGTATGACACCATGCACGCCACGCGCATCATCATTGGCACCGAGGACGACGTGGCGCGAAAGATCCTGCTGGAGATCTACGCGCCGTTTGATCTGCCGATCGTGTCGGTCTCCCGCCGCTCGGCTGAGATGATCAAGTACGCCTGCAACAATTTCCTCGCGCTCAAGATTTCGTATATGAATGACATCGCAAACCTCTGCGAGCTCGTCGGCGCGAATATCGACGACGTTTCAGAGGGCATGCGGTATGACCCGCGCATCGGCGCCAAGTTTCTCAAGGCAGGCGTCGGCTACGGCGGAAGCTGTTTTCCGAAGGACACCAAGGCGCTGACCTATCTCGCGCGTCAGCACGGCGCGCAGCTCAAGACCGTCGACGCCGCCGTGGAGATCAACGAACGCCAGAAGACGCGCCTCTTTGAGAAGGCCAAGCAGCGGCTTATGACGTTTGAAAACGTGCGAATCGCGGTGCTGGGACTTGCGTTTAAGCCGGGAACCGATGATCTACGGGAAGCGCCATCGCTCGACAACGTACGGCTGCTGCTGGAGCACGGCGCGGACGTGATCTGCTATGACCCGATTGCCGCGGAGAATTTCCACAAGAAATACCCCAATGTGCCGATGGCAAAGAGCGTGGAGGAAGCGCTGGAAGGCGCGTTTTGCTGCTTTGTGTTCACCGAGTGGGAGGAGTTTGTCCGCATCACGCCCGAACAGTTCCGCAAGCGCATGCGTGTGCCGCTGGTATACGACGGGCGCAACATCTTTGACCCGGAGCTGATGAAACGCGGAGGCGTGGAGTATTATTCCATTGGACGGTAGAGGAGAGGAACGCGTGTTAAACCAAGACGGAAAAACGATTCTGGTCACGGGTGCGGCTGGCTTTATCGGCTACCATCTTTCCTTGCGGCTGCTCAAGCAGGGGATGAGCATCGTTGGCGCGGACTGCGTCAATGATTACTACGATCCCTCACTCAAGCGCGCAAGGCTGGCAGAGCTCGCGAAACACCCGAAATTTTCGCTTTTTGAGGGAAATCTGGCGGAAGAAGCGTTTACCGCGCGGTTGTTTGCGGAGGCGAAACCAAGCGTCGTCGTGCATCTCGCCGCTCAGGCAGGCGTTCGCTACAGCATCGAAAACCCGCGCGCGTACATCGAGAGCAACGTACTCGGCTTTTTCAACGTGTTGGAGCAGGTGCGCAATCATCCGGTGGAGCATTTTCTCTACGCCTCCAGCAGTTCCGTCTATGGCAACCGCGACAAAACACCGTTTTCGGTGGAAGACCGCGTCGACAAACCCATCTCGCTCTATGCCGCAACAAAGAAGAGCAACGAGCTCTTTGCCTACACGTATTCGCATCTCTACGGCGTTCCTGCGACGGGCTTGCGCTTCTTTACGGTCTATGGCCCGTATGGCAGGCCGGACATGGCGTATTTCAAGTTCACCAAGGCGATTCTCGAAGGCAGAGCCATCGACGTTTACAACGGCGGGAATATGCTCCGCGATTTTACTTATATCGACGACGTGACAAGCTGCCTGGAGAAGATGCTCTTTTGTCCGCCGAAACCGGATGAAACGGGCGCGCCGAACGCCGTCTACAACATCGGCAACCACAACCCGGTCAAGCTGCTCGATTTCATACGCGCGATCGAGTCCGCACTCGGTAAACAGGCTGAGCTGCATTTTCTGCCGATGCAGGCGGGCGATGTAGAGAAGACCTATGCGGATATCGAGAAAACGCAACGCGACTTTGGCTTTGATCCTTCCACGCAAATCGAAGAAGGACTGAAACAATTCACAGATTGGTATCAATCGTATTACAAGTGAAAATATTCAATATGCACGTATCAGCTCTGTTTCGCATGCCAAAAATTCGAATTTGCAAGCCCAAAATACAATGGAAACGGAATGAAAACGGATGGTTGGGTTCTATAATTACACGGTGATCCTAACGTACTTCGGCGTCGTCAGTGCGGTGCTCGGCATCGGGCTTTCCATGTACGGGCACACTTCCATGGCGGTGGTCTGCCTTATGGTGTCCGGCTTT
>Ga0183099_1001521_pt1 | contig 13284 bp, 10 predicted proteins | sample Biomet1_FD_127788 | JGI IMG/M metagenome (GOLD analysis project Ga0183099, IMG submission 127788) | Microbial communities from bioreactor (seeded with anoxic lake sediment) at LBNL, California, USA - Biofuel metagenome 1 | ecosystem: Engineered > Bioreactor > Anaerobic > Unclassified ... | reverse complement strand
ATAGAATTCCTTCTTTTGTTGTTTTTGATTTTTCTAATAGAATTCCTTCTTTTGTTGTTTTTGATTTTTCTATTCCCTTATTTCTCTAAAATATTTTATTTAATGCCCAAAAATTTTTTATTTGATGCCTGAGATATTAGAAAATGCGTATAGTAGAATATCTTTGATATAACTCAGATAGACGGGGGTATCCTGCTCAGGACATATTCCGGATGTTCAGGAAACTATTTTTCCGATTTTTTCATTTCGGAAGCCTGAAAACGCGCTCCCGCTTCATAAAATATAGAGGAGGCTTAATTTGGGGATTAAGAGCTACATTAAGATTTTATGCTTATTTCTGGCACTCGGGCTGCTGTGTATAAATGCGGCTGCCCAGGGTTCAGGTTCAACAGGCAACCGCATCTGGGATGAAAATGCAAACCAGAGCCTTACCTACACCTGGACGCCTCAGACCTACTCGGGCTTTTATTATGATCTGGATACCGGAGAAGGTTCCGAGAATCTGACAGTCCAGCTCAATAAGGGCAGCCGGACAATTGGAGATAAAAATCTGCAGTACGAAACAGTGCCCATACAAACCGATTTTGAGTATGGGGATTGGGGTTCTTATGAAGTTATAGGGTTTATGGCAGAGCGCTACTTTGCAGGGTACACCGCAAACTCAAGCTTTGCAAATGATGAGATTAACGTTATCTCTGGCGGACAGCTTTCAAAGGTTTTAACAGACACCGATGATAGGAAATCCCTGTACACGGGTTCTTCTCTCGTTCTTGAAGAAGGATACTCCCTGAACATAGTTGAAGTTGATATTAATGGAAACACCGTTTGGGTGCAGCTTGAAAAGGATGGAAACATAATCGACGAGGCTTTTTTGTCCTCCAATCGCGATTATGTATACACAGCCGACCTTGAGAATACCGAAGATGTGCCCATAATCGCAGTCCATTTCGCCCAGATCTTCAGCGGCAGAGAGACCAATGCGGTTTTCGTGGAAGGGATTTTCCAGATTTCGGACCAGTACGTGCAAATCCAGGATGGAGATAAATTCGGAGAGATGGAGGTAAGTTCCACCTCAAGTTCAGGCATAAGAATTAGAAATATCGACTCTATCTCTCTTAGCAGGGGTGATACAATTGACATCATGGGTAAGCTGAGCTTTGTTGTGGCTGACACCAACGAACTTCGTTTTGCCCCGATAGTTGAAACCTCCGAGCCCGGAAAGTATGAGTTAAGGGGAACTGTCCATGATGAGAAATTTAATACTTCTGTCTGGACGCCTTTTAACTTCGAAGGCTTCTATTACAACATTGACGATAATGTCTCCACTGAAAGCCTTGTCGTTGAAAAGCTCAATGACAGGACTATTGATGACAATATGCTAGTTTATTCCACAAAACCTGCACGTGTCGAATTTGAACACAGAGGTTGGGGAAATTATGAAGTTGTCGGCTTCATGGCCGAGAAGTATTTTGCAGGATATCCTGAGAATACTTTTGGAAACTCAAACGGCATAAGTGTGCTTTCGGACAGCATTCTTTCTAAAGTTCTTATCGACGATGACAACAAAAAGTCCCTGTTCACAGGTTCTTCTTTAGCTCTGGAGAACGGCTACTCTCTTAAGGCAGCAGAAGTCAATGTTAATGGGGATGTTGTCCATGTACAGCTTGAAAAGGACGGAAAAGTAATAGATGATGGTTTCATATCTTCGAATGCAGATTACGTCTATAAAGCCAAATTGGCTGGTTTGAAAGACGTACCTATAATAGCAGTCCACTTCTCCCAGATCTTCCAAGGCACAGAAGTAGATGCAGTGTTTGTAGAGGGAATTTTCCAGATTTCTGACGATTACCTGAAAGTTTCTCAGGGTGACTCTTTCGGTGAAATGGAGATTAGCTCGATTTCTAGTTCAGGCATCACAATGAAAAACGAGGACTCAATCTCTCTTGCAAAGGATGATGTTGTTGACCTGATGGGCAATATCAAATTCAAGGTTGCCGATGCTCCAGTCCTGCGCTTTTATCCTTTTGTTGAAATCAAGACCGGGACAGGAGATCAACTGAATATCAAAATGCCCGATGTGCTTGTAGCCGGGAGACAAACCGAAATCCTGGTAACCGCGAGAAATGTTTCAGTCGGCGGCGTTGAAATCTCCATTGGAAACGACAGCATTGGTACTACCGGAGATGATGGAAATCTCACCTTCACACCTGGCAGGGAAGGCAGCTTCACTGTAACTGCAAGTCGGGCAGGTTATGTTTCCGGAAGTAAGAATGTGGACGTTATCGCAGAAGGTGTCCTGAAACTTCTGCTTTCAGTCTCATCCGAAACTGTCCGGGAAGGAGACCAGATTAACATAAAGGTTACGGACTCCGTGGAAAACCAGCCTGTTGCCGGAGCAGATATCTTTTTCGGCGGACAGAAAATTGGTGAACAGACGAACGCAAACGGTATAGTATCTTACCGGGTTACTGCTCCAGGCACGTACGCCATAAATGCTACAAAAGCAGGTTACGAAGAAGGAAAAACCGTGATTGAGGTAGCTGAGAAAGTAGCGCAGTTCACATTCTCAAACATTACGATACAGCCTGCCTCAGTTGAAACCGGAACCGCAGTAAATATAAGGGTAAATGCTATGAATACCGGAAACATTGCAGGGGAATCCAGAGTGGAACTGCTGGTTAATAACAAATCGGTTGATTCCGAGAATGTAACCCTTAGTCCGGGCAAGAGCAAGGCAGTCGAATTCTCACATGCCGAGAATGAGCCGGGTACATATACAGTTGAAGTAGGAGGACTGAGCGAAAGTTATGAGGTGACAAAAAAAGCTCCTTTCTTCAGTGGGATGGCCACGCTTGGAATACTAGCCACAGCGTTTGTCATTCTCCGAAAACGAAGGACTAATTAACACTTCTGGCTTTCATGTTAAAGCTGTATGAGTTCATACTAAAACACGAGCATAGATTTAACATAGCTTTAATACCTGTGCTGCGGCAGGAGTTGGAAATCAGATCCAAGATTTCCGGCTCTCCACTTCTTTTTTCTGTCTTTATCCTGATTGAACTTCCTTTTTGCTTTGACCAGACACTCTCACTTAGAAGCAGAGTAATTACAAAATAATGGCTGCTAGCAGCGTAAAATGAGTTAACTGAAACAAAACTGGCAGCAATGTAAAAAGTATATTAAAAGCAAAGCTGGAATAACTTTAAAAAAAGTATATTAAATTGATCTGAAGGTTAAAAGTAAGCTGCAGGCACGTAATAAAGTAAATTAAAAGAAACTGCCAGGCAATTAATGCCCGAGACGACAGCTTAAAATACTGAATTACGATTGTTGAATAGAATGCTTGAAGCTTTGAGTTCCTTTATTGCCGATTACGGTTACCTTAATCTCTTTGTCCTGAGTTTTTTTGCTTCCACGGTCTTGCCTTTCGGGTCTGAAGCGCTAGTAGTTGCTCTTGTCTACCAGGGTTTTAATCTTTTTGCTGTTGTTATGGTGGCGACCTTAGGTAATTATCTCGGGTCCTGCACAACTTACTATCTTGGACTGAAAGGGCGGCATGTGCTTGAGAAATACCTGTCTCCTTCCCATGAAAAACTTGAGAAAAGTGAAAGGCTCTTTAAAAGATATGGCATTTATACCCTTCTTTTCACTTGGGTACCGGGGATAGGAGATGCAATTACAATGGTTGCCGGGCTTATGCAGCTTCCTTTCAGATCTTTTTCTATCCTTGTTTTTCTTGGGAAATTCGGGCGTTATTTTGCGATTGCTTATCTGACAGCCTTTTTTAGCAATTGATTATGGTTTTCGAGATAAATTTAAGTAATTTTTTCCTTAATTTTCATTTATTTAAGTAAGTCTTTTTTTGTAAATTTTAGTTTCTTTTCTTTTCCTTTATACTATGCTATTTTCTGAGTTTACCCTTCAAAATTATCTTCTCGGCGGGAAAAACAGATATACTTATATAATCCAAGGTACAATAGTTAATTGTTAAAGCAAATTTAGTTGATTTTATTGCTTTGATTAATTTTTATTGCTTATCTTCCAGGTCTCTAAAAACGGGCTCGATATCTTATTATAACCTCCATTTTTATTTTTTAATCTTTTCTTTTTCCTTTCCTTTTTTATTTCATACACAATTTAACTTTACATGAGATTAAACATCTGATGAAACATCTGATGACCTCAATGAACTTCCTTGCTTTTGTTTTTTGGAACAATTATACTGAGCTTATATCATTATTCAGAATGTGCTTCTTTTAATCAGTGTTCCAGATAATCAATAGAGTTTTGCATCGTGAAAATATTCTGAAGCTCTTAATGACTACAGAGTAAAACGGCTTTTGGGACATACTCATAAAGTAATAAATTAAGCTAAAAGATGAGTTGGATATCGATTATTGTTCAATTCCATAAGAATAAGAAAATAAGTGTTTCGAACTCTCAATTTTATACACTGACTCTGGAGCTATAAAGGCTTCTCAGCACTTCTCTGTCCTCAAATTTTTCCCTTAGAAGCCAATATATTCTTCCTCCAGGTACTCAACTTCTCAATTCTGAACATTTTCAATAGATGGACGGGAAATATACCTACGAGGGTTAAAATTATTCTGAATCAAAAAAAGGTAAGTCATTCAGATTTCCATAGGTTCAAGCTTATTTTTCGTTACTGCAGGATATTTGGAGGTTTGCTCGAGAGTATCTACTCTCGAGCGATATTTAATAAGGTATTACATGGTTTTTACATGTTTTTTAAAGTTTACTCATTACATGTTTTTGGAGGTTTGCTCGAGAGTATTTACCCTCGAGCGACATTTGTTAGATATTTAAAAACCGGGCTGTGTTTTTAGGTTTATCTTTAAGGCTGCTAATTTCATTCTTCGTCTATTGCACTGACGTACCAGGGAAATAGGAGCATGTAATTTTCCTGATAAGATTTCCCATCTTCATTGATATCAAGATTCCATATGATCTCAGGTGTTCTTGTCATTGATTTTGCTTGAATCGTCTAATTCCCCCTAATTCTATATCATTTAAGAGTTTGCTCTTTTTCGATCTTGATGCACATCTCCCGGAATTGCACACTCCCGGGGTGAACACCAGCTTATTGCATGTCTGTTTGCTCTTATATAGAGAATTAAATTTCTACTACACCTAACTAAACTCGAAAACTAAGTAAGGATATGGATTTGGGTAACGGATCTTAGCTTCAGAGGTAATGTAAATTTAGAACTAAGGGAGTTTTCTTTACAGGTAGAATTTATTAGAGAAAATGTGTATCGATTCTGGCAGAAATGAGTAAGATATAAAGGTTCTTGTCCCGGGAAGGGGAAAACCGAACTTCGTGAAAAATGGGATATAAACACAACTCTAGTTGTCTTCACAGTTTGTCCATTTATTTTTCCTCTTTTTCTGCACCTGCTTTTCACATTTACTCATATTTCAGGGTAAATTCATAATTTCTTGTTTTCATCTTTGAGATGGTTTTCTGAATTCCTCATAATTTTATACTACATTGTGAAAATTTATAATAATAAGATTTCGAAACTTATTAAATATTAGAATTTCACTCTGACACTCAAAAAGGAAATATTTATGAATTAGTCAGTCCGTACGAAAAATCCGTATCAAAGTCGATTGTCAATATAGGAAACTGCTGCATCTCTTATTTTTAGTAATAAATATCCAATTTTTTATTTCGTTCAGGAAAATGAAGTCTAAACTGCTCGGGACAAAAGGTCCCTTTATATGACATTTATTCGGAAAAACGTATGAAGCCCTGCATAAAAAATTATTTTCTAAAGATAAATACCTATTTATAAAAGGGCTTCCAAGTTTGCTTGATGAACTTATCCCGTAAATTAAAATTTGCTCTTTGGATCTCGTCTTTTCAGTAACCGGTCAAGCTTCGTATCAAGAAAGAGCAATCATAAAAAACTTTTGATGGTTGGGAACGAAATAGGTTTTGGGATAGGCTCGATAATAGAATACTAGTCAAGGTGTCAGTATGTCCGAAAAGCATTCTAATTCTCATCCCCATGAAAATGAGGGCAGTTCCGAACAGCCTCACGAAAATATCCACAAAAAAGGATTTTTCAATTTCCGTCCTCGTATTCACGCCCATTCTCATGACCAATCCTATACTCATTCCCAGGCACATTCCCACGGGCACAGCCATACTCATGGGACTGTGGATCCTTCTATACTTGCTACTAGCAAAGGGCTCTGGGCTGTAAAATGGTCGTTTATCGGGCTGATTATCACAGCCATTCTGCAGATTTTCATCGTTTTTATATCGGGAAGTGTTGCCCTTCTTGCCGATACCATCCATAACTTCGGGGATGCATCAACTGCAATTCCTCTTGCAATAGCTTTTTCCCTGGCCAGAAGAAAACCAAGCAAATGCTTCTCCTACGGATACGGCAGGGTAGAGGACCTTGCAGGTATAATTATTGTCCTCCTTATCCTTTTCAGTGCTGCGATTGCGGGTTATGAGTCTGTGAACCGCTTCTTAAACCCTCAGCCTGTAGAGCATTTGCAGGCTGTAACTATTGCCGCAATTATAGGTTGCATCGGAAACGAGGTCGTGGCCCAGTTTCGGATGAAAGTTGGAAAGGAAATAGGAAGTGCAGCCCTTATTGCAGATGGATACCATGCCCGAGTGGACGGTTTTACCAGCCTTGCAGTCCTTATCGGGGCAGTCGGCATCTGGCTTGGGTATCCGATCATTGACCCTCTCATTGGAATGTTAATCACAATCAGCATCCTCAAAATAGTCCTTGATTCGAGCAAGCTCGTGTTTACTCGCCTTCTTGACGGCGTTGAGCCAGAAGTCATCGATAAAGTAAAAAACATTACTGAAAGTGTAGAGGGTGTCTGTGAAGTCACGGACCTTAGAGTCCGCTGGATAGGACATCGGCTCCATGCAGAGATCAATGCTTCCGTTGCTCCTTCTCTTTCGGTTGGGGAAGGGCATGAAATCGCCAACGCAATAAGAGAGAAACTTCTTAAAAACTTCTCTTATCTTTCCGGCACCACTATCCATGTGGACCCTCTCACAGCCTCAGGGGAATGCTGCCACTGTGGGCCTGAGAACCCGGAAATACTGCATGGAAAACAAAAGCAGGTTTTGAATACCTGTTCCCAGTGAGGTCCAAAGAAATTTCAATTTCAGTTGGCTTTTTACTGTAAAAACCTTACATTTTTAAGAACTTGCCTTAATTTCGTCATTAGGTTTCGGTGAACTTGCCGGAACCTTCAGGCTATTTTCAAGTAAAAAATCCAGTAATTTAAATAACTATAAGAATTTGTAGCTGTTATAATTCGTTGTTGGATTACTTAGTTGGTTTGTCTACTCATCTCACAACATATCTTAGGGATCTAAAAAATGAAAATATTTTCCGCTATCATTCTATTTATGTTACTGTCACCTGGAATAGCTGGAGCAGCAAACCAAAATGATATTAACCAAGAGCTTCAGCAGGGAGGCAGAATTCACCTTCCTGCTGGAATTTATATTTTGACAGACTCAATAATTCTTAAATCTAACACCATTCTAGAAGGTGAACCTGGAACTGTAATCACAATTCCAGATCACGCTGGATGGCCTTATTATATAATGTCTTGTATCCAAAATATAACGAACTAAAAACAGTAAGACAAACTGCAGTACAAATCGATATCATAATAGCGATTTGATAAAGAATTGCAGTTGTTGGCAAAGTACCTGACAAGATTTGTCCGGTCATCATTCCGGGTAAAGAAATAATACCCATACCAAGCATAGAATTTAAAGTTGGCAGCAAAGCAGTCTCAAGAGCATTGTTAACAAACGGAATTAAGATCTTCTGCGGTGCTACACCTAAGTTTAGCAAAGTATTTATCCTATTTTGCTGACTATTCAATTCCTCGATAAAGGTTTTAAGTCCTAAACTTACTCATGTCATAGCATTCCCTATGATCATACCGCTGATTGGTATTGTGTACTGTGGATTAAAAATATCCATACCAACAATGATTCCTACAAAAAACAAAACAATGAGTAGTCCTTCCGCAGCTATCGAAGCAGAAACAGCTATCTTAAAATTTCTATTGATATCCTTGTTTTTAGATAGTACACGATGAATCGCAAAAATGGTCATGGCACAAAGATAAAGCACAGTAAATAGTGGATGCGGGTTCTTAAAAATATAGGTCAGTATTAGTCCTGCCAGAACAAGCTGAATCGTCATACGAAAACTGGCAATAAACAAAAGTTTTGTCTGATTTATTCTGGCTTTTTTCATAATTACAAGAACTAGGATCAGTAAAAGATAAACTAGACCAAAATTTATAAGATTTAATTCTACAACGCTCTGCAAAATCAAACGCTCCCTTCAAGAGTAATTACCTTATCTGCAAATTTATCCGCTAATGAAATATCATGACTTACAACAATCAAGGTGATATGATTATTTCTACAAAATGTATTGATGTTTTGCATTAATAAGTTTGCAGTATGTGAATCAAGAGCGGATGTTGGTTCATCTAACATCAAAACTTTCGGCTTGAAGGACAGACATATCGCTATATATACTCTCTGTCTCTCTCCACCTGACATAGTAGGGCAGTATGAATCCAGGGAAAAATCTGCACAGCAAAGTGTTAAATAATATTGAATAGCCTTATCTTCTGGTGTTGGTAAATCACGATATCTATAAAATTCTTCATAATTTTTTTTAATCGTTTTATCAAAAAGATAGACCGATTGACTGACAAGTAGATATTCTTTACGTAATTCAACCGTATTTAAATCTGAAATGTTTTTACCCTCAATAATTATATTTCCGCTTAACGGTGAAACAACTCCGTTAATTAACTTTAAAAATGTACTTTTACCACTCCCACTATCGCCACAAATAAAAGTAACATGTTCTGACTCAATTTCTATATCAGGGTAGTTTAAAATATTTTTAAAATTAACCTTTTTAGCTTCGATTAACACTATATGATTCCTCCTGCAGTGCACTTATAACATTGTATCAGAATTTACATTGCTAATGTTGATTTGTTTGAGATCTAAAATAAAAACATCCTTTCGGAGGATGCTTTTATTATATGGATATTTTCTCATTCTTTCAGCACTTCTGGGCACTAATATAAAATCTTTTGCACCCTCCCAACGATACCGTTCTCAAGCCTGACTTTAATTCCATGCGGGTGCATAGCTGAATTGGTAAGAATGTCTTTTACAATACCCTCCGTCAGTTTTCCGGTACGTTGGTCTTGCTTTTGTACAATCATCACACAAATCCCTTTTTTTATGTCATTACGATTATTACCGTTCATCTTTACCTCCTCTGATCTGCGCTATGTATTCTTGTTTTAATTAAATTTCCACACCAAATAAGAATAATAATTTAGAAACATATATGAAAAGAAAAATTAATTCTATTACCAGCGCTGTGATTTTCCATGCATTTGGCCTGCTTACGAAACCGCCATTACTCCTAGGAAAACTGTCATTACAAACGCAGCCATCATCAGAGGCACCATACCATCCCAGTAACTTACCGTCCCGTTTAAACGGTAATAAAGAACGTAGCAAATCAAACTAGTGACGAAAGCAATTCCCACAAGGGTCGCTAGTATCGCCACACGTCCCAAGCCAAAGTACCTTGTGCCGTAAAGCACAGCGACTACGGATAATTCTAACGCGGCCCAGATATGTATTATTATTAGTTCTGATGTTAAGGCCCGGTGAAATGCTATGGACATGACTGGAAGCAGAACGAGGAACAAAGCGGCAACGCCCAGCAGTATGAACTTCACGGGCAAACTCTTTGAATCCTGTGAAAGCGAGGTAATACCGCCAGACAGCAAAACAATCGCGGCAACTCCTGTTATAAAAGCAGCTGTAATGTAGAATACGCCGGACGACCCACTGGATGAATTCGGCCGAAAAGAACAACCCACCAAATAAGGTAAAACAAGATGCAAGACAAAAGCAGCAGATTACCGGCAAATATCTCCCAAAGCGGAGCTGTGAAATTACGAAAATATGTCATAGCGACCTCCCATGTTGCAATTAATATAAAGATTGCAGTTCCAATTTCGTCTACTATCAATTACAATGCAGAAAATTCCAAGATACGCTCATCTATTCATTGTTTAACCCTGATAGCCTTTTTAAGCGTCGGAAGTATCATAGCAGCAATGATACCGCCGGCCAACGCGGTAATAAGCTGTGAGATCGAAAATATATGTGAAATAACCGATGCCTGTTGTTCAGGTAATCCTAAAAATAATGGAATAGCTATTTTCACAATTCCGATATATAAAACAAAAAACTTTGCAGTTGCAGCAGTAATCAACGCCGTTATATAGGCAACGTACTTGTGTCCTATATTTTGATTGCCTACGAAATGCCAAAGCAATATCAACACAATATTTCCCGCCGCAATAAACGGAATTAGGATCCAAAGCGGGCCGATGCCGAAAAACTTTGCTATGACGGGTGAAATAATAGCAACAGAAAACCCTGACGCAAAGCCGCAAGTCATTACCGAAACAATAAGCAGCATATTGACAATAGTCCCAGTTATAATAACGTTCCCCATCGGCGCAGTTGCAGCTTGCAACACAATCAGCAGGGCTATAAAAATTGCTGTGTGGGTAATCCAAAGTATCTTTTCTTTGTTATTCATGTTGTATCACCTATTTCATGCGTTTTATTGTTAATTATATTACAAACTGATCGAGATGTATATTGTTAAAATTGTTACATGTGTCCAAATGTACTTTTTAGGAAAAGAAGCTATCTTAGTTCATTGTGATTTTATCTATAAAATGATAAAATGTTACTAATTTAAAAAACAAAAAGCGAAAAAAATTGTCACCACGAATCCCGAAATAATCTATAGCAATACAGTAATTGAGGTAATAATGGGAGGAGGTTTTTAATTGAATAACTTTTACAGAAATTATAAGCCATATATTATACTTCTGACCAGTGCCTTCTCTATGTCTCTTTTGTTGATGTGTGCTCCATTTTTTCAAAACATCCTGCTTAAATTATTAAACGTTACCTCTTATATTGTTTGGCATAATGTCTTTGAATTTTCAAGTATTATTATTGCTATATGCATCTTCTGTGTCGCTTATTATTCATTTGAACAGAACCAAAATTTCAGATATTTATTTCTTGGTAGTATGCTGCTTCTTATGGGCTTTGTTGATTTTTTTCATACATTAAGCTTTAAAGGGATGCCTGACTTCTTAGTTCCCTATACCTCCTCCAACAGGGCTACAACCTTCTGGATAATCGCCAGATTAATTGGAGGCTTTGGATTATTTATTGCCAGCATCATCCCTGTCAGGTTTAAATATAGATTTAATAAAGTTCTATTTTTTATATTGCCCATATTGATCAGCTTGTTTATTCTAAATCTGGTCACCTATTATCCCGGCACAATTCCTCAGATGTATATTGAAGGGAAAGGATTGACTGAAACTAAGATCATACTTGAGGTTGTTGTTATATTATTAATTCTATTCGCTATTCTCTCTTTACTTTGCGAATATAGCAAAAATAGAGATAGATATATCATTATACTTTGTTGTGCTCTTCTCATAGGCATATTCAGCGAACTATCATTTACTCTTTACACCGATGTATATGGTATCTATAATTTCCTTGGCCATCTTCTCAAGTTTATAATGTACTTCATTATTTTCAGAGTTATATTTATTCAAAATATTAAGCAACCATATTTAGAACTTTCAATTGCGAAAGATGAAATCAAAAATTATGCTGACAATCTGGATAAGATCGTTGAGCAAAGAACTGAGCATATAAAGCAAATAAATCGACATCTTCTTGATGACTTGGAATATGCCAGAGATATACAGATGTCAATGTTTCCCAAAGAGCTGCCGAATTCTATGAATGCTACGTTTCAAGCACGTTATTTCCCTGCGGATCGGGTAGGTGGAGATTTTTATAATATTTTCAAAATTGATGAAACAAAAATAGGTATGTATATAGGAGACGTATCAGGACACGGTGTATCTGCCGCTATGCTGACAGTCTTTTTAAACCAAAGTATAAAGATAAAAAAGGAAAATGCTCTGGATATAAAAGAGACTTTGCTCCCATCAGAAGTACTAGCAAATCTCTATTCAGATTTTAACCAGACAGATTTCAAAAGTGAGGTATATATCGTGTTGTTATATGGCATTTTCGATCTTTCTACCAGGGTGTTTACCTATGCATCAGCAGGGCTTAATGTATCTCCTATAATTGTTAGTACTTCCGGCGAAGTATCTGAACTGACCATAAAAGGATTTCCCATATGTAAATTTCCAAATAGTTACCATGTTGAATATAATAACTCTACGGTCAAACTTAACGAGGGAGACAAGGTATTATTCTATACAGACGGCTTAACAGAAGCTGAAAACCCGGACAAAAAAGTATACTCTGATTTAAGACTGAAAGCGCAGTTGCAAAAGAATAGCGACTTAAATGCTCTTCAGCTTTCTAAAAGCATCACTGAACATGTATTTGAATTCATTGGGGACTGTAAACTACGGGATGATATTACATTCTTTGTAATGGAAGTTAAGAACCAAGGAACCTCTATAAGTGGTTCCTTCTAAAGTTTAATAAAATCAACATTAATCTGCTTTTTCGTTATACTTCTAGCAAATATTGATTATTCATGATCATTTGTTCCTGTCAATTTCCTTACTTTTTCGTCTTCGTAAATATATGTATCATGCAGATTGTCTGCCAAATTTCCGCGATAGGCCCAAATGATGTTACTACCTATATATCTAACTACTGTGCCACAACTAATATATCCGCAATATGTGAAAGGTGTTTCACCGCCCTCAGAATATTCATAAATAGCAGTAATATTTTCATTTTGTCTGTTGCCAACGGATACAAGCACTTCTTTTATGCCATCTTCATCAATGTCACAGCAAGATATTTGCTCAAAATCGTCGTCTACAATATAATTCCCCTCTACGATATAACTTCCACCTTTTAGGAGTGATAGTAACCCAGATATATCCCAAGTTAAAAAATTCTTTGCCTTAATAGTTTGCGCTTGCATTGAAGTGTTTCGAAGCAACCCATATACATTACAAATCCAAAAATTCATTGACCTATAAGTTTGATTCTGCTTTGTTCCTCCTTCTAAAAGAATGCCTTCCTTTGAATGCCTTGAAATAGTAAAATCTTCGCACGCACCATCACCATTCACATCAACGCTCATATTTTTTTCATCATCCCAACACTGT
>Ga0183099_1001520_pt1 | contig 13291 bp, 10 predicted proteins | sample Biomet1_FD_127788 | JGI IMG/M metagenome (GOLD analysis project Ga0183099, IMG submission 127788) | Microbial communities from bioreactor (seeded with anoxic lake sediment) at LBNL, California, USA - Biofuel metagenome 1 | ecosystem: Engineered > Bioreactor > Anaerobic > Unclassified ... | reverse complement strand
GTGAATCCGTTCACCGGAAATCCTGTGTTCACCGATTACAAGCAGAAACACGGCGCGGTCGTGTCGATAAGTAATCTGCATCAGCCGATGTATCACAAGAATCCGAACAAATTTACAATACAGGATGACGAATGGTACGTCATTCGTGATAATATATTCCTGGATAAAAACTGGCATAAAGGACTTGAAAAATGATTTTTTTACCTCTGTATATCGACCCGGGCACGGGCAGTATGCTTTTTTCCATTCTCATCGGTGCTGCCGCAACCCTGTTTTTCCTTGCAAAAGCAGCGCTTCTCAAATTCAAGCTTTTCTTCTCAGGTAAAAAGAACCGGGATGGAATGCAGCACGACGCTTCGTACAAACCGTACGTCATATACTGCGAAGGCAGACAGTACTGGAACGTGTTCAAACCTGTTGCCGACGAATTTGAGCGTAGAAATATTCCGCTGGCGTACTATACGTCGGCAAAAGACGATCCTGTTTTTGAGCAGAACTATCAGTCCGTAAAACCGGAGTACATCGGCGAAGGGAACACCGCGTTCGCCCGCCTGAACCTGCTGAGCGCAGGTGTTGTGCTCATGACAACCCCCGGTCTTCAGGTATATCAGCTCAAACGCAGCAGGAACGTCAAACACTACGCCCACGTACTGCACGCCGCGAGCGACGCGACCATGTACCGTCTGTTCGGCATAGACTATTTTGATTCCGTTCTCCTTACCGGCGATTATCAGAAAACCGACATTCATCATCTTGAGGCGGAGCGTTCGCTCACGCCGAAGGAGCTCGTTACGGTCGGCTGTACGTATCTTGACGTGCTCGCCGAACGGATCGCGTCTATTCCTGCGGAAAAAGATCATCCGTTCACGGTGCTTGTCTCGCCGTCGTGGGGACCGAGCGCACTGTTAAGCAAATACGGTGAAAAACTGCTCGACCCGCTCACGGCATCAGGCTGGCGCATTATCGTGCGCCCGCACCCGCAGTCCAAAAAATCAGAAGCGAAAATGCTCGACGCACTCACGGAAAAATACAAGGATACTCCCAATCTTGAATGGGACTACGACAGAGAAAACGTTTTCTCCATGAAAAAGGCAGACGTTATGATCTCTGATTTCTCCGGTATCATCTACGACTACACGTTCCTGTGCGACAAACCCGTTATGTACGTGAACGCGGAACTTGACCTCCGGCCGTACGATGCGTACGATCTTGACGGCGGAAAAAACATCTGGCAGTTCAACGTTCTCAAAAAAATCGGCATAGAGCTTAAGGAAAGCGATTTCGCAGATATTCAGAATGTCATTAAAAACGCCAGCGACAGTCCGGTTCTTGCCGCTTCACGCAGGGATGCGAAGGATCAGGCGTGGATGTTCCGCGGAGAGGCGGGAAAAAATATCACAGATTTCATGGTAAAAAAAACAGCGTCATTCAAGGAAGGCAAATAATATGCAGGCAATAATTCTCGCCGCAGGCATGGGAAAGCGCCTCGGCAGGTACACAAAAGAAGCTACAAAATGCATGGTTCCGGTCAACGGTAAAACACTCATCGAATACACGATCGAATCCCTTGCGGCGAACAGCGTCAGCAGACTTGTGATCGTCGTTGGATACAAGGGACAGGTGCTCAAAGATTTCATCGCGGAAAAATTCAACCGGTCGAATCTGAACGGCATGAAAATTGAATTCATTGAAAATCCCGTGTACGACACGACGAACAACATCTATTCGCTGTATCTGGCCCGCGCCGAAATGACGAAAGACGACACGCTGCTGCTTGAAAGCGACATTATCTTTAAACCGGAAATGCTTACAAAGCTGATCTCGAGTCCTGAAAAAAATCTCGCGGTCGTTTCCCCGTTTGAATCATGGATGGACGGAACGTGCACGCTGCTCGATGAAAACTGCAACATTACCGGCATGCTCGACAAAGCGCACTTCAACTGGGAAGACACGGACCGGTATTACAAAACGGTAAATATATATAAATTTTCAGCGGATTTTTCTTCGCAGTACTACGTACCGTTCCTTGAAGCGTACCAGCAGGCGTTCGGAAAAAACGAATACTACGAACAGGTGCTGAAAGTTCTGTCTTTCCTTTCTGCAACAACGCTCAAGGGGCTTGTCGTGAAAGGAGACGAATGGTACGAGATCGACGATCCGGCAGACCTTGCCATCGCGGAAAACAGGTTCGCACGCGGAAGCGAAAAACTGTCGCTGCTTCAGAAACGGTACGGCGGTTACTGGCGCTTTCCGCAGATAAAGGATTTCTGCTATCTGGTAAATCCGTACTTTCCTCCGGCAAAAATGGTGAGTGAACTTACCGCCAGTTTCCAGCCCCTTCTCACGCAGTATCCGAGCGGTGCGGCTCAGGAAAGTCTGCTCGCGTCAAAAATATTCAGCGTGCTCCCTGAACATATCGTCGTGGGAAACGGAGCGGCGGAACTTATCTCGTCGTTCGGCAGTACGCTCACCGGAAAGGTAGCCGTTCCCTACCCCACGTTCAACGAATACCCGGAGCGGTTCGTGAATGCGGAAGTAGTTCCCGTTCCTGTCGACACAAAAACGTTCGCGTATACCGCCCGTGACGTACTTAAAACGGCAGAGCGTGAAAAGGTTTCCGCCGTGCTGCTCATAAATCCTGACAATCCGTCGGGAAATTTCATATCTGAAAAAGACGTTCTTGAACTCTGCGCGGGACTGCGAAAAATGAACGCATTGCTCATTTTCGACGAATCGTTCATCGATTTTGCCGAAAGTTCAAAACGGTACACGCTTCTTTCGGAAGACGTGCTTGCCCGGAATCCGAACCTTGTCGTTATAAAATCAATAAGCAAAAGCTACGGCGTTCCGGGACTGCGTCTGGGAATTCTCGCCTGTGCCGATCCTCAGACCGTCATGAAGATACGGAAAACAAACGCGATCTGGAACATCAATTCGTTCGCCGAGTATTTTCTGCAGATATACGACAAGTACAGCAAGTCGTACGCAGCCGCGTGCGATGCGATCGCTGCGGAACGCACCCGTTTCTGCGCCGAGCTGTCAAAAATAAAGAATCTGGCCGTGTTTCCGAGCGAGGCGAACTTCGTACTCTGTAAACTTACCGGAACCGTAACGGCAGAAGATCTCGCCGTCAGTTTGCTCGAACAGTACAATATCTTCATCAAGGATCTGTCATCAAAGAAATGCTTTGAAAACGGTCAGTATATCCGTCTTGCCGTCAGAAACGAAGCGGACAACAATGCGCTTATTACCGCACTAAAAACGCTGGTGTAACCGGATGAAGCTTGCTGTTGACTGCAGAATGCTCGGTACGGGCGGCATCGGTACCTATATTGCGGAGCTTATTCCGCTCTTTCTGGAGCAGTACGACTGTCTGCTTGTAGGACGGACGGAAGATATTTCCGCATACGCTGACAATCCGCATGCGGAACTCTGCCCCTGCGCCGTACCGGCTTTTTCACTCCGGGAACTGTGCGCGTTTCCGAAACTGACCGCTGAACGGATAAATACGTGCAGTGCGTATTATACGCCCTACTGCAACATTCCTTCAGGGATCAGGGTACCGGTGTTTTCAACGATACACGACATCGTGTTTCTTGACGTGCCGGGTCTCGCATCCAAAACGGGAACGGCAGTACGCAAAGCATTTTACAAACACGCGGTGCGTCGTTCCCGTGCTGTGTTCACGGTATCAAAATTCTCAGCGGAACGGATACGGACGCAGCTCAAGTGCCGGAAACCGGTCGTTGTCACGTACAGCGCCGTTCCTTCGTGGCTCCTGAACGGTACTGATCCTGCGGTACAGAAAGACGGTTCAATACTGTTCGTCGGCAATATAAAGCGGCACAAGGGGCTGCACCTGCTTCTGCCTGCGTTCAAAACAGCGGTAGAACACGGGCTTACGTCCCAGCTCGTGATCGTCGGCAACGCTGCGAATTTCAGAACAGGAGACGACACCATTCTGCACGAGATAGATGCGATGGGTAAAGATTCCGTCCGGTTCACGGGAAAAGTGTCCGATGCCGAACTCAGGGTACTGTACCAGCGTACGTCGCTGCTCGTTCAGCCTTCACTGTACGAAGGCTTCGGTCTTCCGCCGCTCGAAGCGCTCGCGCTCGGCACGAACGCGCTTATCTCCGATATTCCCGTTTTTAAAGAGATATACGGGCAGTATCCGGTTACGTTCTTCAGGAGCGGAGACTGCGCGGATCTTGCTGAAAAACTTGTATCCTGCGCCGCGCTGCCGCCGCCTGCGGACATACCCGACCTGTACTCGTTCCGCCATACGTTCAGCCTGATTTCTGCAGCGATAGACTTTTACCGTTCCTGATTGTTTTTTTACACTATATCAGGTATTATAGGGACATATGATCATTACACAGACACCGTTCCGCATGTCGTTTTTCGGCGGCGGAACTGATTTTTCAGGTTTTTACAACGAGCACGGCGGTGCGGTGCTTTCGACGACGTTCGACAAATACTGTTACGTGACCGTTCGCCACCTTCCGCGTTTTTTCGACTACAAGACACACCTCACGTATTCGAAGACCGAATACGTGAACAGCAGTGAAGAGATCCAGCATCCTGCGATACGAAACGCCATGCAGTGGCTGGACATGCACGAGATCCGTCTTACGTACGAGAGCGATCTTCCCGCACGAAGCGGACTGGGTACAAGCTCTTCGTTCGCGGTCGGTATGCTGGAAGCGTTCTACGCGCTCAAAGGCCAGTACGCGGACAAGCGGAAGCTTGCAGACGACGCCATTTACCTTGAACGTACGCTCTGCGCAGAAGCGGGCGGCGTGCAGGATCAGATCGCCGCGTCGTTCGGAGGATTCAACCGGATCAATTTCTCAGCAGACGGATACACGGTGCTGCCGGTCATTATGTCCGCAGAACGGAAACGGCTGCTCAACGACCATCTGATGCTCTTTTTTACCGGTTTTTCACGCTTTTCTTCGGATATCCAGAAAAATACCGAAAAATCGATGAAGGACAAAACGCAGCAGCTGATCGAAATGTACGAACTCGTGGACAAGGCTGAACAGGTGCTCGTAAATAAAGATGCGGATCTGGACGATTTTGGCCGTCTGCTCGACTATACGTGGCGCCTTAAACGGGGCATTTCTTCCGGTATTTCAACCGATTCTATAGATGAGCAGTACGAAACGGCCATGAAAGCGGGAGCGCTCGGAGGCAAACTGCTCGGAGCGGGCGGAGGCGGATTCCTGCTCTTCTACGTGCCGCTTGACAAACAGGCGTCGGTTAAGGCAGCGCTCAAAGACCAGCTGTGCGTTCCGTTTCAGTTTGAAAACGACGGCACAAAAACGATCTTTTACAAACCTGAAGACTATACGGAATAATGCTGAGCAGCCGGCTCAGGGCTGCATTGTATGGAGGTACTCATTATGGATCATATTCAAGAACTTATACAGCGTTACCCTGCCCTCGCAGTGTGCGAACAGGGCATCAGAAAATCATACGGGATCATGGCTGACTCGTATGCAGCCGGCGGAAAACTGCTCATTGCAGGAAACGGCGGAAGCTGTTCCGACAGCGACCATATATGCGGCGAACTGCTCAAAAGCTTTATTAAAAAGCGGAAGCCCGAACAGAGCTTTCTTGACGAACTGACTAAGATCGATCCCGACACGGGAGCGTACCTTGCAGACAAGCTGCAGGGCTCGCTCCCCGCAATTTCGCTGTGCAATCAGGGCGCGCTTATGACGGCAAGTCTTAACGACGTCGATGGAAACGTTATGTTCGCGCAGCAGGTGAACGGCTACGGCGTTAAAGGCGACGTGTTCCTTGGCATTTCAACGAGCGGGAACTCAAAAGACGTTATATACGCTATGGTAGTTGCGAAGGCAAAAGGACTTAAAACGGTCGCTCTTTCCGGTAAAACCGGCGGGAAAATCGCGAAACTCGCCGACGCGGCCATCGTCGTACCGGAAGAAGAGACGTTCAAAATACAGGAACTGCATCTGCCGGTGTACCACGCGCTCTGCCTGCAGCTGGAGGAACGGTTCTTTAAATGAGAACAGTCATAATGGCGGGTGGAAAAGGAACGCGCATCGCGTCGATCGCGAGCGACATTCCCAAACCGATGATCCCTGTCTGCGGTAAACCGATACTCGAACATCAGATTGAATGTCTGAAGCGGAACGGACTCACGGACATTACGCTCGTGACCGGACATCTCGGTCATTTTATCAGGGACTATTTCGCCGACGGAAGCAGATTTGGCGTTACGATCACGTATTATGACGAAACGGTTCCTCTCGGAACGGCCGGCGCGCTGTATAAAATTCCCGGACTGACGGAAGACTTTCTGCTGCTCTGCGGCGACACTATTTTCGACGTCGACTTCAGCAGGTTTATTGCGTTCCACAAAGCGCACGGCGCGTGGGCCACGCTCATGGCACATCCGAACGGCCATCCCTACGACAGTTCGCTGCTCGTTACGGAGATCGTTCCGCCTTTGCGTGCGGGCGGAATGCCGTCAGACAGTCACCGTGTCGTGCGCTGGATGAACAAAGAAGACGAACGGCTGTGGTATACGAACCGGGTGAACGCGGGTATTGAACTTATTTCTCCCGTTCTGCTTGCAGAAGCGAGGAAAACGCTTGTACAGGAAAAAATCGACCTTGACCGGGATATACTCAAGCCGAACGTTGCTTCCGGGCACATCTATGCGTACGATACTCCTGAATATATAAAGGATATGGGCACGCCCGACCGTTACCATCAGGTGGAAAAAGATATTACGGGCGGACTTGTCGTACAGCGCAATCTGTCCCACAGACAGAAGGCTGTGTTCCTTGACCGCGACGGTACTATCAACAGGGGAGTCGGTTTTCTGACCGACATAAACGATATGGAACTTCTTCCGGGCGCGGCTGAGGCTGTCCGGAAAATCAACGAATCCGGCTGGCTTGCCGTTGTAGTAACGAATCAGCCGGTGATCGCGCGCGGCGAGATCACGTTTGAACAGCTGCATGACATACACTGCAAACTCGAAACGCTGCTCGGAAAAGAGGGAGCGTATATAGACGCGCTGTATTTCTGCCCGCACCATCCCGACAAAGGATTTGAAGGCGAACGGCCGGAATACAAATGCGACTGTGAATGCCGCAAACCCAAACCGGGGCTCCTGCTGCAGGCAGCGGCAGACTTTAACATCGATCTGTCACAGTCGTACATGGCCGGAGACAGTTCGGGCGACGTAAAAGCCGGAGAGAACGCCGGCTGCAAAAAAAGTGTCCTGATATCAGAAACATACACGCTTCTGAATTTTATACAACAAACTTTGTAAGGTGATACATAATGAAAGTCGCTATCGTGCATGACTGGCTGACAAGTTACGGCGGAGCGGAAACGTTCGTTGAACTGCTTCTGCGCATTTACCCTGACGCGGATATATACACGCTCGTTTACGATAAAAAACGTATCGGAGACCACTTCCGGAACAATACCGTGTATACGAGCCCGCTGCAGCGGTTACCGTTTTCTACCAGGCTGTATACGAAACTGCTTTCGTTCATGCCCAAAGCAATGGAATCGTTCGATTTTGCAGGATACGATCTGGTTATTTGCAGCTCGTCCTGCTGTGCAAAGGGTGTCATTACCCCGCCCTCCGTACCGCAGATCGCGTACATTCATACTCCGATGCGGTACGCGTGGGATCTGTTCTTTGAGTATCAGAAACGGAGCAATCCGCTCGTCGGTCATTTTATGAATAAATGGATGGGCGCCGTCCGCCAGTGGGATTACATTTCCAGCCAGAGAATAGACACCCTTGTCGCAAATTCCTCATACATTGCACGGCGGATCAAAAAATACTGGAACCGGGACGCGTCCGTCATCTATTCTCCGGTGAACGTCCGCCGCTTTTTCCCGTCGGATTTCCACCACGAAGATTTCTACGTCGCCTTTTCTCGTCTTGTTCCGTACAAGCGTATGGATCTGGCGATCGAAGCCTGCAGAAAACTCGGAAGAAAGCTCGTCGTCATCGGTTCAGGACCTGAAGACAAAAAACTCAGAAAACTTGCAGCCGGAGACAGTTCCGTTACGTTCACTGGACGCGTGAGCGACGAAGTGCTCCGCCGCTATCTCCAGACGTGCCGCGCGCTCATTTTCTGCGCCGAAGAGGATTTTGGTCTGGTACCGCTTGAAACGCAGGCGTGCGGCCGCCCGGTCATCGCGTTCGGAAAAGGCGGAGCGGGCGAAACCGTCGTTTCGGGAAAAACGGGCGTGTTCTTTGCCGAACAGACAGTCGATTCCGTAGTTCAGGCAGTCCGGGAGTTTGAATCTCTTGATGAAAAAGGAACGTTTGACGGACGGACGATCGTGGAACACGCAAAAACGTTTTCGGAAGAGCGGTTTACAGAACAATTTACAGACGCAGTCAATAAAACGATTGAACGCGTAAAATCAGCCGGGAATCTGTAACTATAGACACAGAGTCCTCTTTTATATACAATTAAATGCTGGACTTATGACTAACGACGAATTTCTTCCTTACTATAAAGAGCACTTTCACCGTACAAGTTCTTTTTTATCGGGACTTGTTCTTATGATAGTAGATGCGTTTGCGCTCATGCTTTGCATCGGTATCAGTTTTTTTATTATAAACGCGGTAAACAACGCATTCATTAATTTCCGGTCATTTGTTACTTACGCGATTTACCTTCCGCTCGTACTGATAGTTTTTTACGCGGCGGGACTGTATCCGGGTATTATGATCGCGCCGGCAGAAGAAGTGAAACGGTTCTGCGTCTGCACGTTTTTTAGTTTTACCGGTATTGCGCTGAGTATTTTCGTAGACAATAAAAACTCGGACAAAATTGCCGTAGCCGTAGCCCTGCTGCTTGCGGTTCCCATTGCTACGCTCATTCTTCCGTCTGCACGCGAAATAGCCCGGCTTTCTTTCGGCCGCCGCCGCTGGTGGGGGCTTCCGGCCGTAGTGTACTGTACCGGTTCCAGCGCCGATACCGTTATAAACCGGATGTTCGACAGACCTGACCTCGGGTACAAACCCGCGCTTATTATTAACAGCGGTGCGATCGTAACGCACATGTACCGGGGCGTGCCGGTATTTCCTCCGAACAAAGAACTGCTGCAGACGGTGCGGTCGCTCGGCATTAAAACCGCCCTTCTCTGCGACTATCAGGACGACGTTACCGACGTTATGCGTTCATACCGTTATACGATAAGCGTGTCAAAAAAACAGGACCTGTACACGTCCGGCACGCTGCAGCTAAAGGACATAGGCGGAATAATCGGTTTTTCTTCGGTCCATAATCTGACCAAAAAGGACAATCTTTTCGCAAAACGGCTGCTTGACCTTTCGCTCATCATTATTTCCGCACCGCTCGTATTGCCTCTGTGCGTAGTTATCGGTATATTTGTGAAACTAACTTCTCCCGGTCCCGTTCTCTACGGACATGTCAGGGTAGGCAGAAACGGCGTTCCTCTCAAATGCTGGAAATTCCGTTCAATGTACAGGGATGCGGATAAACAGCTGGACAGGATCCTTTCAAAAGACCCCGAAATGCGCCGACAGTGGGACAAGGAACGCAAGTTCATCAACGATCCCCGCGTAACGAAATTCGGCAGCCTGCTTAGAAAAACGAGTCTTGACGAGCTTCCGCAGCTGTGGAACATATTTCTCGGGCAGATGAGCTTCGTGGGTCCCCGTCCGGTCACTGAAGGCGAGCTTGACAAATACGGAGACAGCGCCGATTACATTCTGTCTGTCACACCCGGTCTGTCAGGAATGTGGCAGACGTCGGGACGCTCCGACACTGAATACGAGGAGCGTATCACGCTCGACACATATTATATTCAGAACTGGTCCATTTGGCTCGATATTTGGATAATAATAAAAACGATCTGGGTTGTTATCAAAGGAAAAGGTGCTTATTAATTATGAAAAAAGGACTACTCGTATTCGTACTGCCGCTCATTCTCTGCAGCTTTCCTGTTTTTGCTTCTTCGTACCGTATTAACAGCGTTTCATACAATATAAAAGGCATGACCAGAAGTTCGGTCGTTGACCGCAACGTGGAAGTAGACAGAACCACTATATTCCACGACGAAAACGCTTTGTCCGCATATCTTAGGGATTATACGCAGCAGCTGGAAAATACCCGTTTTTTTGAGGAAGTCTCCGTTGATTATACGACGACGGCTCCGGACGCCGACGATTTCTGTCTTGTAAACCTTACGGTGACCCTCAAGGATTCGTTCCATTTTATCGGAATGCCGTATCCCAGTTACAACTCGAACACAGGTTTTTTGCTCAAACTCAAACTCAAAGACACGAACTTTCTGGGCAGCATGAACAGTATGTCCAGCGACGTCAATTTCGGTATCATGCGCGATTCGGAAAACGAACCGTTCGAGCCCGTGTTCGGTTTGAATTTCTCGTTTGACTATCCGTTCTTTATCAACAAACTTGACGCCACGTGGGCAAACGATTACAGCCTTTCGTATACTATCGGAGACTCTTCCCCCGAATGGGATGCTTCCACGGGGCTTACGGTTTCTCTTCCTATAAGTAAAAGATGTTCCGTGGATCTTTCCGTAAAACAGGGGTCTACGAAAGATTTTGATTATGCTAAATACGGCGACGATACGTACTTTACCGAATCCGCAAAACTGTCCGTACCGACTGTCCTTCAACGGGTAGAAAACTGGGGCAACGTATATTACACGCCGTATGCGAGCGGAAAATACTACTGGGATTTCGACGGCATATCGCCGGACGATTCTGATTTTTACGGGCCAAGATTAGAAATCGGACAGTCAATTTCAACCTCCCGCGTAAACTGGGACAATAATTTCAGGAACGGTTTGTCGGCGTCCACGAGCCAGTCGTTCACTTACAATTTTGCGAACGATACTCTTGCTCCGAAATTTTCCGTTGAACTGAAGGGATATAAAGGCTGGAAATATGCCGGTTTCTGTACGGACGTTTATTTCTTTACGAGCGTTAATTCAACAGAATCGATCGGAAGCCGTCTCCGCGGTATCCGTGACGACCAGTACTTTAATGCTTCATACAGTAACAACGGAAAATCGTACGGAGGTTCCCAGGCATGTTACACGCCGGGCGCGCTTGTTGTAAACCTTGACTTTCCGATCCATCTGTTTTCGACAAATTTTACGAAAGGCAAAATTATGACGAAGCTCAATTTTGAAGCTCAGATTTCACCTTTCATAGATTTTGCGCTTGTAAACAACGTTGCGACCGGAACGAATTTTAACTATAAAGACGGATTCTACGCCGCAGGGATTGAAGGCATCGTGTATCCTGCAAACTGGAAAAGTATTCAGGTCAGAGGAAGCATCGGTCTGGACGTGGGACGTCTTCTCCTTAAGAAATGGATCAATACCGACTGGAGAGACACTGTTTCATCATACGAGATCACGTTCGGAGTCGGCCTTCACTACTGAGCGGTTTTCTTAAGCGCGCGCGCCGCCTGTTCCCTGAAATACTGGTCGGGCGCGTCTGCGGCAAGCGCCGTGTATAAGTCACGGGCAAACGTACTGTCGCCTTCTGCAGCCGTTTTACCGGCAAAATCAATGAATCCGTTCCATATGTCGTTTTTATCAGCCCAGTCGAGAATATCCGGATAGCGCGTTATTTCGCGGAGCAGAGAAGAAAGTCCCGTATATTCATATTCTGAATCACGGAGCATGACTGTCTCGTACATTTTCGTAAAGCCGGTAAGCACGCCGAGCGCGCAGGCTTTAAGCGCCTTGTCTGGACTCGATGCGGTGTAAAAATCAGCAAGTTTAAAATATGCGGCGATCGAGCGATAGTCTTCGGACCGGAAATACGTAAAAAACTTTTCCATGGCTCCGGCTTTCTGATTCCTGATCGTCAGAAGCATGGCGTCGTTCAGAATAGAGTTCTTAAAAAATTTATCGTCGGCAAGAATGAGCAGCAGATCGGTTTCGTAGCCTTCTGTGTCGTTTTCAATGCCGGCTATGTCGGCAAGACTGTAGAGTATGTCGTACTGTTCTTCAGGAACGTTGAGCAGGAACGCGTTGTTCCATGCAGAAAGCAGATAGTCTTTTGCCTGGACGTATTCGCCTTCGCATCTGTATACGTCTCCTATTATCCAGTCAGCTTCCGGAAAAGAGTTTCTTTTTTGAATGAACCCGGTAAGCTGCTCTGCAGAATCAGCGAAATATCCCGGAGTCATTTTTATTTCATACCGCTTTATTATGTCGATCGCGTCGTATTCCTGGCGTTTTTCCATAATCGGCATCATGAGCGAAAGTGAATTTCCCGCTTTTTTTACTTCTGAACTTTTCAGGGAATTCTGAAGCGTATAGAGCTGCCATGAAATAAGCTTTTTCCGTTCTATTTTAGCGCTTTCCGCAGATTTTAACGCGTTTCCGTAGTCACCGGCAAGATACGCTGCCCTGGCGCTCCGAAGCTCGCGTATATCGGCGTCCGGATAAAGTGGTTTTCTTGGTTTTTCATCCGCAGCAGCCCTTAAAACGCACGTACCGGCCGCCAGCAGTATGAGCAGAACTTGTTTGTGTATAGTTTTCATCATTACAGACTCTGTAATTCCTCTCTGAATACTTTATCGGCATCTTTTTCGTCAACCGTTCGGACAATTTCACCTTTCTTAAAAATGATTGATTTTCCGCCCGCGCCGGCTATGCCGATGTCCGCGTGCTTTCCTTCACCGGGACCGTTCACAACGCATCCCATCACCGCCACGGTGATGTTTTTATTGAGCGCGAACAGTTCGTTCTGCCAGCGGTCAACGAACGCGTGAACGTCGAATCCCTGCCTGCCGCACCGGGGACAGGAAACGAGTCTTACACCCCCGCTCCTTCGTCCGCATTCGTACAGTATTTCGCGTCCTGCGATCACTTCGTTTTCCGGTGATGACGAAAGACTCACGCGTATAGTCGCTCCTATACCTTCGTTTAAAAGCGTGCTGAACGCGATCGTGCTTTTTACGACGCCGGAAATGAGCGGTCCCGCCTCCGTAACGCCGATATGCAGGGGAATGTCGTGTTTTTTTGCAAACGCTTCGTTCGCGTCGACGGTTTCACGCACCGATGACGCTTTCATGCTCACGACAACCTGGTCGAACGACAGCTCGTCGAACACCGCCGCTTCGCGCGCAGCCGTTTCCGCAAGCGCTTCCGCCCGTCCCAGCGTACCAGCTTCTACCTGAACTTCAAGGTCTTTCGGAAGGCTGCCGGTGTTCACACCGATACGTATCGCCGCGCCCCTGTCCCTGCACGCGTTCACCAC
>Ga0183099_1001519_pt1 | contig 13296 bp, 14 predicted proteins | sample Biomet1_FD_127788 | JGI IMG/M metagenome (GOLD analysis project Ga0183099, IMG submission 127788) | Microbial communities from bioreactor (seeded with anoxic lake sediment) at LBNL, California, USA - Biofuel metagenome 1 | ecosystem: Engineered > Bioreactor > Anaerobic > Unclassified ... | reverse complement strand
CATGCTGTATTCGTGCAGGTCACCGTTTTTATAGGTGGCATAGCCGCTGCGGCTGCCGAAGGACGTAGTCAGCGTAAAGTCCGAACGCAGATCACCGGACACCCGCTTATAACGCAGTGTAAAGCCGTCATTGTCGGGCAGATAGACCCGCACGTCGCCGGAAACCGATTCCAGGTTCAAATCGTCCGGCACGGTTTCAAGACGCAGGTCGCAGTCGCCGCTTGTAGTGCGGAGCAGGATGCGCCGCGCTGCGCCGGACACCTCAACCTCGCCGGAGATTGTATGGACATTCGCCTCTTCCACGTCACCGCTCAGGTGCACGTCACCGGAGACGGTGTTTATTTCCGTCAGTCCGCAGGATAGGCGCGGCAACCCGATGTCGCCGCTGGTGGTTTTGACGGACAAATGCCCGAACGTCCGGTCATCATCCAGATCCACATCGCCGCTGGCGGTGACGACGGTGACGTTTTCATAGCTTTTAGCCGGCAGATATATCTCAAAATCACTCTGCAGTGCCCCGTAGCCGAAGAATACAAAGCCTGAGGAACTGCGCTGGCCCTGTCCGACACGCAAAACTCCATCCACTACCTGAATGTTGGCTCGCTTATCCTCGGGCAGTTCAGCAGAGGCGTGCTCGACAATATAGATATTGTCATTTTCGGAAAGGCCGAAAACCACGTCGCCGCCGGTGGTCCGGACATCAACGGAAGTGACCTCCGCACCTTCCACCTCATAATCATAGCGGTTGTCGCCCCGGTTATAGGTGATGTTGATGCTGCGCGCGGCGTGCCTGATTCCGCCGCTGAACTCCTTGCCTACTTCCTTGCCCATCTCACGCAGGGGACCGCTTGCTTCCTTTGCCGCGTCGCGGGCATGAATGGCGGCGCTCTTGAGATCGCCGGCAACCTCGCGCAGACCGGGCTGCAGGCTGGCGGTCAGATCCTTTGCCAAACGGCGCAGACTGTTTTCCAGATCAGAAAAAGCCTGTTCGGTTCCGCCGTTGACGTTCTTCTCCTGCTGGCGGCTGCCCTCATTGATAAAGGTGGTTACTTCCTTCAGATCGCCCATGCCGTCGCGCACTTCTGCAAAGGCTTCATCCTCGCCCTTGCCCTGCGCCAGCAGATCATTGTATTTTTCCGTCAGGTCTGCGGTCAGTTCTTCCGCGATGTCGTTTTTGGCGGGACAATCCGCCGCGCCGCGCAGTTTCTCCAGGACGAGCGCGTGAATCTTTTCATTCATGGTGTGTACCTCCATTTACTCCGTGATGAGGCAGTCGATAATCTCTTTGACCCGCTGCCACTCTTGTTTGTTGCTGTAAAACTGTTTGCGCCCCTCCGGGGGTGATGGAATAATAACGCCGGCGTGCGCCGCTTTGCTCATCGCCCCAGTAAGAACGAATGCAGCCACTCTCCTCCAGACGGCGGAAGGCGGTGTAGAGCGTTCCCTCTTTGGCTTCAAAAGCGCCGCCGGAGCGGTCACGCAGCGCCTTATTGATCTGGTAACCATAGCTGTCACTACTAAGCAGCTGTGCCAGAATCACTGTCTCCGTATGCCCGCGGATAATATCGGAACTCAGGGACATGACAATAACCTCCTTGGTTGGGTATTTGTTCTTTACAAGTAGATAATACAACACGTTACTTCGCCTGTCAATATATCTAATTGTTAATATTATTTGAACATCACTATTTTGGATTTTATGGGCAAGCTCTATACTTGTCAGCGCTTTCATTTTAATATCTGGCCGCCGGATTTCATAACCATATTTATTTTCCCTGAGCCTTAATCGTGGTGAGTCGCTGATTTTCGCGGGCGGAACCATATATCATATTGCACACGAAACAGCATGCATATTACGATGCCGAGCCAAATAGAGCGTAAAAAAATTGGAAAATCATTCAATACAGATAATCTCTGATGAAGTAAAAAAAGGGGGAAGATATAATATTGAGGTGAAAACATGCTTGGCAATTTTAAACGATTCTATCGCGCCATGCGGCTAAAAGCGGCTAATGGCAACATGAACGCCGAGGAGCCGAAAGAAAGTGTGCCGATCCCGACATCTTCAATGCAAGTCAAGGCTGCGCTTAAACGTACTTTTAACGGCAGCTTCGATTTTGTACTCAAGGGATTTGGAAACGATACGGTGCTAATGGCGTATATTGACGGCCTTGTAGACAAGCTTCTTATTTCAGAGTCAATTGTAGCTCCCATCGTGCAGACCGTGAATGAAATAGAAAACGCCGGGCCGAAAAAGAGAAAAGTCGTCTATTTAAAGCCAAAGCTTTCCTCGCTGTGTGATCTGACCGAGTTCACCGATTTCAACGAGTGCATCAATTCGATCCTTTCGGGCGGCACTGTTATTTTTGTGGACGGTGACGGAACGGCTCTAAATATAAGCCTGCAAAAGTTTGAGAAGCGCGCAATATCGGAGCCTGCATCAGAAACGGTCTCTCGCGGCTCGCGGGAGGGTTTCACCGAGGCTCTTCTGGTCAATACTACGCTGCTCCGCCGTATCGTTAAGGACAGCAGCCTGGTGTTTGAACTGATAACTATCGGGAGAGTTACCAAAACCAAGGTATCAATATGTTATTTAAAGGGGATTGCCAACCAGGAGATCATCGACGAGGTGCGCAAGAGGCTTAGGAATATTAAAACTGAGGCCATCCTGGAATCGGGATATCTGGAGGAATATATAACGGATTCCCCGTTCTCAATCCTTCCAACGGTCTTTAACAGTGAACGGCCGGAATCGGTGGCGGGAAAGCTTTTGGAGGGGCGGGTAGCAATCATCTGCGACGGCACGCCCAATGTACTGACCGTACCTAATCTTTTTGTCGATTATCTCCAATATTCTGAGGATTACAACAACCGCTGGATTTTTTCAGTTATCATCCGGACGGTTCGGCTTTTTGCCTTATTTCTTTCGGTTATGGCGCCTGCTTTTTATATCGCGCTGTTGTGCTTTCATCCCGATGTCATTCCTTTTAAACTGCTGGTTACACTCACGGCCTCACAACAAGGCGTGCCTTTTTCACCGCTGCTTGAAATGCTGGCGCTGACCATGCTCTTTGAGATTATCAAAGAAAGCGGCCTGCGCATATCACGCTCCATTGGACAGGCGGTAAGCATCGTCGGCGGTCTGATTGTGGGGCAGGCCGCTGTGCAGGCAGGAATATTCAGTGCGCCTTCCGTGGTCATTATCGGCGCTACATCCCTCAGCGCCTTTATCATATCAAAACTTGACGCCACGGTGATTATTATGAGGGTGCTGCTGATGGTTGCAGCGAATATTCTCGGAGTGCTGGGTATCGTGCTTTTATCTATTGGTTTCCTTGTATATATGAGCTCGCTCAAAAGCTTCTGTGTACCCTACCTTTCGCCGATAACCCCTTTGAGCGGTAAGGATATGAAAGATTCATTTATACGCATTCCTCTATGGGCCATGTTTGAAAGGCCGGAAACCATCACCAGACGTTATGGAGCGCGTAATACCCGCAGCAAATAGAGCTTGCGTCCGGCGCTGCATGCAAATCCGAAGGTTATGCCAAGGGAGGGACTTATCGCGGTGGTAAAAAAAGCTGTCTGCGCTATTTTAACGCTTATGCTGCTGTTTCTTGGGGGGTGCCAAAACAACCGTGATATCAACAGTCTTGCCGTTGTTGTCGCAATAGGGCTTGATACGGTGGCAGACGGGAATATCGAGTTCACTGTCCAGATTATCGGCCCTTCAAAACAAAGCAGTTCACAATTAGGCTCAGGTTCGTCCGGCGGCAGCAGCTCGGCTATTAATGTCAGCGCAGAAGGCGCCACATCATTTGAGGCAGCGCGCAATCTTATCCCGAAATTGAGCAAAAAAGCTTTTTATGCGCATCTTCAGCTTTTGGTGATTGGCGAAGATATGGCAAAGGAAGGCCTTGATAAGATCTGGGATTTTTTTGAGCGCGACCACGAGGTCGACCGGCAGTTCAGAATGATCGTGGTTAAAGGCGGAACGGCGAAATCCGTTATTGAAGCGACAGCCAGTATTGATCAACTGGGCGGAGTGGAGATCTCAGATACCATTGACAACGAGGCATTTGGAAAATCCGTTAAAAGTCTGGGTTTTGAGGTGTCGGCGCTGCTCAGTGAGCCGATGACGGGTATAGTGACCGGTTTGATAGACCCTGACGGCTCAACCAAATTAACGAACATGAAAATTGAGGGCGGGGCTGTCTTTAAAAATGCCCGCCTCGCGGGTTATCTTAACGATAATGAGACAAGAGGGTATTTATTCGCGTCAAATAAGATCAAAAGCACAACATTGACGATTGCAAATCCCTGTGAACAGGGAAAGCTGGTCTCTATCGAAGTTATCGGCAGCAGCAGCAAATTGACATCCGCTTTGAAAAACGGCGAACCGGATCTTGGCATTGAAATAACAGCATACGGAAATATCGGCGATGAACAGGGCAGCGCTGATCTGTCCGATCTTGATAATGTTAAAAAGCTTGAAAGCGAAGCGGAGGCGCTGATATCCGAAAACATCCGCGACATGCTGAAACAATCGCAAAAAACATTTAATATCGATCTGCTGAATTTCAATGATCTGTTATACAAGCATCACTATAAAGATTTTGAAAAAGTTAAAGCGAACTGGAGTAAACTTTATGAAAATGCAGATATCCATATTAATGTGCAGTTTACTATAAAAAGATCGGGAATGATCACGGAACCCGCATATAACGAATCGGGTTCCGGTCAATAGCGATTCTACGTTAATTTCAGTGCGGAACGGGGGATTTTTATGGAAATTTTAAAGCTGATTGGATTGCTTTTCACGTTTATCGTCATCACATTAATTGACATGCCCAAGATCAAGGCGACGAAAAATAAAAAAAAATACCTGACCGTCTATTATTCGATTATCGTTTCCGGTGTTCTGATCGGTATCTTCGAGATATTGCAGCTCATTCCGGATTATTACAACAATATGGCCTTATTATTTAAAAGCATCTCTTAAAACAAATGAACTTTTCTAAAAGAAATGTAAAAGGTATAGCCAATGAAGGAAGAAAAAATATCGTCTTACCAGGTTGTGATGCTGATATCAGGGTTTTTCCTTGGCACGTCTATTGTTCTAAATCCCGCCGCCAAAGATGGCGCGGACGCATGGTTTTCCGGTCTGGTGTCCATTGCCGCAGGCTTTCTCGTCGTTTGCATTACGGCAGCGCTTGCGGTGCGCCATCCGGGCAAGTCACTGGTTGAGATACTGGTCTTCTGCTTTGGCAGGATCGCGGGAAAAATACTTGGCTTTTTTTATTTATATTCGCGATATGGCTGTCGAGCGCGGTCCTCCTCACCTTCAGCAATTACAGCAACAGCATTAGCTACCCTGAGACGTCGATCCTTTTTCTCTCAATTTGCTATATGCTGATCATCTCTTTTGCGGCAAAAATAGGACTTGAGGCGATCGGCCGGATCAGTGAAGTCCTGATTGTGCTGGCAATTCTCATCACAGCGATCGCGCTTTTCAGTGTATTGACTGCTTTTCACCCGGACGCCTTTCTGCCCCTGTTTAAAAATGGCATTGCAAAGCCGACAATCAGCGGTCTTATGTCCGGACTGCTTCCCTATGCCGAAGTTTTTCTCGCGCTCAATATCCTTCCCAACCTGAATGATAAATCAAAGACCTTTAAATCCCTTAGCCTTGCGGTGCTTGTCGCAGGCGGAATTATGCTGTTATTCACGGTAAGGAATATCAGCGTGCTGGGCGTTAGTGTAACTGCAAGAAATATCTTTCCCTCAGAAAAGGTTTTCAGGCTGATGCCATTCATAGACATAATCCCGCTCCTCGATATCAACGTGATTGTGTTTGGTGTATTGAAGGTAGCGCTTGTCCTCTATGTGCAGGCAAAAATGCTTGGCGATCTCTTCGGTTTAAAAAATTTCAAAATATATGTGATGCCGCTTGCCGCGCTCAATATCGTGGTTTCGGCCTCAATGCATCATGATTTTATCACACAGCTTTATGTAGCGAATCACATTGTATCTTTGATGTATATTCCTGTATTGGTTGTGATCCCGCTGGTTACGCTCAGTATCTCTCTTTTTAAAAAGCATAAAGCGAATGAATATTCCATTAAGCTTCAATAAAATTTCCAACTTGATTCCTTGATAGTTAATAACTAAGCTCGTATCCCAAACGGGTTTTAAGTGTCCCCCTGGAGGGGTTCGGTTAAGCATTCCCGCCTCGTCAGTTGTGATTCCAGTCCGGCGCATTTATGCCGGATTGGAATTTTTTTAGTCATTATCACCCGAATCTCATCCATGGGCCGGATGTGTATCGTTTTGAAGCCGCCTAACTCCCGAAGCCCGTCCGCTCGAAATATCAGTTATCACCTTGAAATCATTTATTCTACAGTTTAAACTATCTATATACCGTGTTCCTTCTCTTGGCCGTAACTTCAACCATTCAACGCATTTCGTAACCACCGAACTGTTTTAACGGCATACATAGGAGATAACGGCATGAAAACCATTGCACTTATAGATGATGACACATATATCGGCAATATGCTGGAGAATGTCCTTCGGAAAGAAGGCTATGGCGTTCTGCGCGCCTATTCCGGTACGGAAGCTTTATTGCTGCTTTCTCAGAGCCGACCGGACCTGGTCCTTCTGGACCTGATGCTGCCTGGACTTTCCGGCGAAGAGGTCTTGTCGAAGATTCAGGGAATTCCAGTAATCGTAGTCAGCGCCAAGGTCGGAATCGACGATAAAGTGAATCTCCTGCTGGGCGGGGCGGCCGATTATATCACAAAGCCCTTTGATACCAAGGAGCTTCTTGCCCGGATTGCCGTACAGCTGCGAAACGCAGCAGTTTCTGGTACCGGAACGCGTCTGACCTATGACGATCTGAGTCTGACTGCCGGAACCCATGAGGTTTTGGCTTGTGACATTCCGATTCGGCTGACCAGGACTGAGTATGCTATCCTAAAACTTCTGATGCAGAATTCCACGCAGGTTGTTACCAAATCGCAGATTTTGACTCTAATCAGTGAAGACACGCCGGACTGTATGGAGAGCTCTCTGAAAGTCCATATCAGTAATCTGCGAAAAAAACTTCGGGATGTTACGGACAAGGATTATATCGAGGCGGTATGGGGCATTGGCTTTAAACTGCGGGAACAATGAATTTTTACTGTTTCTTTACCATCACCTTAACTGCTTCCTTAACCATCGCATGTTAATATTCCGGTATCAGGCTTAAGGAGGCATTAAAATGGAGTACGTACTAATTGCAGAAAACCTAACGAAAAAGTACAAAAACTTCAAAGACTTTGGATCACCTCTGCATGCATGTGCAAAGAGGCTCTATCTATGGCTTTGTCGGTAAAAACGGCGCCGGGAAAACGACGCTAATCCGTCTGATCTGCGGCTTGCAGAATCCTACGTCCGGTGAATACACGCTGTACGGAAAGAAAAGCACTGCCAACGACATTGTCCAGGCCCGTCGCAGAATGGGTGCCGTTGTGGAAACTCCCTCCGTCTATATGGATATGACAGCGGAAGAAAATATTCGGGAGCAATACCGTATTTTGGGTCCGTCCTTCTTTTGTAAGGCATTCAGGAATTGCTGGAACTGGTAGGTCTCCCAAACACCGGGAAGAAAAAAGCAAAAAACTTTTCTCTGGGTATGCGTCAACGTCTGGGCATCGCTGTGGCTCTGTCCGGCGACCCGGATTTTCTGGTTCTGGACGAGCCGGTCAATGGTCTGGACCCGCAGGGCATTGTGGAAATGCGGGAACTGATCCTGAAGCTGAATCGGGAGCGCCAGATTACCGTGCTGATTTCAAGTCACATTCTGGATGAGCTTTCCCGCCTGGCTACACATTATGGCTTTATTGACGGCGGACAAATCGTAAAAGAAATCAGCGCAAAAGAACTGGAAGCCGCCTGCCGTAAATGTATGCATCTGGAAGTTTCCGACATTCAAGTGCTCTCCCGCGTTCTGGATCAAAAGCAAATCAAATACGCCATTACTTCCGACCATGAAGCAGATGTCTTCGGTGATTGGAACGTCACCGAGCTCACCCTTTCCCTTGCTGGCGAGAACTGCGAAATCAAGAGGATCGTGGAACGGGATGAGCGGCTGGAGAGCTATTACATTAATTTGATCGGAGGCGGGGAGCAATGACTAAACTGCTTCGGGCGAACTTTGCCCGTTTGAGAAAAGAAAAGATTTTCTTGGTTTGTGCTGCTGTAATGGTCTTATACGGAGTGATTCTCTGTATTGCCGTAAATTACAGCATGCACGTGAATAATACGGAAATCCCATTTGACAGTGTTTTCCTTTATGGATACGGCCTGTACGGCTATCTTGCCATTCCCGGTATTCTGATGGCCACGCTGTGCAGTGTGTTCATTGGGACGGAACATAGCGACGGAACGATCAGAAATAAGCTGGTTGTTGGCCGTACCAGAACAGAGATCTACCTGTCCAATTTTCTGACCTGTGCCGTTGCCGGAGTTCTCCTGAACATCTGTTATTTCGTTGTTGCGTGCGCTGTCGGTATTCCCCTCTTTGGTTTTTTCCATGCTTCTGTTTCCGTGATGCTGAAGCTGATTTTAGACGGAACGCTGATGATGGTGTCTTACGCGGCCGTTTTTAACATTCTGTCCATGTTGATACAAAACAAAACGACCACAGCCATCATCAGCTTGATTGGCGTGATCGCTGTCATGTGCGTATCAATTGTATTGATCACGCGGATTGCAGAACCGGAGTTTATTGACGGAATTGAAATTTCAGCAAGCGGGGAACAAATCTGGACAACCGTTCGGAACACCCGCTATCTGAGCAAAACAGCAAGGGCCGTTTGCCAGTTTGTTGTCGATTTGCTGCCCACCGGCCAAAGCCTGCAGATTTCTGGTATGACCGCGCCGCATCTGTGGCTGATGATGCTCTATTCCGCCATCATTACGATTACAGCTAATATAGCCGGTGTATTTTTCTTTCGCAGGAAGGATTTGAAATAAAGGAGCCAAAATGGTCTATCTGCTTTGCGCACTGTGCGCTATTTCAATGATGGTCATCTGCATATTGCTTGTAAAAATCGCCCTGCTGCGCAAGGCGACAGATGAGATACGCACAGAATTTGCTGCAAAGCTGAATGGCGATACCAACACCGGAATCGATGTTACCACCTCAGATCGGAAAATGCGCCAGCTCGCGTCTGACATTGACCGTCAGCTAAAGCTGCTGCGCAAAGAACATATTTGCTATCTACAGGGTGACCGTGAGCTTAAAGACGCGGTCACCAACCTCTCCCACGATTTGCGCACACCGCTCACGGCAATCTGCGGATATATGGACTTGTTGGAATGTGAGAATACTTCTGATACGGTTCGGGGTTATCTTGATATTATCGCAGACCGCATCGAAGCGCTGAAGCAACTGACAGAGGAGCTGTTCCGGTATTCTGTGATGGCTTCGGGAAATCAATATGACAGCCGAGAATTCGTGAATTTAAACCAGGCGCTGGAAGAATGTGTAGCGGCTTACTACGGCGCCCTGAAAGAAAAAGATATAACCCCTGAGATCTCCATGCCGGAAGTGCGGGTAGAGCGGCAGCTGAGTAAAACCGCTCTGTCCCGCATTCTTGGCAATGTGATCGGCAATGCTGTGAAATATAGCGACGGAGATCTGCAGATTTCCTTGTCCGAGCACGGCGTAATCACATTCAGCAATCGTGCCAACCAACTCGATAAGGTTTCAGTGGAAAAGCTTTTCGACCGCTTTTTCACCGTGGAGACCGGCCGGAATTCCACCGGTCTGGGGCTTTCCATCGCTCGGCTCTTGACGGAACAAATGGGCGGAAAGATCTCCGCCCATTATCATTCGGGAAAATTGCATATTGCAATTTCTTTTGAAAACAAATGCCTGGGTCGCCAAAACCGGCCGATTGCAAACGGCCCATTCCCATGATATAATTTTTCGGTATGAGCTCGAAGTATGCCGCGGCCGAACATACGGCATAGGCAGGAAATGTTCAATACAGCACTTGGGAATATTTCATCCGCAAAACGATAGATAACGGAGTGCGATTTTTTGGATTTGCTGGACGTTTTAAACGGATACCACAATACACTGCTGCCAATGCATATGCCCGGCCATAAACGGAACGAGGAGCTGGCGCCTTACCTTGCCGCGCTTACTGCAAGACTCGATGTAACCGAAGTGGACGGTCTTGATGACCTGCACCATCCCAATGGGATACTGCGTGATGGGATGGCGCAGACGGCGGCGCTATGGGGCAGCCGCCGTGCATTTTGGCTTGTTAACGGCAGTACCTGTGGTATCCTTGCCGGTATTTATGCCGCCGTGCCGACCGGCGGAAAAGTTATCTGTGCCCGCAACTGCCATAAGTCTGTATATAACGGCCTGTCACTCGTTCAGGCAGAGCCCGTTTTTTTGTTGCCGGAAACCGACCATTTAGCCGGGATCTCCGGTCCGATATCCCCAGAAAGCGTGACAGCTGCGCTCGATCAAAATCCGGATGCGAAGCTTGTCATCATTACGAGTCCAACTTATGAGGGCGTCCTCAGCGATATTGCCGGCATTTGCCGTATTTCACACGCAAGAGGAGTACCGCTTCTGGTGGATGAAGCACACGGCTCACATCTGGGTTTCGGATACGGATTTCCAGATGGTGCTGTACATGCGGGTGCCGATATCGTTATACACAGCCTTCATAAAACGCTGCCCAGCCTGACTCAGACCGCAGTGCTGCACTTCAGCGGAAATTTGATCGATGAACATTGCATCGAAAACGGTCTTGCAGTATTCGAAACCAGCAGCCCATCTTATCTGCTGATGGCCTCCATCAGCGGCTGTGCCGAGCTGATAAAAACGCGCGGCAAAGAACTTTTTCTTGCGTGGCAGGATCATCTGAAATCGTTTTACAGCCGGACCGGTGACCTTCATAACCTGGCTGTCATGGCGTGTGAATGGCTGCGGGATCCGTCGAAGATCGTGATATTCACAGGCAGCGCCGGCATGACAGGATCTGAGCTGGCAGAAATATTGCGGAAAAATATCGTATTGAAACTGAGATGGCGGCCGGCAATTACATCGTTGCTATGACGGGAATGGGCGATACTGCCGAAACGCTTGGTGCCTTTGCGGATGCAGTGCTTGATATCGACCTCCATACAGCGAAAGCGGACCCGGAGTACATCCCTGCCCCCGTGTTGCCGGAGCGCACCATGACGCCCGCAAAAGCGGCGTATCTGCCCAACACTGCGGTCCCGCTTGCACTGAGCGCCGGAAAGATAAGCGCAGAATATGTTTGGGCTTACCCTCCGGGCGTGCCGCTGATTGTCCCCGGTGAGATCATCTCTGAAAATCTGCTGTCATCTATTCACCGTTATACAGAAATGGATGTATGTCTCAGAAGTACCCAGGAGCAGCTGCCGGAAGTGATTTTTATTCTCAAATAATTTGACAGTTGTTTCGACGTATGCTATTATTATTTATCTGTAAAAATAAAAGGGAGACTTGTGAATATGAACCATGTACACACACTCAATACGCGGGATCTTATCGGTCAGCAGGGCGGCTGCGGCGAGTGCCAGACTTCCTGCCAATCTGCCTGCAAAACTTCCTGCGGCGTTGCCAACCAGCCCTGCGAGCACACCGGTCATATCCGCACATTAACCACCCGCAACCTCGTCGGTGCGCAGGGCGGCTGCGGCGAATGCCAGACTTCCTGCCAGTCTGCCTGCAAGACTTCCTGCGGCGTTGCCAACCAACCCTGTGAGAACATCTGACAGCAGGCATATATCGCGATAACGAGGGCGGGGTGTATTCATCATCCCGCCTTTTGCATTGGAAACGGAGAAATACATGATACATCAGTACAAATTAAATGGATACAACATTGTCCTTGATACATACAGCGGTGCGGTGCATATCGTAGATGACATCGCCTACGACTACCATTGCCATGTTTGAAACGTCCGGCCGCAACGAAATTGCAGCCGCGATCACCGAAAAATACCCGCGCATCAGCTCCGACGAGGTGGACGCCTGTCTGTGTGAGATCCAAGCCCTCAAAAACAACAGGCAGCTTTTTACCGAAGACAGCTACGGCGACAAGGCGGCTGTGCTTAAGCAAAAAAAAGATGATGTGAAAGCGCTCTGCCTTCATGTCGCTCACACTTGCAACCTGAATTGTTCCTACTGCTTTGCCAGTCAAGGCAAATATCAGGGAGAGCGCGCGCTCATGTCCTATGAGGTAGGTAAACAGGCACTGGATTTCCTCATTGCCCATTCGGGAACCCGCACCAACCTCGAAGTCGATTTCTTCGGTGGGGAGCCGCTGATGAACTGGGCCGTGGTTAAGCAGCTTGTGGCATACGGCCGAAGTCAGGAAGCGGAACACCAAAAGAGGTTCCGATTCACGCTGACCACCAACGGAATCCTCGTGGACGATGAAGTCATCGACTTCTGCAATCGAGAAATGCACAATGTCGTAATGAGTCTTGACGGCCGGCCGGAGGTAAATGACCGCTTTCGGAAAAATTATGCCGGAGCGGGCAGCTATGATACCATCGTTCCTAAATTCCGCAAGTTTGCAGCAGCCCGGGGTGAACGCAATTACTATGTGCGCGGCACTTATACCCATTACAACACCGACTTTACCAACGACCTGTTCCATATGGCCGATCTGGGATTTACGCAGCTGAGTATGGAACCGGTCGTCTGCGCTCCGGGCGACCCCTGCGCGCTGACAAAGGAAGACCTGCCCGTGCTTTTTGAGCAGTATGAGATTCTTGCCGGAGAAATGCTGAAGCGCGAGACGGAAGGCCGTCCCTTTACGTTCTATCACTATATGATCGACCTGGAGCATGGCCCGTGTATCTATAAGCGGCTTTCCGGCTGCGGCTCCGGGACAGAATATTTGGCGGTCACTCCCTGGGGCGAATTATTTCCCTGCCATCAATTTGTGGGTGATCCCGCATACAGTATGGGAAATGTTTGGGACGGTGTTACGAATGGAACGCTGAAAGAAAAATTCCGCGGCTGCAATGTAGCCTCTCGTCCGCAGTGTGCCGACTGCTGGGCAAAGCTCTATTGTTCCGGCGGATGCGCCGCCAATGCATACCATGCGTCCGGCGACATTTCCGGCATTTACGAATACGGCTGCGAGCTGTTCCGCAAGCGCATGGAATGCGCCATTATGATGCAGGCAGCGAAAGTGGAGCAGTAAGATTACTCCATGAGAATACAACCAAGCAAGCGGGCACAGC
>Ga0183099_1001517_pt1 | contig 13308 bp, 11 predicted proteins | sample Biomet1_FD_127788 | JGI IMG/M metagenome (GOLD analysis project Ga0183099, IMG submission 127788) | Microbial communities from bioreactor (seeded with anoxic lake sediment) at LBNL, California, USA - Biofuel metagenome 1 | ecosystem: Engineered > Bioreactor > Anaerobic > Unclassified ... | reverse complement strand
AAATGCCTCTTCTTCTACTTCTTCAAAAACCTCTTTTTCAGCTTCTTCTTCAAAAGCCTCTTCTTCAGCTTCCCCTTCTACTATTTTAGCCTCGTCATCTTTAATGATCTCTTCAAGCTCCTCACACTCGGGTGCCTCTTCAGTAACAGCACAGGCTTCAGCAGTTTCTTCGGAGAACTCTTCCTCAAGCTCTTCAATTTCCTCAATAATTTCTTTTAAAGCTGCTGCTTTTGGGGCACATTCAAGAGAAGGTTCCGTTTCTACAACTTCAACCTCAATACCTGCAGCCTCTTCTTCAGCTCTGGATTCAGGCTCTTCAACAGGCGTTTCAAATTTCTTTCTCAGGACTGCTTGCTGAATTTCAAGGATCTCTTTGCAGCCCTTCTTTATAAGCTCGAAGCCTTTCCGAATTTCTTCAGGAGTGAGGTTCCCGTCCATCTGGAGCAGGGTCATTTCTCCATCCTGGGTCATTGCAACAGGAAAATCAGCCTCACCATAATTGTCCTCTTCCTTATTGAGGTCAAGCACTATCTGCCCGTCGACTTTTCCAAAAGCACAGGACGTAACAAGGCCTTTCATGGGAATGCCTGCATCTGCAAGCGCTATGCTTGAGGCATTAATTGCTGCTGTCCTTGTCCCTGCGTCGGCCTGAAGCACTTCCACAAAAATATCGATTGCGGTTTTCGGGAAAAGCTCTGCCATAATCACCGGCTCAAAAGCTTCCCTTGAAACTTTTGAAATTTCAATGCTCCGTCTGCTGTGTCCGGGTCTGGCGCGGTCTTCCACGGAAAAAGAAGCCATATTATATCTGTAACGGATAACTGCAGCATCTGCGCGTTGTAACCGGCGGGGGTGAGCTTCTCTAGGGCCAAATACGCCTACGAGGATCTTGTTCCGTCCCCATTCGAGATAACATGAACCGTCGGCTCGCGAAAGTACGCCGATTTCGATTTTCATGGGCCTGATCTCATCCGCATGCCTCCCGTCAAGGCGCAGCCCATCGTCAGTGATTAATTTATCAGGTTTATCACTCATACTTTAATCTCCAAAAAACTCCTAAAATAACTACTTTACAGCAGCTTCCCTAAAATCCCTCATGACTATCCGGAATTCAGTTCTTCGGGTCCAGTAACACATCGATCTTCCTGTAAATCTCTTCGGAATGATCTTCATTTGGCAACTTTGCCTCTTTCTTACCGCTTTTAAAAAACTTAGCGGGCCTGGGCTCTTTCTGCCTGCTCCGTTCACTTTTCAAAAAGTTATAGATCCTATCTGTCAATCCGGAACGCTGGGCTTCGGCTTCGATCTTCTTGAGAGCCTTACTTAAAAGCTCCACATCGTCATCCTTTCCATCGATCCATATTCTGCCGTTCTGGCCAACGAAAATGCTGCAATTTGTTTCTTTCTTCAGCATTGAGATCATGGAACCACCGTGTCCTATCACACGTGGGACTTTTACAGGCTCAACTTCAACAATCTGGCCTGTTTTAAGTTTATGGAAGTTCAAATCCCTGAGGGCAAGCTCGACTTTCATGGAACTGTCTACATCTTTTACTCTAAGAATTATAGAGTCACCTACGTCCAGAACTTCATGCATCTCCCGGGATTCTATTCTTCTGGGATACTCGGATACATGGAACAGGCCGTCATAAGGAGAAGCAATGTCCATTATCCAGTTGGATGGCGTAACCACAATAACGATCCCGATCACCACATCATTTACGGAAGGGATATAGGCTCCCGCAAGAGGGATCACTCCAACTTTATCCTCTTTGAGATTTTCAATACCACAAAATAAAGAATAGATCTTGTCGTTCTTGACATAAGTCCCGTATCCGACTTTTTTCGAATTTTCGGATATCAGGTCACCAGGGATCACTATTTTTTTATCCATCCAACGTCCTCTTATAAAAGTTTAGTTTGAGCCTCTCCCTTCGTAAGATGATTTATAAGAGCGTAAAGATCAGTCTGGACTCCTGCCGGAATTCTTACCACTGCAACCCAGGAGCCATCACGCTGCCATTCTTCTTTCGTAATGCTACCGATCTTGGAAATATCTCCGTATGCTTTGGGAGCATATTCGGGAGGGATTTTCACAGCAATACTGATCTCTTCAAAGCGTATGGGTATAAGCGGGCGAATGGCTTTCATTGTGATATTGACCAGCTGATCCACGCTTTTTAAGGGGTCTATGTGCACCTTTGCTTCTTCCATAGCCTTTTCGATCCGTGCGGGGGGGTGCGGTGCTTTTGTCTGGGGGTTTATTGCATTTCTGGAAATGGTATAGATAACCTTTTTCTTTTTATCCTCAAGTATACGTTTTCTCTGTTCAGCAGTGAGCTGAAGCTCCCCGCTTTTCAGGATCACGGCAGCAATCTTGAAGGGATCCGTTGTCTTAAAAGCATTGAGAATATCGGACTCTGCTGCTCGGTCCCCTCGGTTTGCGTCTTCGAAGATAGTTTCAACCGCCAGAATATCTTCAAGGCTTACGTCTTCTCCTCGCTTGTAGGCCAGAGCTCCTTCTGGCTCGACCAGGACTTCGAAGTGTTTACTGCCTCTCTTGAGCCGTGCAGTCACTGCCTCGTCCAGGGACACCATTTTCAAATACCTTCTCCAAAACGTTATTTTGAGAATCCGAAGATTCTCTGATTACTCACTCTCAAATATTATATAGATTTTATTCTTTGTGCTCAGTTTCCTGGTGTTTCGCAAGGATCTGCTGAACATAATTCTCAACTTCTTCAGGAACTAATTTCCTGAATTTCTTGTCCTGAAGCGACACAACACCCACCTCAAGGGTAGAAGCATCGAACTTGCCTTCGGCAGCTCTATAGAGTGCATCCATACCGAGAAGGATAGCGGCATCAATATTCATATCTTCCCTGTATTCCGCTTCAAAAACCTCAACGACCGCATTTCTGCCTGCTCCTATGGCTGTCGCCTTGTATTCAAGAAGAGCGCCACTAGGGTCAGTCTCAAAGAGCCTGGGCAGATTGTCGTCCACGCCTGCAATCAGAAGTGCAGTCCCGTATGGGCGAACTCCGCCGTACTGAGTGTAAGTTTGCTTGTGGTCGCAGATTTTCTTGGAGATAACCTCCACACCTATGGGTTCGTCATAAGAAACCCTGTTGACCTGCGCTTCTACACGGGCTCTGTCAACAAGGGCGCGGGCATCTGCCACAAGCCCTGAGGTTGCAGCTCCTATGTGGTCGTCAATCTGAAAAATTTTTTCGATTGACTGAGCTTCAACAAGCCTGCTTGTTATTCGCTTGTCAACGAGCAGCACTACCCCATCAGCTGCCTTGATTCCCACGGCTGTTGTTCCCCTCTTGACCGCTTCGCGGGCATATTCTACCTGAAAAAGTCTTCCATCAGGGCTAAAAACCGTAATTGCCCTGTCATAGCCCATCTGTGGTGCCATCTGCATATTCCTTATCTCCCTTAATTTTTATCGTATGTTGATTTTATCTTCCCGGCAAGAAACCGGTCTTTCGTCCTTAAAGGATCTCTGTCCGCAGGCTCATCAGCTAAATCACCGCCTTCCCCAAAAGGGCTTTGGTCGGTGATCATGAACTGCTGCGCGGATATCCCGAAAATTCAGGAGCTTAAAGTCCCCGACCCAGCATTCAGGTAAGGAAACCGACTTTTGATTTCCTATAACGTATTTCTTCCTTATTAGAGTTTTTAACCTTTTATTCGGAACTTTCAATCCTGAGAAATTCTTTTCGGGCGAAACCCGCGGAAAATACCCAGTTACAGGGAATTCAAAGGCACTTCTACCCTGCAAAGTATGCTTTCCAGGATTTTGGATTCGCACACTTGAGGAACCTTTTTAATGTTTTATAAGGTCCAGTTCCAACGTTAACTAAGTCCATTAATAAAGTGTATTTACTCAGTTATAATGCTTGTGAAACCAGACTTTTTCGGTGCTTAAAGCCGGATTTTGAGATCTTTATAGAAGGATTTTAGCTTCTACCGCTTCGCTCTATCAGGGTTTCGATCTGATTTCCGATCAGACCTGCAATTGTCCAGATTTAACTTCCGGACCAGATCTTTTTCTGTCAATCAGTCTTGCCAATCAATATTATACTTTGTTACACTAATATACTCATTAATATACTCATTCATCATAGTATATATTAGACAGCATCCTGACAGTTTATCAAATAATTTCCTGACAGCTTCAAAGCTGAAGATTTTCAACCCTGGCACAGAAGTCAGTAAGCGGAAAAGCTGCTTAATTTAGCTTTCCCGAACCCTGAGAATTTGACATTCTTGAACCCAGAATTTAGTTTTCCTGAAACCTGCTAGTTTAGCGCTTTCCTGAATTCTGCCCAGCTTATTATTCTTCAGCCGTTTTGGATCTTATCTTGATTTCGGGCTCAAAGACCGTATGATTCTGAAGAAATTTCTCGGTTGCCCTTTTAATCGTGCCTGAAGTTCCAAGTACGTGCAAAGTCGCCCTTTTTCCGTTGACCCTTGTGAGAGTTGCCAGGGAAGCTCTCGTTTCTTTTACTTTCGTATGTGAACACTGGATAATACCTTTCCAGTCTTCGAACCCAAGCACCTTAATATCACATTTACTGGTAGTGACATCTCCAAGCAAGGAGGAAGCAGAGAACATGACCTCTTTGACCAGATCACTCCTGCTGACTGGCACCTCGGAAATCAACTCAAAGGTCAGATAGCGCTTTTTCGCACGAAGCGAAGGTAGCAAGCGTTTCAAAAGTAATCTCCCTCCTCAAGCACCTCAATACCTTCTCTGATATGCCCGGAACCAGGGCGGTTTCTTGAGATTATTCTTTCGGGCACAATAGTTACGGCTTCAAAGGCTTCTTCTTCTTCAAGCCCGCAGACTTCAGCCAGAGCAAGAGTCTCCATAGGAGACCGAAGATCAAAACAGGACACTGCGCCGCTTGAAAGGACAAGGGAAACATCGTACTTTCTGGCAAGATCAAGGTTTGCTTTGAGATCAGACAACAGACGAACGCGCCTTGGACCTCTTGAATGAAGGAGGGGCCTTAATGTTAGGCCGATTGCAACGTTGTTTTCAGCTGCGGCCTTTGCAAGCACCTGATTTAACCCGCTGCTCTTATCAAAAGCCGGATGGTTCAGGATATCTACCCTCGGATTTTCCAGTGCAGCCCTGTTGACGTTTTCGGAACCTCCGTGCACTATCAGGACATCTACCGACTTTCTGAATTTTCCGATAAGCCCATGAAGTTTCGAGGGATTTTCCTCTACAAGCTCGATTCCCCTGAAAACCTCAAATTCGTTAGTAGAGGGTAATACAGGCCATGACTGAGGAAGTTTATCAGAATGGTTTGCAAGCGCAATACCGCTATGCCCGAAGTGCCGGGCAAGGGCAGCAAGTTGCTCAACCGTATTCTCCCCATCGGGCACTGCATGAATGCAAAAATCGTAGAATTTCGGTTTACCCAAACAACTCCTCCACTATAGCTCCAGCTTTTTCCCGGTTCTTCGGATAGGTCTCGATCTTGACTTTTGCAGTGATCGCATCCGAGGAAGCAGTCAGCTTCACCTGCTGCAGATATGCAGCCTGCTTATCTAAGCGGAGATGGAAGACCTGATTGTCGTCCAGCCTCTCAGGCATTTCTTCCCTGAGCCATGCTACGTCTTCTTTCAAAAATCTTTCCCGAACAAAGCGGACAAAACCCAGACAGTCTGCCTTCCTTTTAAGCTGTACGCTCAGGATGGTAATGGGATTTCCATGGTGCCCTTCAGCCTGAAGCTCTTCAATTAACTTACTCCCTTCTCGAACGCCGGCACCGGATAAAAAAAAGTCCAGAGCCTCACGGACTCTGGATACGTCTTCGGTTGCGTGGGCGAGCACACGCAGCGTTATGTGATGAATCACTTGCCTCGACTCTGATGTGCACGGATGCTCGGCCTGGTTTTCTCAGTACCTTTACCGCGTGTAGTCATGCCTCTGCCTTTTCGACCGACGCTGGTCTTGCCCCTTGCGGCTCTGTCTCTCACAGACGAGTCACAGATCCAGTTCAGGTTCTTGTCACTCTTTATTACAGGGTGGTGCGGGTCTACAAGTATGACTTCAAACCACTTGTTCTTTCCATCCTCACCTACCCAGTAGGAGTTCAGAACTTCAAGGTTAGGGTACTTGCGGTCCGCACGAGCTTCGGCAATTCTCTGAATGCTCATGCCGCCTGAGATCTTATTAGTCCCCATTTTCTGGGTTCTTCTTCCACGTTTGGGCCTTATTTTACCAAGCCCTCCACGGCGCACATTCACTCTGACAACGACAATGCCCTGCTTGGCTTTGTATCCAAGGGAGCGTGCCCTGTCAATCCTTGTCGGCCTTTCTATTCTGGTCACAGACCCCTGCTTTCTCCAGACCTGCATGCGCTCCCAGCGGAGCTCGTTCACGTAAGTCTCATCAGGGTTTTTCCATGCATCACGTATGAATCCGTAAAAAGATTTTACCAATTTAAACACCAAGTTTCACTTATGTTTCACGGTTCAGCCCTGCCTGCAGGACCACATTCCAACGGGACCTAATCCCGAAAATGAAACATGCGATAAACTGAATCATCTGATTTAAAGCTTTGCCCGTGCACAGGCAATTAAAAGTGAAGAATCTGCACAAAACGGAAAGATAAAATATTTAAAAAGAGAAACTAAGAGAGGTAAATTTAGGAGAGAATTAAGGTTCGTTACATATGCCTTTGTTCCATCTTAGGTGACTCCAACTCCAAAAGGAGTGATCCTACATTCACTGCGTCTGTAACCTTATTTGTTGCTGTGTCAATTACAGATGTATTAGTGCTGTTATAGTTAGCAATATATGCAGATGGCGATGCACCTGCGATTCCCACCAGTATTAAAATCGCAAGTGCCATTATTCCCAAAGCTTTTATGATATGCCTTCTACTCGCTTTTGACGTATAAACCCCACTCCCCTTTAGCCTTGATGTTTTTCTCGCTTTTCAATTTAAGGGTTATTTGCTTTTGGAAAAAGGCGCTTTCATTTCTTTATTACACTTATGAAGTAGTTTTTGTAGTTGTATTTATTCCATTCGCATTCTTTAATAAAATGATCTTGTTCCTCGTATCAGTCTTCGTCCCAAATTATTACTCACTCAAAAAGAGTTAGATTATCTAATCAAACTAAGTCGTTCTAGAAATCAAGCTGCGAGCATTGTTGAAAGATCCAAGATAGTACTTTCAAGCTATCAGGGAAAAAACGATACTGATATCTCCAGAGAATTAAAAGTAGATTACAAAACTGTGAGAAAATGGATATAAAGAGTTTTGGATCTTGGAGTTAAGACGGCTTGGTAGATAAATCAAGAAGTGGGAGATCTCAAGGTATTAGTGCTGAATCACGAGCTTGGGTAATCTCACTTGCATGTATGAAACCAAAGGATCTTGGTTATCCTCATGAAATCTGGATGCAGAGACTTCTTGCCAAACATATCCGAGAAAATTGTATCAAAGAAGGATATCCGGATTTATCGAAGATAAATCAAGGGACAATTTCAAAGATTCTTAATGCAAGCAACATAAAACAACATAAAATTAGCTCTTATATTGCTAAAGTTGATCCAGATTTTGATCAAATAGCAGCCAAGGTCTTAGCTACATATAGAGAGGCTAAAGAATTAAATGAAAAAAAGAAAAAATTGAATCAGTTATTATTTCCTATGATGAAAAACCAGGTATTCAAGCAATTGGAAATGTTTATCCAGATCTTATGCCAATTGAAGGGCATTACTCTACAATAACAAGAGACTACGAATACAGAAGACATGGAACTCTTTCTCTATTAGCTGGAATTGACTTGCTGTCCAAAAAAATTCATTATAAAATATTTGAAAAGTATAGAAGCTGGGAATTCATTAAATTCCTCAAGGAAATTGAGTCAATTTATCCAAAAGAAAAGATCACAATTCTGATGGATAATCATAAAATACATACGTCAATAGAAACTCGAAAATAATTGGAAACTGTTCCGGATAAATTTAATTTTGTATTCACACCTAAGCATGCTTCCTGGTTAAATATAATTGAAAGTTTTTTCAGCAAAATGACGAGAAGTGTGTTGAGAGGAATAAGAATAGACTCAATAGATAAATTAAAGGAAATAATCTGTCAATACATAAACCAGATTAACGAAAAACCAATAATATTTACGTGGAAATGTAAAATTTAAGAAAGAGACGAAATGCCTAGTGGAATTATAATATAAAATAACAGGAATTAATTAGGAATCGATGCACTAGTATAGGAGCACCTACTTCCTGGAAATGGGATTTTGGAGATTTAAATACTTCAAAAGTTCAGAATTCTTCACATATTTACAAAAAAGCAGGAACATATACTGTTAGCTTAACAGAGAACAACCAATATATTTATTTATGGATCTAGATTAGAATCGAAGCACTAGTAAATCATTTTTGAATTAAATATTGATATCCAAATTATTGAAAAACTGGCTTTGTAGAAATCTTCAATTTCAGCCAAAATGAATCTACACTTTTTTGTTTATGTTGTATACTAACAGTAAGAATAGTAAAGTGTGGCACTTGGTCAAGACCAAGTGCTTGTTTTACTTTACTCATCAAATCAACTAGCTCAACAATTATGCGATAATCTGTTCCAGTATATTGCTTAGTAAAATGAGCACAAAGTGTTGGTGCTGAGTATAATTTCTTTTTGAGAATTTACAGGAATAAAGGTTCAGTCTGGAAGACTGAACAGTCTTCAAACTAACTTCAATAAACTTAATATACTTGTTACCGCTATTTTTATTTGCATTTACTTATTTTATGTGCTCCTACGTTTTTGTGATAAAAAGTGGAAGAAGCACTTTATTTAAAACCTTTTTATAATAACTTAATAATTTAGGATTTCTACAAAGCCGATTTTTATATTACACCGTTCTTTTCCAGAAAGCCTTCAAGAGGCACGGAGTGAGTCTGGAAGCCGCATACCTTGTAGGGGTGAGCACCCATGGAAAGGGCTACGAACTGGGCAATATTCATGTGCACCATATCATACTTTACGCCAAACTCCTTTTCGATAACTGGCTGGTAGCGGTCGTACTGGATTTGACAATTCGGGCACATATGGAGCATAAGCTCCACGCCTGCTTTTTGGAGGCTGTCGAGTTTTGTCTTTGTCACCTGAAGTGAGGTACTTTTGTTAAGGTGAAGCTGGGAAAAGCCCATCCCGCAGGTAAGAGTGCGGTCTTCGTACCAGCGCACAGGCTCGGCTCCGCCGGCTGCGGCTATGGTGTCTATCAATTGGGGATTCTCAGGATTTCCGAGGACATCGAGATACTTAACTTTATAGTAATGGCAGGCATGATGGGCTGCAGCTTTAACCCCTGAGAAGTCGAACTTCTTCTTCTCCTGGATCTCATTGACCTTGCTTAAGAGTATCTCTACTGCATGGTAGAAGTTTGTCCTCGGACTCATATCGTCTTTTTCGTAAACAAGATTATCAAAGCCCTGTTCTCGGAAGATAGAATTGACTTTCTCCCGGATCTTGGTATTGGTATTGAGGACTTCACAGGCTTCCTTATTTATGGCATAACAGGTTGAACAGAGGCAGGTTATATTGGGATAGCCGCATCTCCTTGCGACTACAAAATTTCGGGCTGCAATGGCTGTTGTTGTCAATCCTTCAAAGATGTCAGTATAATGCCCTATTCCTGTGCAGCAGGACTGCTCATCATTTATACAGTAGTCTATTCCAAGCCTGTCAAAGACATAACAAGTGGAGGTTTCCACCCCAGGGTACTCCTGCCCGACCATGCAGCTTTTAAATAATAAAAGCTTGCTGTCCGGGATATCTTCTATCGCTTTCAAAGCTGAAATCTCCGCTTTTATATTCTCTCTTGATGCACTGGTTCTCCAGGAGCTGATGCAAAAGTTTTTCCTGTATTTTTGCCTTGAGCCATTTTTCCCTTTCAAAATAGCCTGTGGCCTCAAGAATGGCCTGAACTTCCCCATGGGTGTTCCTAATATCCTTGGAACTCAGCCCCAGTTCAACACGGGTTGACTCAAGGTTCTTTTTGAAACTGATCCAGCGTTCTCCGAGGTCTCTTTCCATATTCTTAACTCCGGCACCCGGTACCTTGCTGGCTCCGTTTTCTGCAAGATATTCTCCTATCTCAAGGAAGTAGGCAAGCTTCTCAACCCCTATGCCCTCGTTTATAGCCATCTGCCTGAGCACCTGCACAATTGTTACAGGGCTATTATTCCTGGGACAGCGCAGGTTACAGGAATAGCAGTAGAAGCAGGACCAGATCATTTTGGACTCAAGGACACTGCGGTCGTTTTCCAGCACTTTTTTCACAATCTGGCGTGGGCTGTAATCTGTAAAGCGGGCTGCAGGACAGGAAGCCGTGCAGGCTCCACACTGGATGCAGCGGTCAAGCCCCAGAGAAGCAGGCGTCCGGATGCTTTTTTTTGCGGTTTCTGCAAGAGTTTTACATTCCGGGGTATCGTATTCGTTTACATACGGAATCATTTGATCATCTCTCCTTCCCGGGCAAGGCTGGTAAAAATGCCTGCAAGCCCTCTTGTATTTGGAACATAGGCTTTTTTGAAATAGAGCCGGTTTCCTGAATCTCCAATTTCTTTTTTTAATTTTTCGAAATGGCTGACAGTTAAAGGATATATAATCTCGGCTTTCGGACTGTCAGGAGGATCCTCTATAAAAAGGACCGAAGATGCCCCGCATTTGAAGGCGTGGAATAGCAGATCTTTATCTACCACCAAGTTTGTGGGTACCTTGATTAACTTGACATTTGAGGGATAGGTGAGTGCACTATTTCCTATATTGTCGCAGGTTAAGGATGCGATCCCGCTGTTTACAAATGCCAGCAGGTCTCCTTCTTTGACTACTCCTTCAATTTCAGCTCTTAGCTGGCTTTTCGTGAAACCTTCAATCTGGATAGCCCCATTTTGACAGAGTTCAGTGCAGTATCCACACCCCGTACAGATAATTGGGTCTACAATGACCTTTCCACTCTCATTCAAGGAAAAAGCTTCGAATGGACACCTGAGACATTCCTTACATTGAGTACAGAGAAGCTGATTGATAGTCGGGATTTCGTTTACCAGGGCTTTTGGGCTGTCCGCAATAAAGGCGCTTCCCCTTACAGCTGCAAGCCCTGCCTGGGAAATCGTATCCGTAACATCCTTAGGGCTCTGGGCAGTGCCGCAGACAAAGATACCATCCAGTGAGCTGTCTACGGGCCTCAATTTCGAATGCCTTTCCTTGATAAAGCCGCTTTCATCCTGGCTGATATTCAGTATACTGGCAATTTTCTGGGTTCCTCTGGAGGGGATCATGGCCGCAGAGAGTACAACGAGGTCGGCAGGCAGCTCTTTTATCTTCTGGTCAAGAGTGTCTTCGAGTCTAACAACAAGGCTTTTATCCGGCTTTTCCACAATTTCGGCTGGTCTTCCCCTAACAAATTTGACCCCGATATCCTGAACTGCCCGATAGTAGTTCTCATAAAAACCAAGAGCCCGCAAATCGACATAGCAGATCGTGATTTCCGTACCCGGATATTTTTTCATTATCAGGTTCGAGTGCTTCAAGGCTGCCATGCAACAATATCTGGAGCAATAGCGGTTTCCGCCTTCTTTCTCGTCCCTTGATCCCACACACTGGATCATAACTATTCTTTTAGGTGTTCCCGGACCATTATCAGAAGAATTTCCAGAGGAGCTTTCACTTCCACAGGTGCTTGTTGAGCTGACAGTATCAGGATCTAGGCTGAAATCCGAAGGCCTGAGCAGTGTCCCTTTTGTAGGGCCGTTGATCCCAAGCATTCTGGCAAGTTCCATCTGGGTCATTACGTTTTTGAAAATCCCGTACCCATACTGGGGTTTCTGGGATGCGTCATACTCCTCAAACCCTGTAGCAACAACAACTGCACCGACATTGAGATCGATAATCTCTTCCTTCTGCAAAAAATCAATTGCTCCAGATTTACAAGCTTCTGCACATTTTCCGCAGGTCTCACCCTTGAACTGCAGACAATGATCAGGATCTATGCAGTAAATTTTTGGAACGGATTGCGAAAAACGCAGGGAAATTGCCTTTTTGTCCATGTACCCACAGTTGAATTCATTTTCAACCAGAACAGGACAGACACGGCTGCATCGGCCACAGCCCGTACAGTTATCATGGACATATCTCGGTTTTTTCTTTAGCCTGACTGTGAAGTTGCCGGCACTTCCGCTTAACCGTTCCACCTCAGTCCAGGTTAGGAGGGTTATTCTCGGGTTAGCTACTACCTCATTCATCAGCGGGCTTAGTGAGCACATGGCGCACTCTTCTGCAAGCTTGTCAGGAGAAAAAACCTTGCCTATTTTTGCCATATTCCCACCTATACTGGAATCTTTCTCAACAAGGTAGGTGGGAATTCCATTATCTGCAAGGTTCACTGCTGCAGTTATCCCTGCAATTCCTCCGCCAATAACAAGGGCCTGCGGAACGATGTTTACTTTTATTTCTTTAAGAGGCTCCAGATATTCCAGGCGTCTGAGTTTTCCCCGAATAAGTGAGAGAGCTTTTTCAGTCGCTCCGGCTTTGTCTGGATGCACCCAGGCACAGTGCTCCCTGAGGTTTGTGATTTCGAGCATTGCCCGGTTCAAGCCTGCCTCTTGAATACACTTCTTAAAGAGAGTGCCATGTTTGGAAGGAGTGCACGAACCTATTACTACCCGGTCGAGATTCCCTTCCGAAATCTTATTTTTGATAAGGGTCTGTCCTTCTCTTGAACAGAGATACTCGTAATCGAAAACCGGGATCCCTTCTGCCTTAAGGGTTTTCTTAAGAGAATTAATATCAATATGTTCGGAAATGTTCCCACTGCAATGGCAGATAAATACAGCGGTTTTGTCCAGGGCAGCGTTCATTATACTAAATCTTTCAGGGATTTGTATATAACATTTGCCAGAACGATTGGACAAATAACCCAAATAGGACAAAATAGCAACAATGTCTGCAAAATAAGGACAATTCTGAAAAAAAAGTAGGACTCCAAATTTCCATTTGCTCTATTCGTACTATAATTATATTTCCTGAGCAAAGGAAAACTATAGTGAAAAATGCGTTTATCCTATATATAAATGAGGCCCGCAGAGATCCAGGAACACAACTTGTTCTTCATTATGCAAATTCTAAGGCCCTCAGTGTATAAAATATAAGATATGATATTGTCGAGAGATCCAGGAACACAACTTGTTCTTCATTATGCAAATTCTAAGGCCCTCAGTGTATAAAATATAAGATATGATATTGTCG
>Ga0183099_1001516_pt1 | contig 13312 bp, 7 predicted proteins | sample Biomet1_FD_127788 | JGI IMG/M metagenome (GOLD analysis project Ga0183099, IMG submission 127788) | Microbial communities from bioreactor (seeded with anoxic lake sediment) at LBNL, California, USA - Biofuel metagenome 1 | ecosystem: Engineered > Bioreactor > Anaerobic > Unclassified ... | reverse complement strand
AACCCAGCGTCTATTGGGGTGCAGCGGGTACAGGGGCGGTGGAAAAGGTAAAATTGCAGCCGCGGAAAGATGTCTGCCGGGTTCGGGGGTATTTTGATGATATCCTGCATAAGCGCGAGCTGTATCCGGCAACTGCTGACTATATGGCAATCGAACTCCTCGATACGCAGGCCATTCTCGATATCCGCGGCCAGCTGGAAAAAATCTATCCGAATCTCATGCAGGTAGAGCGGCCCAACATCAATATGGGCGGCCAGCTGCAGCAGGGAAAGGCGGATTATCGGTCGAAATCGGAGACGGAACTTTTTGCTGATTTTTTTCGGCAGATGACAGCCGAAGAACTCACAGCGGAGCAGCAGGCGATCTTTGAAAAAAATCTCGATGAATTATTGGTTGAGCAGAGGGAGGGTAAAGCATGAAACCACTAAAACTTGTGTTCAGCGCCTTTGGCCCTTATACGAAGAAAGTTGTGCTCGATTTTGCTGACCTTAAGGGGCGCTCATTTTTTTTAATCCATGGCCCGACGGGAGCCGGCAAGACGACGATTCTTGATGCGATGTGTTTTGCTCTTTATGGCGATGCCAGCGGAGAAAAACGCGAGGCTAAGATGCTGCGGAGCAACCAGGCCGATGCCGCAAACGCGACGGAGGTTGATTTCACCTTTGCGATTGGCGAGGCTGTGTATCGCGTCTGGCGCAGCCCGGAACAGCAGCGGGCAAAAAAACGCGGTACGGGAACGACGCTGAGCCCGGCGGATGCTCTTCTCTATAAAGTAAAAGTAAAGGAGATGGAAGAAAAGCTGCTGGTGCAGGGGTATTCGAAGGTGACGGAGCACTTGGAACAGCTGCTGGGATTTAAGAGCAACCAGTTCCGCCAGGTCGTGCTGCTGCCGCAGGGGGAATTCCGCCAGCTCTTGCTGGCCAATTCCGCGCAGCGCCAGGAGATCATGGAGACGCTGTTTAAGACGGAATTTTACCGCCTGATTGAAGAGCAGCTAAAGGCTAAAGCCAAGGATATCGAGGCGGCGCAGGCAGAATTCATGAAAAAGCAGCAGTTTGTATTGGAAGAAGCCCGGGTCGGGTCGGCTGAAGAACTGGCGGAGCAGATTGAAAAGCAGCAGCTGCTGGCCAAAGAGCTGCAAATCAAGGCCACCGGCTTGCAGCAAGCGCAGCAGGCAGCGCAGAAAAAAGCGGCTGACGGCAAGCTGCTGGAAAGCCGCTTTAAAGCGGCTGAAAGCGCCAGGCAGGAAAAGCAGGCCTGTGAGGTGCTCTTGCCGAAGGTAGCCGCCGGGAGGAAGACTTATGAGCTGGCAGAAAAAGCCGCGGTGTTGCTTGACCGGGAGAAGCAGGTCAGAGAATTTGCCAAGGAAGACGAGAGTAATAAGCTGAATCTGGCGGCGCGCCAGCAGATGGCAGCTGCGCTGCAGGTCAGGGAAAAGCAGGCGCAGGAACTTTGGCAGCGTGAGCAGGCCAAAGAGGCGCAGCGAAAAGCTGCTGACGCCTGCGTTATGCAGCTTGCAGGTTTTACGGCGCAGCTTGCCGAATGGACGGCGGCGAGCAAACAGGCCGGACAGCGGGCACAGGCGGCTGACAAACAGGCGGCAGAAAAAGCTGTCGCCGAAAAACAGCTTGGCGATTTGCGGCAGCAGATTCAAGCTTCGCAGGCAAAGCAGCAAAGTTTGCGTGAGCAGGCGCAAGGCGAGGCGAACTGGCAGGCGGAGTGCGAAAAAAAAGAGCGGGAACGCGAGCTTTATCTTGCTGCAGCCAAGCTGCAACAAGAAGAGCAGGCAGCGAGCCAGGCTTGTGCAGAAAAAAGCGCGCGAGCCGGCGCTGCCGAAGAAGATTACCAGCGGCGGGTAACCAAACAGGAGCGCTTGCAGCATTTGTTTACGGAAGGGCAAGCGGCGATTTTGGCCGGCACGCTGCAAGAGGGGAAGCCCTGTCCGGTCTGCGGTTCAGAGCTGCATCCACAGCCGGCGGTAAGCCAGGCCATACTGCCAGGCGAAGCGGAGGTTCGCGCAGCGCAGGCTGCGACAAAACAGGCGGATGTCAAACGCCAGGCGGTGCAGCGCGAGTTTCAGCAGGCACAGGCGAGTTGGGAGAGCCTGGCTAAACAGTGTGAAGCAAATCAGGCAGTTTTAGTGGAACTGGCCCCGCTGGAGGAAATCCTCGCGGCCAAGGAAAAGGCGGCTTTGCAGTATCAGGCGGCCCGGGCAGCCAATGCTTTGCTGACGGTATTGCAGGCCGAGATCGATCAATTCCAAATGCAGGAAAAAAACCAGGTCGACGAATTGGCTCGCGTTACGGCGGCCGCACAGGAAGCGCATGGCGTGTGGCAGGCGGCTTTGGCTGTCGAGCAGGAACGTGCCGGGGCGCTGCCGCCCGAATACAGGAAAATCGGTCTTCTTGAACAGGCGCAGAGAGAAGCGGCGCAGCGGCAAAAACAGCTTTATGACGAGTTTGACGCTGCTGACCGCGAATTGCAGCAAGTACGGCAGCTTTTAGCCGCGGCGGAAGCGGCAAGCGACGCTGCGGCTAAACAGTTCAAGCAAGGGCAGACGCGCTACCGGGAAGCCGCGGCGGATTTCACGCTCCGCAGGGAAAAGGCAGGCTTTGCCACAGCGGCGGAATATGAACAGGCTGCGGCCTGCAGTGAGGCAAAACGGGTTCAGCTGAGAGAGCATCTGCGCGCCTTTGACGATCGTTTTGCAGCGGCCAATGAGCTTGCTGCCAAGAGCCAGGCCGAGATTGCGGGTCTCCTTTGTCCGGATACGATAGAACTCAATAAAATACTGGAGCAGACTTCCGCAGCTTATAATGAAGCTTATGCAGAGTGGCAAAAGATAGAAAATGAAATCCTGCGGGATCAGAGCAAAAGCAAGCAGCTGCAGGAACTGACGAGCAAGGCCGCCGCGGTAGATCGGCAGTACCGGAATATTGGGACGCTTGCGGCCGTGGCTGGCGGCAAGAATGCCCATGGCATAACCTTTCAGCGTTTCGTGCTGAAATCGCTTTTGCTCGATGTCATTGATGCCTCCAATATGCGCCTGAAAATTATGAGCCGCGGGCAGTACCGCCTGCAGCCGACCGATGAGCGGGCCCGTAAAAATGCGGCTGGTGGCCTGGAAATGGAAGTGTTTGACGAATACACGGGTTATGCGCGCCCGATCGCGACCTTGTCGGGTGGCGAAACTTTTTTGGCATCGCTCTGTCTGGCGCTGGGCTTGGCTGATGTGGTGCAGAGCTATGCGGGGGGCATTCATCTCGATACGATTCTTGTCGATGAGGGCTTTGGCACGCTTGACCCAGAAGCACTGGATATGGCGCTAAGGGCGCTGCTGGAGCTGCAAAAGGGCGGACGCCTGGTCGGCATCATATCACATGTGCCGGAGCTCCAAGAGCGCATTGACGCGCGCTTGGAAGTCACAAAAGACCGACAGGGAAGTACGGCGAAGTTTTATGTAGGTTGATTTTAGGGGAGGAGGCGAGGGCTTTTGTTGGAATTCATTATCGGCCGGGCAGGATCGGGCAAGACCCATTACTGCCTGGAGTCCATGCGCCAGGCCATGCAGGCGGCGCCGGAAGGGCCAGCACTTTTTTTGATTTTGCCGGAGCATATGACCTTTAAGGTCGAAAGAGAATTGGCGGAAAGTCAGGGCTTGGACGGGTTTTCCCGCAGCTACGTTTTTGGTTTTCGCCGTCTGGCCAGGCAGATTCTGCTGGAAACGGGCGGCGCGGCTTATCCGCGCATTAGCGATGTTGGTAAACGGCTGTTATTGTCAAAGGTTTTGGCAAACTGCAGTGCGGATTTTCAGGTACTGGGGCGGGCTTCGCGCCAGCGGAACTTTGCAGCTTCCCTGACCGGAATGATGGAAGAGTTTAAGAGCTACGGCTTGTCGGCAGCATCCCTGCAGCAGGCCGCTGCCGTGATGCCGGCAGGTGAACTCAAAGACAAGCTTGCGGATCTCACGGCAGTCTATCAGGGGGTCTGCGATGAAATGCAGGGACGCTACAACGATGCGGAAGACATGCTGGCGGCGCTGGAGGCTCAAATACCGGCAGCGGCACTGCTTGAAAATGCCGAAATATGGATCGACGGTTTTGTGTTTTTTAATCCGCAGGAGCTGGCGATTTTGCAGGCTTTATTGCAAAAGGCCCGGCAGGTACATATCACGCTCTGCCTGGGGAATCCCGCTGATCCGGAAAACAGCAGCGAAACAGCGCTGTTTCACCGGCAGTGGCAGACATATTCCAAGGTACGACGCTTGGCTGAAGCCCTTGGTACATCGTGTCATACTCGCTTGCTCGCAGGTTCACCGCGCTTTGCGGAAAAGTCACTGGCCCATATCGAACAAAATCTGTTTCACTTTCCACCCCGTGCTTTAGCAACCGAAAGCGGGCTGCAGCTTGTCGAAGCGGCGAATCGCCGCCTTGAAATAGAAGCAGTGGCGGCGGATATTCTGCGGCTTTGCCGGGAAAAAGCTTTCCGCTGGCGGGATATCGGCATCTTAGTGCGCGATGGCGAAAGCTATGACAATGTATTCGACGCTGTTTTTCGCGATTACGGCATTCCTTTTTTCAGTGATGCCAAGCGCCGCAGCGTCCATCATCCCCTGGCAGAGCTCTTGCGTTCGGCATTGGAAGCGCGGCGTGGTTGGAAATATGAGCCGCTTTTTCGCTGTTTCAAAACGGACTTTTTTCCAGTGACGCGGACGCAGATCGATTTGTTGGAAAACTACGCCTTGGCGTTTGGCATTCGCGGCAAACGTTGGACGATGGCAGAAGACTGGACATATCATAAGCGGCTGTCCATCGATGCGGCAGAAATTGATGAAAAACAAGGACAAGAGCTCGCGGAAATCAACCATATAAGGCATCTGGTCATGGAGCCGTTGCTGCGCTTTGCTGCGCACATGCAGCAGGCTGCATCTGTGCAGCAGCAGACGGAAGCCATCTACGAATTTTTGCTCGAGCTGGGCGTCCCTGAAACTCTTGGCAAGTGGGCACAAACGGCGGAAAAAGCGGGAGATTTGGCGGAAGCCAGAGAGCATGAGCAGATTTGGAACGATATCATGGATCTGTTTGACCAGCTGGCTGAAACTTCCGGGGCAGAGCAGATGACTGGCGATGCCTATGAAGCCATCATCAACGACGGCCTCGACGGCTTGCAAATCAGTCTGATACCGCCGGGTCTCGATTATGTGACGCTGGCGCCCTTTGACCAGAGCAGTCTCGACAATTCGCGGGCCATTTATATTGTCGGGGCCAGTGAAGGCAGTATGCCGCGACGGGCGCGTCCGGAAGGGCTTCTTAGCGATGCCGACCGCCAACAATTGGCCGCAGTCGGTTTGGAACTTGCTGCCGGTTGCAGCAGCGATAATTTTGCTGAAAAGTATCTCCTGTATCGCGGTTTTACGCTGGCCCGGGAATACCTTTGGGTCTCTTATCCGCTAGCTGATGGCGACGGCAGCGGCTTAAATCCATCGCCACTCGTGCGGCGCCTGCGGGAGATTCTGCCCCAGGCCAGTGCCGTATCCTTGCCGCTGGAAGATCTTTTCGGGGATGAAAAGCGGTTTGTTGCCGAAGGGCGGCAGGCAGTTTCCAAACTGGCCACAGCCCTTCGCCTTTGCCGGGAGGAGGGTAAGTTGAATCCGTTTTGGCAGGATGTCTACAATTGGGCTTTACAGGAAAAAGATCTGCAGAAGCTCTTACAGCGGATCACTGCGGGGCTTTTTGCTACGGCGCGGACGGATAGACTGCCGCCGGCCTTGGCGCAGCAGCTTTATGCCAAGAACAAGCGCCTGCGCGGCAGTGTAACGCGTTTTGAACGCTTCCGGGCCTGCCCGTTTCAGCACTTTGCCCAGTACGGCCTCAGCCTCAAAGAGCGCGCTGAATACCGCTTTGCAGCGCCGGATCTCGGAACCTTGCTCCATGCATCGCTGAAAGCCTTTGGTGAAAAGATGCAGGCGGAGAATCGCCGCTGGAGTGAAGTTGATGCCGCAGAATGCCGGATGATTTGCGGGGCAATTGTCCAGGAGCTTGCCCCGAAATTGCAAAATGAAATATTGTTGAGTTCGGCACAGTACCAGCATCTGCTCAGTCGCATCCAGCGGACCGTGGAACGGGCTGTCGGGCGGCTGATCGGTTTTGCCGGAGTCAGCGAATTTCAGCCAGTAGGACTCGAAAAATCATTTGGCAGCGGACAGGAAGCACTGCCGCCGCTGACCTATGATCTGGCGGATGGTTACAAGCTTGAAATCATCGGCCAGATTGACCGCATCGATCAGGCGGGAAGCCGCTTTCTGATCATCGATTACAAGTCGGGTAAAGCCTATCTCAATCTCATTGATGTCTATTACGGGCTCCAGTTGCAGCTCCTGACCTATCTGCTTGTGGCACAGAATGCGGCCAATGAGCTCTTTGGCCGAAAAACCCTGCCGGCGGGCATACTCTATTATTTCCTGAAAAATCCGCTGCTCACGCAAAAATATCCGCTGACGGCCAAGGAAGCCGAAGCCGCTATAAATAAAGAACTCAAGATGCCGGGCTGGATCGTCGCGGATCCCGAGATCATCCGGCAGATCGATTCTACGTCGAAATACATCAAGGTGCTGCTGAAAACCGACGGAACGATCAATGCCAGTACGCGCAGCCAGGTCAAAAGTGAGGCGGAATTTATGGCACTGCTTTCCTATATTGACGGCGTTTTGGCAGAAACCGGACAGGATATCCTCAGCGGGGCTATTGCGATCAGTCCTTATCGTTTTGATGCGCAAAAAGAAGCCTGCACCTACTGCAGCTATCATGCTGTATGCCAGTTCGACCGGATGCTGCCGGGCAGTGAATACCGCCAGCTTAAGAAATTAGATGAGGGAACGCTGCTGCAGAATATTTTAGAGGAGGTGAGTGCATGCCCTGGTCCGAAGCACAAGTAAAGGCGATTACAACCTATGACAAAAATCTGCTCGTCGCCGCGGCCGCCGGCAGCGGCAAGACGGCGGTGCTGGTCGAACGCATCATCCAGCGCCTGCTGAGCGGACAGTGCGACATTGATGAAATTCTCGTCCTGACATTTACCAGCGCGGCTGCCTCGGAAATGCGCGAGCGCATAGCGCTGGCCATCCATAAGGCCCTCGAAAAAAATCCGGAGTCGCAGCATCTGCAGCGACAGCTTGTACTGCTGAATGCCGCTGCGATTTCAACGATGCATGCGTTTTGCCAGACGATTATCCGGCAGAATTTCCACCAGATCGATCTCGACCCTAAGTTTCGTTTGGCCAGTGAGCCGGAAATGGAGCTCTTAAAGCGGGATGTGCTCGAAAATCTTTTTGAAGAAAAATATGAAAGTGCGGCCGCCGGCTTTTTGGATTTCGTCGACTGCTACGGCAACGAACGCAGCGATGATGCCTTGTATGATATCGTGCTGAAACTCTACAATTATTCGCGCAGCCAGCCGTTTTCCGACGATTGGCTTGGCGCCCTGCCGGTTGGCTTTGATCTGCCGGAAGGCATTTCGTTGGAGCAGACACCTTGGCTGGCCCCGGTTAAAAAAGAAATCGCGCTGGCGTTTTCGGCTTGCCTGGCGATTTGTGACGACATGCTGCGGACCGCGGCGGAGCTGGGGTGCGAATTCTACGAGCCGATCGTCGCAGCTGACCGGAAAGTGGTGCTGCATCTGCAATCTCAATTGGACACTTCCTGGACGGAACTTCGTGCAGCTGTGTATGCGGTGAAGTTTGGTACTATGCGTTCGCCTAAAGGGACAGCGGAGGAGATCAAGGCAATCTTCAGTGTCAAACGGCAGAAACTAAAGGAACGCATCAAGGCAGTTAAAGAAGCTTACTTTATCATGGAAGAAGCGGCTTTGTTGGCGGATTTGCGCAGCCAGGTGCCAATTTTAACGACGATCTGCCAGCTGACCATTGATTTTGCTGCGGCCTTTCGCAAGGCCAAGCGTGATCGGGCCCTTGCTGATTTTAACGATCTTGAGCATTTCGCCCTGGAGGTCTTGCTGGCCGAGGAAGCAGTCCCGGGGCATATCGTGCCTTCAGAAACGGCCCGGAAACTGCAGAAAAAATACCGCGAAGTCATGGTCGATGAATACCAGGATACGAACGGTGTCCAGGAGGCGGTTTTGTCGCTGGTATGCAAAGACGAAGCCCCGAATCTCTTTCTTGTCGGGGATGTCAAGCAGAGCATTTACCGTTTCCGCCTTGCTGAACCTGAATTGTTCCTGCAAAAATACCATGCGTATCCCGAAGCTGGTGAGGCTTATGAGCGCATCGATTTGGCGCAGAATTTCCGCAGCCGGCCGGAAATTCTCGCCGCGATCAATTACATCTTTGCGCAGCTCATGTCGGAAGATATCGCAGAACTGCCTTATGGATCGGCTGAAGAGCTGAATCCCGGCCCCGATTATCCGCCAGCCCAAGGCAAAACGCTGGCAGGCGCGGCAGAAATCGACATTATCGACCGCGAACAAACGGCCTCGGAGGTCGCGGATGAAGAGGCCGACGACGGCGAGGAAGAAGAACTTACGGGTTTTGCCCTTGAAGCCCGCTATATTGCTGAACGCATACAAAAGCTCATGCAGGAAGGTTATCAGGTGTTTGATAAGGCCGATAAGGGATACCGGCCGCTGGCCTGGCGCGATATTGTCGTCCTGTTGCGGTCAGTCAAGGGAAAGGCCAATGTCTTGCTGGAAACCCTGCGGGCGGCAGATATTCCAACCTATGCCGCTGTTGATGCGGGGTATTTCCAGGAAACGGAAATTCAGACCATGCTGGCTCTCTTACAAAGCATCGACAATCCGCGGCAGGATATACCGCTGGCGGCCGTACTCTATTCGCCACTGGTAGAATTGACCGCAGCGGAACTGGCCCAAATCCGGCTTAGTGCCGATGGCGATCTGTTTGCCGCGCTGCTGGCGGCTACGGCACCGGAAGCGGATCTGGCAACAGAGCTCAAAGACAAGATCATGTGCTTTTTACAGCAACTTAGCCGCTGGCGTAATCTGGCACGGCGCGCCAGCGTGCCGGAGCTGGTATGGCAGTTGTTTCGCGATACCGGTTACTACGATTATGTCGGCGGCACGCCGGGCGGGCTTTTGCGTCAGGCCAATCTGCGCATGCTCTACGACCGGGCTGGCGAATACGAAGCGACGAATTTTCGGGGGCTCTTCCGCTTTCTGCGCTTTATCGAAAAAATGCAGAATATGGGGACGGATTTGGCGGCGGCGCGTACTTTGGGCGAAAGTGAAAATGTCGTGCGCATCATGAGCATCCATAAGAGCAAGGGTTTGGAATTCCCCGTGGTTATTGCCGCCGATCTTGGCAAGAATTTCAACCTGCTCGACAGCCGGCAGGTCTTGCTGATGCACAAGAAATACGGGCTGGGGCCTTATAAAATCGACGAAGAATTGTCCGTGCGCTATCCGACGTTCGCCCGGCAGGCTATCGCCTGCCAGATTGACCGCGAAAACAAAGCGGAAGAACTGCGCGTCCTTTATGTGGCGCTGACCCGGGCCCGGGAAAAACTCATCCTCGTTGGTTCAGCGAAAAAACTCGCGGCGAAGGCATTGGAATGGTGCCGCCAGATCGCGGTGACTGATGTCCTGTTGCCGGATTACATGATCGCCGATGCCAGGTCTTATCTCGATTGGCTGGGGCCAGTCATCGCGCGACATGCCGACGGCAAAGCTCTGCGTGAATGCGCCCAAACGGCGCAGCCGCATTACAATATACGGTATGCGGATACATCCCATTGGCAGGTAAACATCATTCCGGCCTGGGCGGTGAAAGCGGCTGGCGAAAGGACGGCCTCACAGGCCGACTTGCTGCAGCTGGTGGCCGAGCATAAAAAAATGCCGGCGACGGAAAATGAAAGCTGGGTAAATGCGAGGCTGAACTGGTCTTACCCGGCTGCGGGCACGCAGAATGTAGCCGCTAAACTTTCCGTAACGGAAGCCAAACGCCGCTTCGCCGCCGAAGCCGATCCGGCGGCAAACCTGCTGACGGCGCAGGCCCTGAGCAAGCGGCCGCGGTTTATCCAGCAAGATAAAGGCCTCACGGGCAACGAATACGGCACGCTGCTGCACAGCATTATGCAGCACGTCAATCTGCAGGGCGACCTGAGTCCGGCCGGCCTCAAAAAGCAGCTGCACTCCTTTGTCGAGCGGGAAATCATCCTGCCGCAGCAGGCTGAAATGGTGAACCTGGCCAGCATTTCGCAGTTTTTTGCTTCAAGCCTGGGAAAACGCATGTGCCAGGCGAGCAAAGTTCGGCGGGAAATGGCCTTCAGCCGAATGCTGCAGGCCAAGCGGTTCTATCCGGAAGTACAGGATGAAAATGAAAAAATATTTATGCAGGGGATACTGGATGTTCTCTTTGATGAGGCGGATGGCCTTGTGCTTGTCGACTATAAGACAGACAGCAATGTGAACCGCGAAGAAATCATCGGCAAATACAAGCTGCAGATTGACCTGTACAGCGAAGCTGCGGCGGCCATTCTTAAAAAGGAAGTAAAAGAACGCTATATCTATCTGTTTCATAGCGGCGAAATCATCGCCATCTAAAAAACGGCAGAGCATGCAATAAAATGCATACTCTGCCGTTTTTATGGATTTTTCTGTTTTAGCAAAAAAAGTTCTTTTTGCAGTTGGTTGTAGCTTTCCAGCGACAGCATGACGGCGTTTTTGTCATTGCCGCGTTGGATGACAAAGGTTTCTCCCGCGTCATGGGCTTGATTTGCGTAAAGGGTAAACTCTTTCAAGAAAGCGGCGGATGAAACACTGCGCAAACGATCAGCTCCTTTGGAAAAATCAACACGATGAAGCGCCAAACCGCGGATGACGGGCCGGTTTCAAACTCAGGCGCCGGATCAGCACCAAAGCTTCGCTCAGGCTTACATCCTGGCGGCTGCCGTTTTTTTCGAATACGCAGAGCGGCTCGGCTATGCCGATTTCGCTGGCTGGCATATAAACGTATTCCTGATTGACGGTGTCACCGTAAATGACACCGGTTTGCAATTTTGCCTGGGTCATAACGCTCATGCTGTTCACCTGTTTCTAAAACATATTTTTGCGCCAGAGCACGAAGACACAGCCGGATGCGATGCAAGTGGCGATGATCGACACATAAAAAAATCCGTTGGGGTCTTCGGCAAAGGGCACGGGCACGTTCATGCCAAAAAAACTGGAAACGACGGTTGGGATTGCCAGGATGATGGTGATCGAGGCTAAAAATTTCATGACCAAGTTCAAGTTGTTGGAGATGATCGAAGAGAAGGTGTCGGCCAGCCGGGCCAGGATCTTGCTGTACATTTCGACCATTTCCTTGGCCTGCTTGTTCTCGATGATGACATCTTCCAGCAAGTCCTCATCCTCTTCATACATTTTCAGTATCGGCTGGATGCTGTGGTTTGAGCGCAGGCGCAAGAGTTTATCGAGCACCGCGCCATTTGAACGCAGGGCCGCATTGAAATAGGTCAGGCCCTTTTGCAGCTCGAGAAGGCGCAGAATTTCCTTGTTCTTCATCGAAGAGCGCAGCTTTTGTTCGATTTCATCCGATAGTTTGCTCATCTGGCGCAGATAGCGCAGGTAAAATGTGGCCGATTTATAAAGAAGCTGGAATAAGAAACGGGTTTTCTTGAAGGTGCGGAAAAGCCGTGAAGTGTTTTCGTTGAATTCAGAAATGACGGGGGTGTCCTCCAGACAGACCGTGATGATGTATTCTTTCGTGATGATGATTGCCAGCGGCAGCGTATCATAGCTGTCATGGCCCCGCATTACCGGAACGTTTGTCAAGATCATGACGGAATTGTCTTCAATATCCATATGGGAGCGTTCTTCATCATCCAGGGCGGAACGCAGAAAATCCGGTTCTACCTCAGTGAGATTGCTGACAACTTTCAGTTCGTACGGGGTTGGATCAATGATATTGATCCAAGCTCCTTTTTCCAGCGTCTTCAGGCTCAATTCCTGCAAAGGGCCGCTTTCTAAGGATTTATATATTTTTAGCATGTAAATAAAGGCTCCTCTCGAAAGGGGAATCCCTTCATTACCTGCCTAAAAAGATTTAAGTAAGAAAAATGACGAAATTCCCCGATATTTTTTTGTTTTTAACTTAGACCGTGAACTAGGGTGGTCTGCGTCCATTTTCCTCACCAACCTTTAAATTTTCATAGGATTATATTAAAATACTACTCCTTGACAGAAGATTAGTCAATATTTTATAAATCAAATTTGACAAATAAAATAATTTTTTGTATAATGTTAGAGTACGTTACGGAGAGGTGTCCGAGTGGTTTAAGGAGCTGGTCTTGAAAACCAGTGATTCCGCAAGGAACCGTGGGTTCGAATCCCACCCTCTCCGCCATACACGGAGTGGTACTCAAGTGGCTGAAGAGGACGGTTTGCTAAATCGTTAGACGCGCAAGCGTGCGAGAGTTCGAACCTCTCCCACTCCGCCAGTTTTGAAGAGATTAGGGCTTTGGGAATATGTATTATTCCAAAGCCCTTTTTGTTGTGAAAAAATTTTGGCAGGTCTTGGTTGATGTTTGAATACTTGGTAAAGACAAGCCATCCCGATGAAGCCTTCATCGGATCTACATGATAAGAGTTGAGACCGTAATGGATGCTTAAAAATTTATAGAGGTGAGATAGGTGAAAATCGAAGATATCAAAAATAGCGATATTGGAAATTGGTTGGAATTGGCCCAGGAAATTGAACCGTTATTTGGACCGATGGTTGGGGAAGCGGGGTTTCATGAGGCGATTAAAACGGTGCTAGGGAAAGATAGAGCATTTTGCCTTCGCGATGATCGTGACAAATTATGCGGTATTATTGTAATTTCTTATGAGAAAAATGAAATTGAATGGTTTGCTGTGGCAAACAGTGACAGACGAAAAGGATATGGGGAAAAACTGCTCAACCATGCAATAAACAAACTGAATCCTCAAAAAAGGATTTCTGTCCAGACTTTTGATAAAACAGTTCTGGCCGGACTGAGTGCCCGAAAGCTATATATAAAATGCGGCTTTCAGGAAGTTGAACAAGCGGGGTTAAATCCTGCGGGAATTCCGACCGTTATACTAAAACGGTCAGCTGGTTTAGTGAAGTAGTAAAGATGGCGTCATCCTTAACCAATGGGGTGAAGCTGTTGTTTTTTAGCGCGGGAAATTTTCCCGCGCTATTTTCTGTTTTTATGCTAGTCGCCCCTTGACTGTTATAGGAGCCGGCTACTTTTTGTAGTATACTTAATCTAACAGGGAGGAATGCACGATGCCAGAGAAAGAAAATATTCTGTTTTGCCAA
>Ga0183099_1001515_pt1 | contig 13326 bp, 19 predicted proteins | sample Biomet1_FD_127788 | JGI IMG/M metagenome (GOLD analysis project Ga0183099, IMG submission 127788) | Microbial communities from bioreactor (seeded with anoxic lake sediment) at LBNL, California, USA - Biofuel metagenome 1 | ecosystem: Engineered > Bioreactor > Anaerobic > Unclassified ... | reverse complement strand
GCAATTGCATCTTTTCCTTTATCTACTTGCCCGAAGAGTGTTTCTTCTATTAGCATCAGCTTGCACCGCCCTCTAAAACCTCAAACTTGCAGCTCACGTTCCCGATCAGTTCCTGCACTTTTTGTTGAGGCATCATATTGAGCACCGCAACGTTCTGTGCTTTTTCTTTTTTGCGATTCAGTATGCCATTATAAATATCCCGAAACTGTGCCCGTGCTGTATTCATTTCCCCTACTTCGAGATAACACAGGCTTGTCCAGCCCATGTTTAGTGCTGCCCGTTTAATCTCCGGAGTAGAAAACACTGGCTCGCGATAGACAAATGCATCATGTACCTGCTGGATAACCTCTCTCCAAGCTTCATCCACAGATGGGACTTCGCTGCCGGTCGCTGTTGTCTTAATACTTTTTGCCGCTTCAAAAATTTCTGCTACCGCTGGAAAAAACTTATGTGTTTGCATCAGCTTTAGCATCGCCGCATCAATCACCGTAATACTGAGAGCACTAAGCGCATTTGCATATACAACAAGGCTTCCCGTGTTAATTTTGCTTTGGGGTAATGCCATGAGATACGGTGTTAGCGCGGCAACAATTTCGGCTTTATGCTTTTTGGCATCGAGTTCATCCACCATTCATAATCACCTCGATTGCTCGCCTGGCCATTTCAGCTTGCGGATTTTCTATTACGCTAGAAGTTTGTGCTTCCAATTCGTCTTCCCATCGCCGCTGGTTGAGCCAGGTGGCTGGATTCGGAATATACTGGCCGTTATCTTTTCGCCAACTGAAAGATTGTTTTGCATCAGCAATGGCACCCATAATTTGGTCTTGTAGTGCTTGATCCGGTTTAATCTTCGCATAGGCTTTTTCTGCAGCTCCCTTTCCAACTTTCCGAGGATAAGCTGACCAAAATTCGTCAAACCGTTTTTGAGAAGGGGTATGCCCTTTTTCTTCCCCGTGGCGATTTTCGCCATCTTCGCGCGCGGTATGTTTTGTATTACTCAATGTATTACTAAAAGATGTATTACTAATACCTGTATTACTCTCCTCGTTGTTTTCACCTATAGGGGTACCGGTGCTTTCAACGGGAGGGGTATCTGTATTTTCACCTATACCCTCTAGTTGTTTTTGCCCATACCCTATAGTTGTAAATAACACTCTTTCTTTGACCTGTTTTGTTCCTGGAACGTACTTTATGGTGATTTTCAAATAGTTTCTTTTTACCAATCCACTGATTAATTTTGATACACGATCCTTGCTTATACCTAAAAACTTTGCCAAATGTTGATTTGTTGCCCAACAGCCTTTTTCACCGCACAAACTGTCAATTTCTACAAGAAGCATTTTTTCCATAATGGTCAAAGTTTCATCAAGCCATATTTCTTTAGGAATCCATACGCCCTTAAAATCTCTATCCATGTTCTCACCTCACCCTTAAAGGGGCCGAAGCCCCTACATCAAAATGGTATTTCTTCATCCGGTAGAACTTCATGCCCGAAGGATTCCGCTCCAGATGCTGTCTGTGGTTTATTTCCCATAAACTCTATATCTTGTACTACTACTTCGGTTACATACCGCTTAGAGCCGTCCTGCGCATCATACGTGCGAATCTGCATTCTACCCTCTACGAGCACTTGACTGCCCTTTGCTAAATGCTGACCAACTATTTCAGCAAGCTTTTCCCATGCAACGATAGGAATGAAATCGGCTTGTTGTTGCTGACCTCGCCGATTTACAGCTAAAGAAAACGATGCAACGGCTTTTCCTGCTTGCGTATATCGAACTTCCGGATCACGAGCCAAACGCCCGACTAAAATCACTTTATTCATACTGCCTCCTGCGATGCTTCTTGTAATTTTAAGAATTCATTCCAATACCGGCTGGCATTTTTCGTTAAATCCTTTACCTGCTCAATGCTGAGATCGTCTGACTTTGCCGCTTTGAATTTAAAATCCATTAACTGCTTGATGTCTTCCGGAGATAATCCGACTTCTTTTGCATGATGTGAAAGCTTTATAAGAAGCTGCTTTTTATCATCTACCGGTACAGCCGCTTTTTTCTCTTGTGGGGCTGGTTTTGTTTGTTTGGGTGGTTCTTCTTTCGTCCTTCCGTACTTGCTATCAGCCAAGCCTCGGTACACATCCGCTGCAACGCCTAAGAGCTTCATGGCTGTACCAAGCGCATCGGTAGTGGCCATTTTATATGCTTCATCGTTCCCGTGGATACCGTTTTTATCTTTAACGATAAGGAAATCTCCACCAAAGCCAGGAATTGGCTCCGACCAGGTTTCACTGATTTTTGTATAAAGGTTAATCTTCACAAATAAAAGGGTTTGGCCATCTGCAAGATCTTTGGTAAAGGAATCCGCAATTTCAAATTTCCAACCAATACCACATGGGCCAAATTCTTTTGTCATGGCCTCATACCGCCATTGTGGCGATATGTCTGATTTTCCTTTGAGTTTGCCGAAGGTGATTTCCCTTAACGCATCTTTCGGAACGGTCTTTAAATTATCATAATGCTGCATGTTATCTGCCATACTCACGGCACCTCATTTTCAACAATCTCATAACGAATATCTGCCAGCTGTTCTTTCAAATAAGCCAAGCGGCTTTCCGGAAGATTCTTGATTTGAATGTTTACGTTGAAAACCTTTTGTACAGGTGCTTCATTTACTTTTGCCGGTGTTTTCGGTTTAGCCGGTTCAACGGCTGGAGCGATTGTTTTCATCATTTCGCGTTCTACGTCAGCACGCTTCTGAGCAACCGATTTTACGATATTAGGTAAATCCTTCAATTCGCAAGTTTTCGTTTCATACTGGCAATCCTGTACGGTAATCGGTGTATTGAGCCCATATAATTCAGAGGTTGTCTGACAGAGTATTTCAATTTGCTGCTGTTTTAGCTGGTCCATTTCTTTTTGGCGATCATCTAAATCTTGTTGCTGTTTAATCTGCTCGATATTCTCCTGGATAGCTCGTACCGTTTTACCTTTTGGAGCGGTTCGAATCACCCATTCATTTTTTACAGAGAAATTGAAGAAGTATTCATCCCGAAGCCCGATAGATATTGCAAACTCTTGGGCAAGTCCCTTGAGGCGTAAGCGTTCTGCATTGACTCGATTGAGCTCATATTTTTTGAGCTGGTCATTGAGTGGATCTTCTGCGTCTGCAATGATATCTTGCAGCGTTTTGACTTCCATTTCGAAAACCTTGAGAGGCTTTTCATAATCTGCTTTCGTAGCTTTTCTGAATTTATCCAGTTTGATACGAACCGAGGCAAGTACCTTTTGCGATTTTTCCATATCCTTGAGGTTATCTTCTGTGACAACCAGGTCTTTAAATTGCTGCACATATCCGGTCAGCCCTTCACGAAAAGCATCTATATTCCATTCAATACGACCTGCTTTATTGATTACTTGTAATTCTTCCATTATGCTGTCGCCTCCCAAAAGTGTTTTTCTATATCGTCAAGCTCGTCTTTTATTTCTGTAATCCGGCACTCGATGGTTTCTAAAAGAGATTTACGCAGCGCCTTATATAACAAGGTTGCATTCATTCCGATTTGTTCAGGAGCAAAGGTTTCTGTATCAATGAAAATCCGCATACGTTCATTTCCAGAGACGAAACTATCCATCAAAAAGGCTTTATTATCATCCAGTGCATCCATTTCTTTTTTGAGTGCATCGATTCGGTCGAGCTTTGCGTCTTGATCCGCTAATGGATTTGGTGCATCCGGTGCCATCCAAGGCATTGCTGCCGATTTATAATCAAGCTGCGTAATATCTATCATTACGACACCCCCAATATTGTGAGAGCCACAATTCCTGCGACCATGCCAAGAGCTTTCCAGCCTCTATCGGTAAGAGGAATCATCCTTTGTGCTGCTTTAAACATAAGAGAATCGCCCCTCTCTTGAGATACTTGCCCAGTTCTTTTGCCGTCATCATACGGCAGTATCCATAATGTTTCATTTGCTTTTTCCTCCATTCGTGCTATACTTTACGTAATTGAATTTTTCTTAACCACTAATCCGTGTGAGTTCCCGCTCATGCGGATTTTTCTTTGCCAATTCCACGGCTCTGATTCGTTCTGCCACTAATTCTGGTCGCTTGTACGCCTTGCTTAATGCGACAATGGATTCAAGCCTTGGTAATACCTCTCCTCGTTCCCACTTATCTATGGCATAAACTGAGGCGATGGATTGACGTTTATTGCATAACTCGTTGATTTGCACGCTCGCTTGCACCTGTGTCCATCCACAGTCCTTACGCGCTCGGCGTAGAATTTCGCCAAATTCGTAATACATTATGTGTTACACCCCCTTTCGTTGTGATACGATAAAGGCGTAGTAAAACTCACCCTTTCAGCCTGCCTCTTGGTGGGCTATCTTTTTAATATTTACCAGTGCAACTAAATCCTGCCCGTCGAATTGTTCCAAAAACTTATTAAGTGAATTTTTACGAATCCGATGGATTCTTCCAAACTTCAAAGAAACTAACATTCCAACATCGATAAGTTCTTTTACAAAATTTTGATTACATCCAAGAAGTTTCGCGATCTCTGGTGTTGGTATTAGATAATCTAAATTAGGATCCGCTGGTTTTTCGCATTCTATTTTTGGCATATCACATTTCCCCTTTCATGTTTTTCTTGATAAACAAATCCAGCTCTATTGTGACTTTCATAATCCCTTGCAACTCGTGATGGATTTTCATAAGCTTTTCTTGATCATCCGTTTTTAGTACACCATCTTCTGCACCAAGCTCGATAAGCTCTGACTGAATATTGCAAGCCCTATGCAGTGCAGCGGTTGCTTTACGCATTAGGCGGTCAAATTCCAGAAGCTCGATGATTGGCATGATTTCTTGGCCTATCGTACAAAAGCTATGGCAAAAATGATTCATCAGCTCTGGTGCTTCATATACATCTGCCATACGCCGGATTTCCTCCGCATAAGGTGAACTCTCACTGAGCTCAATCCTGGCAAGCCTTGAGCGGCTTATTCCCAGAAGTTTTGCTGTTTCAGTCCTGCTTTTTAGTGCAGAATTGGTTTTCGAAGCCTCTAAACGTCTCAAATTAAAGACGTTCCAGTGCTTGTTTGACTCAAAGTAAGTCACCACTATTCCCCCTTTCTGTGAGATAATTATTATGTGAAGGCCTCACATAATAATTGTGCGGAAGGACTTGATACCAGGACAATTACTCTAGCAACTAACGGTTATGCAGGTTCTCTTATTTCTTTTATAACGGAATCCGTTAGTTTATCATCTAAAAAAACAGCGCTGTCAACGCCGAGTAATTGACCAATACGTTTCATTCGTTCAACATCCAATTTACTGCCGCCACATTCTAAGTGGCAATACCCTTGGAGGCTCAAACCCAAGTTCTTTGCAACAAAGGTTTTTGTTACCCCTTTTGCTGATCTTATTCTTTTTATATTTTCAGTTACCCTCAATTCAAATCACCTCCTTGGTATTTATAACGGATTACGTTATCCATGTTTTTATTATACTAACGTATTTCGTTAATGTCAACATATATTTTAATATTATTCTCATATTTCGTTAGTTTTATATCGTATTCCGTTACCTTGTGATATTATTTTAATTGAGGTGTTTAATGTGAAGATAAGCGAGAGAATCCGTGCTTTTAGAAAAGAAAAAGGGCTAACCCAACAAGCTCTTGGAAAATTAATGAATAAATCGGCACAGGTTATTTCTAATTGGGAACGTGGGTATACTACCACTATAAATCACGATGACATTTCTAATCTGTCAAAAATATTTGGCAAAACCATTGAAGAAATTGTCGGAACTGATTTCGCTGGGTACCCTATTATAGACAAAAAACCGCCAGACTTATTAAAGTTTCTTGATCATGCAGAGGTTATGTTTGATGGAGAAGTATATAATCTTTCTGATGGGGATAAAGCAAAAGTCCGAGCTGCTTTAGAACTCGCTTTTTGGGATGCCAAGGAAGAAAATAGACGGAATAGACAAAAAAGACCGCCTAAATAATAAGGGGAATTGCTTGTGAAGAATATTAAATTGCGTGTTGCTAATTTAGTAAAGAAGCACGGTACGGCTGATCCGTTTAAATTGGCCAGGGACTTGGGTATACATATAATATATGTACCGCTTCCCAGCAATATCAGAGGTTTCCTTGTGCAAGTATTACGAAAAAAGCGCATTATATTAAATGAAAATCTATGTTATGAAGCTCAAAAGATAACAGTTTGCCATGAACTCGGTCATGCAAAGTTGCATTCTGGATACGGATATTTTTTCCGTGAAGAGAGTTCTTATATTGCGTCTAATACGGTTGAAATGGAAGCTAATACTTATGCTGTATATTTACTTTCCTATTCAAGTGATATTTCGAATGAAATGACGAATAAATTTTTACAAGAAAAGCAGCCTAGTCGTAATGAGATACGTCAACTGCTTGAAATGATTGCTGTATAATAAAAATGCCGCGGGCATTTGCTCGCGGCTAAACTTACAAAAAGAGGCGATTTTTTATGAAACGGATTTCTATTTTAACGCTTGCTTTAATGCTCCTTTTAAATTGCACCGCTTTTGCCGCAAATTGGGCATGGATAGACTCAAATGACAAAACAGGTTTCTTTTTTGACACTGATACTATTAAGTACTCTTCGTATCATTCCGTCCCGTCCAATAAAATAATTTCTATTAAAAACACAATATGTTTTTGGGAGAAAATGGTTTATACATCTGAAGCTGCAAATCACGTAGCTGATCAAACCGGCGAAGAAAAGTGGCGCAATGTCGCCTATGTTGTAAGTTATGTGAGTCTTGATAAAGAAGGAAAATATTTGTCTGTATCTGACTCAACTTTTTATAATCAAAATGGAGATGTTATCGATCAGTCCGCTAATACAAGTACCGCTCGAATCATACCTGGCACCATGGGAGATTCTATTTATCAAGTAATTACTAACTATGCTAAAAATAATGATTTTTTAGTTGAGTGGAATACAACACATATATGAAGGATGCGATAAAATGAAAAGGATTTCAATTTTAGCACTTGTAGCTTTATTTTTAATGAGTTGTACGGCCTTTGCCCAAAAAACAGAGTATAAAAACAACCAGTACAATGCCGGGAACATCAAAACAATAGTTTTGGTATGCAATATTCCTGCGCAGTCATCACAAAACGTAATTGATCAATATATGCCGCTATCCTATCCCGATATATTGATTAAACGATTTTCGAAAAATAAAAATATTACCGTTGTTAAATTTGGCGATTTGCTTGCGGATATATATAAGACAACAGGACAGAATTTATCTGAATTAAATAAAACTGACCCTCAGTTAGCAAATAATATTTTAGGTGAATGGTTGAAAAAGTATGATGCGTATTTAAGCGTTGATATTCTTCAATACCACCTATTACCGCAATACATCCCACCAGCAACTATCAACATGACCCAATACAGGATGGTGACTGTAACAAACCCTTATGGCGGAGTTTCTACTGTGAGCGTTCCATATGATGTGCCAATTAATTTGCCTGGGTTCAATACCAACAGTGCTGCAGTTGAACTAGAATTCAAATTATTTGATACAAAAAATAGCACTTTGATTTTCGAACGAAAAGAAGATCGTGTCCGAGAATCTGATCGAACTAATACTGCAGATCCAAAAGATGTAGCTAAAAGAATCGGCGAAAGTTACGTTGGGGATTTGTTAGATAAAATTCATGATGACAGTAAGAAATAGATTTGATGATCTCCAAATATAGCCATCCGAAAGAGGATTAAGATTGATAATACATATCTTACAGTCCTACATCTGTGGATGTTACTGAAAAAATAACTAAAAGGAGCTTATAACCATGAAATTCAATTCTTCTGATGAAATCCCCACCAATGCTTATGGGGGTAGCCCTATAATAGATATAATCGATTCAATCAACGAACTTTCCGACGAGCAACAACAGAACTTATTCAGAACTATTATTCCCCAGCTAAGCACAATGCCAAAACAATTGAGTATCGAAAAGCAAATACAGTTATTGCCGTTAGATCGGCAAAAAGATATCGCAATAGCTATAATTAAAAGATTATAAACCCCACGCAGGACAAAGAAATAGCCACCCCGAAGGATGGCTGAAAGAAGGTAGTATATGAAATTAGATCATGATTTAATCAGAGATATACTGCTTTATGTTGAAGAAATCGACAATGGAAAGCCTATGCCAATCAATCGTATTTATAAAACAAGCTTTCATAATGGAATACACGATATTAAAAGTTTTAAATATCATATTTCATATTTAAACGATACAGGCTATTTAAAATCTACTCCAGGAGTAATTATGAGCATTACACCAAACGGCAGGCACTACGCTGAGAACGTTTCCAATAATGATATATGGTTGAAGGTAAAAGAAAAGTTAGCAGACAAGCTAGCCAGTACCTCAATGGATATTGTATTTAAGGTAGCAACAGATTTTGTGTTCCGGTCTTTGGGACATTAACAGATTCTTCACTGACAATAACACAATCTTTTATCACAGCATGCGCAAAAGCAAAAACTTCATCAACCATAACCAGCGGTGTATTATTCCGCTTGAGAACCTCAAAAATTTCAATAGCTGTTTTCTCCGTATCATAGGTTTCCCATTTTAACGCTCAGGCTCTGGTAGCCCAGATCTTCGGCTATCGTGCTGACGGGCACTTGCGTTGTGAGCAAAAGTTTTGAAGCCTGGTCCCATTTTTTGTTCGGTGATCAACGTGGTCAGCTGTTTCCCGACGTGCTGTTTGATATAGCGCGACAGATAGGTTTTGTTGTAGTTGAATTTGTCCGCGATATCCTCCAAGGAAGTGTGCTGGTAATTTTTGCTGATGTAGGTTAGGATTTCGAAAGTCTTTTCGTCGATGCCGTGGTAGCTGTAGGCTTCCCGGTCCAGCAATTCCGCCAACAGCAACAAGACATTCCCGGCTAGCCGAATGTTGTTTGTGGGCAAATCGCCGTCGGAATCGGACAAAATTTCGGAAATCGTCAAATTGATGTCCGACTTGATCCGTTTCGGGAAATAGAGGTAATCTTCCTCGCTTTTTTCACGGAAGAACAGGCTGATGAGGTTGTCGTTTTCATAAAAAGAACGTAAATAGCCGTTTGTAAAACTTTCTTTTCGTATGCAGATATTGACTAAAATCGCACTCGCGTCGAGGACCTGAAGGGAATGGGAACTGGCAAGGTTCATGATGCAAAAATCGCCTTCCGACATATAGATGTTTTTGTTTTGGGTGATATTCAGGATTGCCCCTTGATAGACATACATGATTTCGTAGAACGAATGCTTGTGCTCAGGCGTGGCCTCGTCCATTTTGTGGCTTACTGTAAATATTTCCTGATTGTTGTTTTTCAGCAGATCTTTCAGCTGATTTTCGATGGAAATTTCGCCATTCGCCCAAATGTTTTGGAACCTGTCGTCGATTCCGATCAGCTGTTCCTCGATGGATTTATATCTCATCCTGCATCTCCTTATGTAAAATAAACGCATGTTTATCTAGTTTCTCGACATTGTTACCGCTATCAATCACATGATAACATCATCGTATGGTAAATATCAAATGTGTTGGTGTGATATTTTTACTTTGGATATGTAAAAAAAGAGATCGGAAAGGAATAGCCTATGAAAAGAGAATGGAAAGCGAAATGGATTGAACCTGTGCAACAGGAAACAAAAGAGGAGCCGGTTTTTACGCTGCAGCAAATGTTTTCCGGTGAAAAACTGGTGCAGGAACCTGTCGAAGAGCGGTTATTGCCGAGTCAATGCTTGAAGAAAGTTTTTCAACTGAATGCGGATAAAAAAATTGTAAGCGCCAAATTAGTGATGACGGCACACGGCATCTACCGTGCAAAAATCAACGGCAAGGATGTAACCGATGCGCTGTTCACACCGGACAATACATCGTATTCCAAGGTGCTGATGTATCAAGAATACGATGTTACCGCGCTCTTGGCTGAGGAAAATGTCTGGTCGATCGTGGTCGCTGATGGCTGGTATGCGGGGAGAATAAGCGTCAACGGAGCCTGCGCCCAGTTCGGAAACAAATTGGGTATTTTGGGTGAACTGATGGTTTCATTCGTGGACGGCACGACTGAAACCATCGTCACGGATGAGGATTTCTTCTCCAGCACGGACAAATATGTGTACAGCGATATCTTCATTGGGGAAAAGCAGGATCTGCGGGCAGCGAATGCTGAGTGGGAAACGTCCTTTAGTACTGAAGGCATGGATAGGGTGATCGTGGCCGACTATGGATACGAAAATCTGACCGCTCAGATAGGACCGCTCGTCAAACGAAAAGAAACGCTTGAACCGGTAAAGATTTGGCAAGAAGAGGAAAGCTGGATCGTCGACTTCGGTCAGGTCATTGCCGGCCGGATCGGACTTACGGCGTTCCTGGATGAAGGCCAGGAAATTTCCGTCGAACACCGCGAAGTGCTGAGCAAGGAAGGCAAATTCTTCAACAACATTCTTGGCCGAAACAAAGACCAAAAAGATATCTTTGTCGGGCGGGGACAGGAAGAAGTGCTGGAACCTGATTTTACCTTCCACGGCTTCCGCTACGCCAAAATCAGCGGGTTGCCCGTGTTGACGGCGGATATGGTGAAAGCCTACGTCCTGTATTCGGATATGAAAACAACCGGATCTTTCAGGACCAGTAACGAAAAAGTCAATCGTTTGATCGACAACATCTATTGGAGTCAAAAGGGCAACATGCTTTCTGTACCGACCGACTGTCCGCAGCGTGAACGGGTAGGCTGGACCGGGGATCTCCAGGTTTTTGCGCCGACTGCAACATTCTTCATGGACATTTATGATTTCACGCGCAGATGGCTGGAAAATGTGATGGCTGATCAATTGCCTAACGGCGAGGTTGTCGATTATTCGCCGGCGCCGCGGGACTTTCTTGATAACCCAAGCATGACTGGCGCCTATTCCTCGGCCGGTTGGGGGGATGCGATCATTTTGGTTCCTTGGACACTGTTTGAGCGCTACGGTAAAGTCGAGGTTCTTTCCGAAACGTATCCGGCGATGCAGAAGTGGCATGAGCACTGCAAATCAAGCGCTGCAGGGGATAAGGAAGGCTCCGACAAATTCATTTGGGATACGGTTTTCCATTTCGGCGACTGGATGTTCCCGAGTTACATGATGGGTGAGCAGTCGAAAGGCCCAATCGCAACATCCGTAGTCACCAAGGATGTTTTTGCAACCGCTTTTTTGGCCCATTCCAGCGAGAAATTGGCTGAAATCGCACAGCTGCTCGGGAAGGTTGAGGAAGCTGAAGGATATTCCGCATACGCCAAGGATGTCAAAGAAGCCTTCCGCAATAGATTCTTCGAATACGGACGCTTGACCAGCGATTTTCAAGGCTGCTATGTCATCGCGCTGGCATTTGACATGATCCCTCAGGAATCCGAGACGCTGATCAACCGCTTGGTGGTGCTGATTGAGGAAAACGGGAATCGTTTGGACACAGGCTTCCTTTCCGTTCCGCATCTTTTGGATGTGCTGTGCGAAAACGGTCAAGAGGAATTAGCCAAAAAAGTGTTCTATCAGGAGCAGTGTCCGTCCTGGTTTTATGAAGTGAACAACGGCGCGACGACGATCTGGGAGTCTTGGGCAGGAATCCAGCCTAATGGGGACGTGATGGATTTTTCCTTCAACCACTACGCATTTGGTTGCGTCGGGGATTGGATGGTCCGCAAAATTGCCGGTCTGGAAGTAAAAGAGCCCGGATACAAGGAATTTTATGTCCGTCCGATGCAAAACAGCGGGTTGGAATCTTATGAACTGGCCTATGATTCCGCCCAGGGCACAATCAGAATCGCACTAGTGGATGGGCAACTGCATGTTACGGTTCCAGAAGGATCGAAAGCGTTCGTCCAAGTGCCGGCTACTTCCAGGAATTTGGATTCGGCCGGAAAGGTCAACAATATGGGTGATCTGATCGAAGCAGAGCTGATGTCGGGTGAATACGTTTTGGATTTCCACGGAACCGTTATGACAAATTTGTGAGAATGCAATGGACAAGAGGAAAGCTTAAAAAGAGAGGAAGATAAAAAATGGTGAGCAATAAAGTAAAAATCGGTATTTTGTGTATGTCTATTCTGAGCATGAGTGGATTGGTGATAACAAGTGCTTTCAGCGCGATAATCGCAGCATTTCCGGGGGAGCCGATCTCCAAAATTCAGATGATCGCTACGATTCCCAGTCTGGGCGCCCTGATTACGACGTTATTTATAGGTGTTTTGGCTACAAAGATTCCCAAGAAAATCTTGGCATTGCTGGGTATTTTTGCGGTAGGCCTTGGCGGTTTGTTGCCGATTGTCTTTCATGAGAGCATCAATGCGTTGCTGGTATGTTCTTTGATCATGGGAATCGGCCTCGGTTTCATCGCCACAATCAATCCGATGCTGTTGTCCATCTATTTTGAAGGGGAAGAAAGAGCCAACTTGATGGGTATGGGAGCCGCGGTGACTTCCTTAGGGGCAATCATCTTGATGATGGGAGGCGGATTTCTGGGCAGTCAAAACTGGAGCAACACGTATTACATTTTCCTGATCACAATCCTGATTTTCTTCCTGGTTATGCTGTTTTTGCCGCTCGACAAAATCGAGAAGGATTTTACGGCTGGACGTGGCGGGAAGAAAATGAACCTGATGCAAACAATGGGTAATCTGAATAAGTATGTCTTTCTGATTTCGATTCTTGCTTTTGTAATGTCATTCATCTACACAGTTTACCCAACCAATTTATCGATCGTAGTCAGCGGCAAAGGGATCGGCGGAACGAGCACGACCGGCATCATCAACGCGGTGGGCACGGTTGGAGGATTCCTGCGGGGATGAATCTGAAATACATCAATCGCGCGGTGAAAGACAAAATCCTGGGCATCGGCTTTTTGTTCTTGGCTTCCACGTTCATTCTAGTGCTTCTCTTTGACAGCGTCTTCATCATGCTCCTGGGTGCGATCTTATCAGGATTGGCTATGGTCATGATCATGTCGACCATTCCGTATTATGTATCAGTAGTCGTCAGACCGTTTGAATTGGCAATTGCGATGTCGATCTTCACATTCATGAATTCGCTCGGCGGCATCATTTCTCCGATAGTGCTTAGCTGGTTGGGCATCTCCTTTGGTAACCAAGCTTTCCTTTTCGCAGAAATCGCAAGTGCGGTCATCGGGATTTTGTGTTTGGCAGCACAGATCGGCAAGCGCGTGTTTGCGAACAGCTATCAAGCCAACCAGGCTAATGAGGCTACCATGGCTAAAAACAAAGA
>Ga0183099_1001514_pt1 | contig 13327 bp, 13 predicted proteins | sample Biomet1_FD_127788 | JGI IMG/M metagenome (GOLD analysis project Ga0183099, IMG submission 127788) | Microbial communities from bioreactor (seeded with anoxic lake sediment) at LBNL, California, USA - Biofuel metagenome 1 | ecosystem: Engineered > Bioreactor > Anaerobic > Unclassified ... | reverse complement strand
CGGAATACAGTCCTTTATACATGCAACAAACCGATCAAAAATCCTTCTTTTGTAGACGGTAAGGTACTTTCGGAATCTTCCTGTTCTGCTGCTGTAGGAAGTATACTTGACAAAGGGTGAGAATGAGCACTGCAATAGCCATATGTAGCTTCAATCCTGCCCTAAATCCTGATTCGGGCTCATTCCGCTGCCTTCCCTGTTTTAAGCTTTTTTCTTGACTGTAAAAGTATTAAATGGTCACAATCATTTTCTGAATGATCTCTGCAGCTCTGTATCTGGATCTTATGTGTATTGTTTAAAGCCCACTTTTGAGCCAATTAAAAGCTTATTTTTGAGCCGATGTTTTTTTGGAAAATTCCTGCTACTCTGTTTTTTTCTACAGCAACAGAGGTTGCATATACTATGCATGAAACTGTGAATTGAAATAACTGTGACCTCAATGGGCTCTCTTCCTTTTTCTTTGCACATTTATTAACACTAGTATTCAGTGAAACGATTAAAAATAACACAAAAAATATATTTTTATGCTAAATATTTTAAACAATTTCGTAATATAAACCTTTTGATTTTTTCAAATTTATTCGGAAAACAGATTAAGGAAAAACTTGTTTTTGAGAGTGTTTAGTTTAGATTAAACTGAAAAAAATAAGAAAAAAATACCTTCACCCTTGTTTTTCTATTTCAATCTGTCTTTCAATCTCCCTTGTCAGATTCTCTGCCGAATGAAGGTAGACTGCTGCGGGAAGTCCTGTGTTTGAGATCATATAGAGCAGGTTCATTGCAGTTCTGTTGAGTTTTGGAGAGTAACTTAAGAGTGCGCTTCTGGAAATCCTGACCATTGCATCCAGGGATTTTATTCCCGTAAGGTAGCTTTTTATATCCCTGTTTTTCTGGCTTTTTTCAAAAATAAGATCTATCCAGGTATTCATTTCATCGATCAGGAGTTCCCTGGTAAGGTCTTCGGGAACTATGTAACTTTTTCCCTTCTCTATATTTCTGAAAAACTCCTTGAAATTCTCTCCTTTTGCGAGGGTATATACCTTCCCGAGGCTCCCTGTATGAGTGTCGGTTGTCGCGGCAATACCTTTGCCAAAGTTCTCCGCAAGAGCAATTGTAAGTTCGTTTTTCTGCTTGAGTTCGTGCATATTGTACTCCAGTACAGGGAAAAGTTTTGCCAGCCTGGGTACTGAAGACGGATTCGGTTCACTGTGAAACTCAAACCAGAAAGGATGGTTGTAAATAAAAGGAAGTTTATGCCGCTTGAGGTATTTGATAAAGCTTCTCAGGTCATGTTCGATTTCCGCAATTTCCATGAGTTCAAAGAACTCCGCCCTGTCAAGCTCGAAAATATTAATATGCAGTGCGTGCCCTGCAAATTCCGGGTCATACACACTTATTTCGACCCCAGGGACGAGCTTTTCACGGTTCCACCCGAGAATTTCATATGCCTCAATGGTATCGTGGTCTGTAAATGTAATGTAATCCATTCCAAGTTCAAGGGCTTTCTCATAAAGGCTCTCTGGATACAGATCTTTCACAGGAAGTACGTCAAAGGAACAGGTGGTATGGACGTGCAGGTCTGCTCGCCTCCAGCCCTCTTCCATAAGCTCAGCTGCTTGTTCTGGAGTTATCAGCTTCTCCTCATAATTTCTCGGCCCTCTCCCCATAGGCGTAAAACCTGCACTTTAATTTAACTTTGATTATTTTTATCAAGTTTTAAATTTATCCCCAATATAGTATATCCTTTTTTTAGATTAAGGTTTTCCGGAAGAATTTATGGGAAGAATTTATGAGTAAATTTTATGGAAAAATATTATGTCAAGGTTCAGGTTTGCCGAATCAATGTATAAAAAGCTGCTATGAGTAATTTTCATGTTTCAGCATCCTGTACACTTTTTTCCCTGTTCACACCATCACATTTATAAATATACTGAAATGGTTCTATATTTTCACAAAATACTAGTGGTTAACTATGGGTTTATTCCGAAAGCTAAGAAAAGTTATCGAAGTAATTTTTGAAAACGAACCAGAGCAAAAGGGAGACGATTTTGAAAAATATGTTGTGGATCTTTTCGAGGAAAGATATTTTTCCATTGTGCAGTGGGCGACCGATATGGCAAGAAAACATACCCGGTTTGTCGAATCCGACTGCGGTCCGGATCTTGTCCTCCGCTACAGGCCCACAAATGAGATTTTTTGTGTTGAATGCAAATTCCGGTCCAAACTCTTCAAAGGTAAGCTTCAGTGGTCAGCACCCAACCAGCTTGGACGATACCGGGTTTTTGCAAAAGACAACGAAACCCCGTTCTACGTTGTAATAGGGCTCGACGGTAAAGCCCGGAGACCGAAAAGAATGTTCTGCATTCCTCTAAAAGAGGCAAAGTTCCCTGCGCTTTCTCCAGAGCTGTTTGAGAAATTTGAACGCAGTTCAAAAAAGAAATTTTTCTGGAAAAACGGGGTGTTGAAATAATTTCTGTGGTTTAATTTCCTCCCCTCTTACTTAATCTCCTAATTTTTTTCCTGCCAGATCCTCAGATTGCCGATATGTTTTAAAGTAATGAAACATAATTTATTTATAGATACTGTTTGGGGAGTTTATTACGGGACTTGTTGGCAAACTTAAAAGAGCAGTTGAAGTCTTGAAAGAGGATGAATCCATAGAAAAGGGAAACGATTTTGAAAAATACGTTGCGAACCTTTTTGACGACAAATACTTCTCGATTGTGCAATGGAGCACAGACATTACACGAAAGCACGATAGATTTGTGGAATCGGATGCCGGTCCGGATCTTATTGTACGTTACCTACCGAAAGACGAAGTTTTTTGCGTTGAATGTAAGTTCAGGTCCAGCTTATTTGAAGGTAAACTCCAGTGGTCCGACCCCCAGCAGTTAAAACGTTATCAGAGCTTTGCCAGGGAAAAGAAGCTTCCTTTCTGTGTTGTCATCGGATTTGGCGGAGATTCATCTTATCCGGAAAGGATGTTCTATATCCCCCTTGAAGAAGCAAAGTACCTTGCGCTTTATCCTAGTGTATTTGAAAAGTTCGAAAGAAAGCCTGGAAAGCCTTTTTTCTGGAAAAATGGAGTCTTGAAATAATTTATATAGAGCTTCTGCGGTTGAGCGATAAAATCAGGCGTATCCAATCTTATCATCATTATTGATATTTGCTGTTGAGTTTTTTCTATTCTTGTTTAAGTCCAACTGCATGAGCCCTATAATAATCACTGCCATATCTGCGATTTATATGTGTTCACACTGCTGTTTTAATTGCTACTTTTTCAACTGCGGGTTTATTAGCCGCGAAAAATGTTGCCTTTAACTGACCCGCCGGGTCTCTGAGTTCTATTTTTGCGTCTGAGTAGTAGCCGATCTCGATATCTTCCGTAAATTCTCTGTTATTCGAGAGACTGGCAGAACTCATAACGCCAGTGATGGGAAGAGCCCAGAAATGGTGGTCTTTGTAAGTTGGGTTATAATTGACAGCTGTACTACCTGTCAGATATGCCTTGTAAACAATCCTTACCTTCATTACACCTCGGCTTGCTGACAGTACGGCTTCAACTGACTCGCCCGGTTCTAATTCAACACTGACTCCTGAACTTGAGCCGACTGTAATGCTTTTGCTTTCAGATCCTCCCTGCCCCCAGGAATGGCTGTAGGACATTGAGGTTTCTCCTCCTCCACCGGCTCCCAGGAAGCTGACGTTATACGTAAACGTCTGCCCTACATCGATTGTGTCCGTCTCAGACCAGTTGCTCTCCGTGGTATCGGTTACCTGGTCCGAAATGCTGGCATCGAAAGTGGCTTTTTTTGTGCTGCTATTGACGAATTTTTTGGTTGCCACTATTACTGGTTCTGAAGTAATCCCGGTTATTTTTGCACTCTTGACATCCAGTATTGTCTGAACCTCACTCCAGCCGTATGTTTTGTAGAGGTCGTCCCAGGGCGTGGGGCTGTGAAGATAAGCATCATTCGGTTTCTTTCCGAAATACTTTTCAACTGCACTCTTGAGACCTGCGTCTTCAATGCCAAACGTCTTTCTCTCTTTGTCTGTGATAATGTGCTGTACACTTCCCGAAGCGCTAAAGCTTGAAGTTGCTGCGTCTGCGCCCGCCTTTATGCTGATTTCAATTCCCATATTTTCATGTATGGAAATTATGTAATATATATTTTTTTAGAATGTGATAAAATATGTTCTTGATATTTTCCCCCAAATCTTCGCTGGAAGATATTTGAAAAATAGATAACTACCACGCTGAAAGTCAGAAGCAGAAACTGAGAATTCTGCTTCAGATAAATCGTGATTGCTTTTTCAGTATGAGGTCCATTGCCCGCCAAGAATCCAATCCGAAATTGTCTTTTGGCGGGGTGAAGAAATCTGGAGTAGGGGGAGAAATTTCTCACTCTGGGCTCAAGGAATTCGTGAATATAAAGACTGTCGTTGTTAACAGATAAAGAAGGGCTTTAAAGTCTATATTGTTAATATTATAATTTACCATCTCGTTAGTAGCTGTCCTCTTGAAAAGAGCGCTATCCTTGCTGACGAAGGCTTTACAGAACCATTTTGACTTTATTTTATGCTGGTTCATACGGCAGTGTATTCAATGGTTTAGGGGGAAATGTGTTGTCTGAATTAACCAAGCAGGATATAATGTCCAGATTAAGTAAATTAGAACAGAAAATGAACGATTTAGATAGGGACGCAGATGCTCTTATAGATGAATTAGAGAGTTTGGAAGCTGTGGCTAGAGAATTAAATATGACAGAGGTCGTCGATAAGTTCAGTGAATATATGGATGAGGTAATAAAAATTAAAGAAGATTTAAGCTGCAAATTATCGGATGAGATCGAAAATGAACAGATGAAAGAACTGGTAGAGACAAGGATGAAAACCGTACCAGCAGATATCGAAAATCTGAAAAATGAATATAGTTCTGCTCGCGGTAAACTGGCAGAGATCAGAGAAGAATTAAGAAAAAGTAGATCGAGTAAGCCGGATTAAGCATTCAAGGACTTCAGAGAGCACCTATTTTTTTGATCCTAGAACCTCTAACGCGCTTACTTTTTCAAGTACTTTCTATAACAATATATAATAAACAGCAACGTTATAGGCTAAAACGTTGCTGTCATTTATGAACTTATTAGAGGCTTCGAGATCAAAAAATAAGGTGCTCCCTCGTTTTGGATTCGGTTAAGGTGCAAAACGTCAAAAAATACTGTTTTTATCAGGATTGTTTTGTTAAAAATATCTGATGCAAATTTTTATTTTATGGATGTTAAGGTTCAAAAAATGATCAATTAAAAAGTAATTGAAATCCCTAAAAAGCACTTTGAAAAGATTAGAGAAAGCCCTGAAGAGTTTTTTCCTTTTACTGCAGCTCCCGATACAGTAACCCAAAAATATCCCATCAATATATTATTCGGATTAGAACGTCTTCCAGGCAATTCTTTACTCATATATCCTACAAGTCACTTCCCATTTGTGTTGATCCATACGTTTTGGTCTACTATTGAGGTAACTATTTTTGCCAAGAACAGTACAAAACGGAAAAGCCTTCACACATTGATTTTAGCCTGATGCCAGGCTAGGCCCGGCAGCTGTAGGACATAATTTTTAGGATAAAAATGAAAGAAAAAATGAAATTATTTTTCATCAGGGTGACTTCTTTCGCCTCAACACCAACAGCACAAGGGCTATAATCACAGATGCAAATATCCAAAATATAACGGTGAATGGGTTTATTGCTCTTTTGAGCTTGTCCATTTTCTTTCTTAGCCGTAGAAGGTTCATTTATTCTAGCTCCACGAAATCTTTGGCTATGTAATCACATGCCTTAACTAGTATTGAATTATTGAATATTAGTACTATTAGGAAGCAGATAGATTTAATTAAAGATTAGTTAAGCCGGAAGGATGACCAGATAAGCCAGCTTAACGAAGTTACACAAAAGCAAGCTGTCCACATTTAGAGTTTAATTCAGAAGAATATTGATCAGTTTTTCAAGTTCTTTTCTATCGACTAAATCAATAAAGTTCGCTTCAGCTAATTGTTTGGCGGAATCGGTAAAATAACTATTTGTAACTACTATACCCTCGGTGCATTTGTAAAAACCTTTTGCAGCTACAACTTCCTGTACTGCACCGTTTGAAACCTTACCCGAGTATCGTTTTACCTGAACAGCGGTTTTCGTTCTTTTTTTTGATGTTAGAATAAGATCTGCGCCCTGATCACCTGAGAATGGAGTGTGATAGACTGAATATCCTAGCTGTTCATAAACGTGTTTCATAAATTCTTCAAATTTGTATCCGTCCATTTCATCAATTTCGGCTAATGTGTATAGTGCTTGTTTTGATGGATTTTTCTTAAGCAGCCGTTTTATAAATTTATTGAGTAAGTGCATTGTGAAACTAAACAATCGCCACATTGCTTTCAGTAAATGAATTGAGAAACTAAACAATAGCCTTATTGCTTTCAGTAAGTAAATTGGGAAACTAAACAGTAGCTTTATTGATTTTAGAAAAAGATATAGCACAATCTTAAAAATTCCAGTAACAAAGCGATGTTGTTTTCTTCGTTTTCCTCTCTTTCCTATTTTCATCAATGTACTTCCTTCTGTTTTAAAGAGTCTACCGACAAGTCCGTAATGCATGTTGAAAAGTCACAATAGGGCTATAATATCAGAGTATCCGTTCCGGTTTTGCATATTCCATATTGTAAAAGTTACAGTATATAACCACTTTTCGGATAGGCTTTAAATCGCTCCGCGATTTTCTGCTTTCATGAAATTCTCGAACTTCATGTAAATTTCGGCCAAGAGTTCCCTTTGCTTAGTATGACATTTGCATAGTGTAATACCAAAAGTACCTCTTTAACGAAAAGTAATTCAAATCTGAGAGCAACTTACCAATTAAAAGAATAATTTAATATAAATATACTGTCGTTTGAAGCGGCTCTTCTCAATACTAAACTCAGTTTTTCTGTAGCAAGTAAGATTGAAGACCTGAGAAAGCAGATCGACCTGATGAGCAAACAATTAAGCCGGAAGGATGATCAGATTAGCCACTTAACGAAGTTACATAAAGGCAAGTAGTACATATTCAGAGCTTAATTCAGGAAAACAGTAAATTGAATATTAAACTTTTACCTGAAAATACGGAAATAAGTGGCAGTGTATCAAAAATTCTGTAAATTCTAATATGATTACGGAAGTTTTTACACGAAAATCTATGCATCAGTAAGATGATGAATTATTTATAACTCTTCGCTGTTTTATTTAGGTTGAAAATAATTATTCAGTTCAAAAGTTATTGAATCAAGCAGGTAACCACTGAACATGATTTTTGATTTCTCAGTTTAACTAGCTAAGTTTTATAATAATTAAATAGTTGAGATACTTATAAGAAAAAATCGGCTTGACATGTTAGTATCAGTAAAATATAAATAATATGTAGACCAGTCATTATAATCATTAGAAAATAATTCGGTCATGTACGTGAGTTACTGATCAATTCCTAAAAAATAGAGTACATCCTCCATGTTTGAAAAAAAATGGAAAATATTCTTGTGCTTACGTTTTTTAATAACTCACGCCCATTACCAATAATTCTATGGGATGTTGTATGGAACCCACAGTAACTATAGAGAACGTAGTGACATCTACCAAGTTGGCAGAAAATTTCGACCTGCAAAAATTAATGGAGACCGGGCTTGAAGGCGCAGAATATAACAAAACGAAGTTTCCCGGCCTCGTATACAGAATTCAGAATCCAAAGGCTGCCTTTCTAATTTTCACCTCCGGAAAAGTGGTATGCACAGGAGCCAAGAGTCCCGAGAAAGCTCATATGGCTATGATCAATCTGGCTAACACGCTCAAGTCCATCGGCTGCAAGGAAATAAATCTAGAGCCTGAGATTCATGTTCAGAATGTAGTAGCCACCGCCAACTTAAAGACAAATTTAAACCTGAACGCCATTTTGATAGCCTTTGGCATGGAAAACACCGAGTACGAGCCAGAGGTATTTCCTGGGCTTGTTTGTAGGCTTGAGGCCCCCAAGGTGGTAGTGCTTGTATTCAGCACTGGCAAGCTGGTAATCACAGGTGGAAAATGTCCGGAAGATTGCGAAGAGGGCTTGCGGATCATCAAGTCACAGTTCGACAACTTAGGACTTCTTTATTAAATAGATCCTCAAAAAATGATCCATTTTGAAAGATTGCTGTGCCTTATTTACCAGATAAATATGGTGCGAGGCTATCCCAAAATCAACTTTATTTTCAGATCGGTAGATTTTTAGAATTATTTTCATGATCCGAAGTTCGAGTGATAATTATAAATTCGAGATTTAAAGAAATGATTTTGAGTTTTGGGATCAGTTCTATAAGAAAATATTTCCAAGATATGAAATCAAAGAAAGATCATACCTCGGAGTTGTAATGTTAGCAGCAATAATGAGGTTAGATGAAATTTTGGGATGAACTCTTTCACTACATCATCTAACGACTCACCAAATTATTAATGTGACAACGATATTTTTTTCGTATCTTTTATGTGTTCATCACCTGAGTTTTCAAAAAAACTCTTCATTAAATACGTTATCAGAGCAACAAGCAACCCAAAGGAACCTGATATCCTAAAAACCGTGCCAAGGTCAAAATGCAACAGGACTATACCAAGCACTATGGGAGAAAGACTCTGACCAATGTACTTCATGGTGTTGTGAATTGATAACACACCACCTTTTGATTCTGAAGGGGCGATCTGAACTATCTGTGCATCAATTGCGGTTTGAGCAAGCCCAAAACCTGCTCCGAATAGCAATATTAAAAGAAGAACTGCGACAATTGAATACGCAAATGAAATAGAAAATATTGCCAGTCCATCAAGTGCAAAACCAGTAGCAATAATTAGTATCGTTGAATGCTTACTAGCTAGAGTCTTCACGCGGGGTACCATCAACATGATAGCTATTCCCTGAAAAGCCAATATAAGTCCCGCTTCCTCTGCAGTATAGCCTAATACATTCTTAAGCATAAAGGGGACGTAGATGAGCACTGAATATAGTATAAAGAAAACCGCAAAGCTTAGGAATACCGTGTATAATATTCTCAATTCCTTGAGTGCTGTAAACCCATTTAATATGCCTTTGTGATCATCGTTGCCCTTCTGAATCCTTGTCTCTGGAAGAAAGGCCATCACAACAAAAGCAAGTGGAAGTGAAAGTACATAGAAAAGAAATGGATAGTTCCATCCCAAACTTGCCAGTACTCCGCCTATAAGAGGGGCAGCTACCGATCCAATAGCAAGAGCCAGACTAATCTTGTTCATGGCATAAAAGCTTTTATGGCCTTTGTACACATCCGCTATGACCAGCATGGGTAAAGACATCATCCCTGCTACCCCGATGCCCTGTATGAACCTCAAGATAAGAAGTAATTGCAGGTCAGAAGTAAAAAAACTTACAAGTCCTGTTAGACCGTAAATCACAAGGCAGGGAACAAGTATCTTCTTACGGTTCACACGGTCGATGAAATGTCCAATTACCAGTGCAAAAATAGCCGTTGAGATCGCGTACATCGATATCAACAGTCCTACTTCATGGGATGTTGTTTTCAGAGGTTCCACCATATCTGGCAATACTGGTGCTAAAAGAGAGCCTCCTGCCATTGCGAAACATGTAGTAATACAAAGCATTAGAAGATGAGTATTTTTAAATTGCATGATCTTGTCCCGTTATTTCACATTATTTTGAGTACATTCTCAAACATAATTTCAAGTGAATTCGTAATCTCTTTTCTGTGACTGTCGTCAAAACTGGAGAAGAGAATGTCCTCCCACTCCGAAGCTATTTTTTTCATATCAGGTTCTAGCTTTTTCGCTTTCTCGCTAAGGAATATCCTGTATGATCGCCTGTCCTTCTCATCCCTCTGCCTGAAAACATAACCCTCATCAACAAGTTTCTGTATAGCCCTTGCAGTAGTGCCTTTATCAATTTTTAGATAGTCAGAAAGACTCTCCTGATTGATCCCATCCTCACGATACAGTCTCATAAGAAAAGGAAACTGTCCGCTTCCAATACCATATGGCTCAATTTTTTTTCCAATATAGATTTGTTCATATCTGTCGAGAAATGAAATGACCTTTCCAATGAATTCCTTATCACACATTCCTTGAGCATGTGAGCTTCCATTGAATTCAATTGTATTCATTTTTATTATCCACCACATTGTCTAATCAAATAGTTGCAATAACAACCATGTTAGTTGCATACGCCTACTCTAATACCATATATAGTTGTTGATACAACTAATTGTTCGCAAAATTTTGATAATATATGGATTTAAAAGCTCCACTAATACACCTTGGAAATGCTTCATGTTATTCAATTAACAGAAGCCTTCAGTTTAACCGCATAAGTCTTAATTTTGATGAATATAATAGAAAATTCGTCTGAGACAAGTAATCTTAATTAAGATTATTTTTCGGTGAGAATCAAATTCATTTGTACTCGGTTAAGATATGAAATGAGCAATGTGTATTACTTCTTATACCAATGTCTAACAATAAGGCTGGAATCACTACATGTGGTATTCGAAGTTGTGCATAAAATTCGTTAACCCAATACAGATGAAATAGCTTTAATTTTTACAGATGTAGTAATCCAAGCAAATGCATACGTTTATCAGAAAACCTACGCATCAGAGTAGTCAGTAAAGTATAAATAATATGTAGACCAGTCATTATAATTACTAGAAAATAATTCGGTCATGTCCGTGAGTTACTGATCAATTCCGAAAAAAAGAGTACATACCCCATGTTTGAAATAAAATGGAAAGATATTTTATGCTACATTTTTCAATAGCTCACGCCCATTACCAATAATTCTATGGGATCTAAAATGAATACACGTGGAAAAATCCTTACTACGGCTGCTTTTTTATTCCAAAAAAACGGTTATCATGCTACTGGGTTAAATGAAATCATTAAAGAAAGTTCAACGCCGAAAGGATCATTGTATTATCATTTTCCAAATGGAAAAGAGGAATTAGCGGCAGCTACTATAAAATTGATGGGAGATAAAATTCAACACCAAATAGAAGAAGAATTAGCGAAGAATAGCGATCCAGTTCAAGCCATCAGGGAGTTTATTCTGGATTTAGCACGGAACTTCAATGAAGAAGATCAAAAGAATTGTTTTTCTATCAGTTTGCTAGCCCTAGAGACAGCACCGATAAGCGAGTCTTTACGAAAAACCTGTATTGAAGCCTATGATCTGTGGACGGATACATATTATCAGAAATTAGTTAGTAGTGGATTTTCATCAGAAAAAGCGACAGAACTAAGCTTAATTCTTCAATTAATGATCGAAGGTGCGATAACTATATCTTTGATTCGTAATGATACTACCATGCTGGTAGCCGCTGCTGAAAAAGTTCCTATTTTATTAGATAATGAATAACTTAAATTTTCATATATTTTTTATCTGTTAATAAATAGATCGGTCTATACAAACTACAGAGCTGAAATCAATGACAACTCATATCGAGATCAATGGAATCGTTGTACAAGTATATGAATCAGTATATGAATATGCATCTCGAAACGCGAGCTTTTCTGACTTTGCAGATGAGAAAGTGGACGTGTCATATTTTTCAGGTAAAGACGAGGAATCAAAGCTTCCAAAAGTGTTTATTCGACCGATACTACTATATAAGGACTTGAATTTTTCAGTCGGGAAACAAATATTTGATTGTGTAGAGTTCCCTGAGACAATAGTATTAGATGGCTTGGAATATGCACTGGTAAATTTTGGTGAGCATGAAATCAGCTACCTGAAAGCAGATGCCATGGAGAAACCTGTATACACTCTCATATACAGAACTGTGCGGGTTATGAATGAAGTGTATCTATATTGTTATCCCTTAAACACCGAAATCTTCGAAACAGAGGAAGCAGCGCAGGCAAAGGCCGACGAGCTGAACAACACTTGAGGTAATATAAAGATAAGTCATTTCCATTTTGTGTCAGGTTAAAAAGCAAAACGTCAAAAATGTTATTCTTTTATACTAAATGCATATGAGCTTCTTCGAATAACAGGCACAAAAAATGAAAGTACTTTACCCTATTTATTTTGACTATCGATCCCCTCATTATCTTGGGCAGTAAGGTTGTCTTGATTTTGTTTTTTCAAAACCGTTGCTGAACGAATCAGTGAATTGCCATCGAAGGCTTAAATGTGATTATGAGTAGAAAAGGAAAAGGCGCATGAAGAACCAGTTTTGTTCCTTACTTTCATGCTAAACCCAATTGTTCTGTAGCAAGTAAATATTGAAGACCTGAAAAGCAGATCGATCTGATGAGCGACTAATTAGGCCGGAAGGATGATCAGATAAGCTAGCTAAACGAAGTAACATAAAAACAAGCTGTCCACATTCAGAGTTGTCTAGGTCGTCCTGTGAGTTCCAGAATTTTAGGAAACTTATGTGTAATCTCCGAATCTTCTGTGTTTAAATATGGATACATTTATTTATGATGGCGCAGCGTTAGGAAAATCAGGTGTAATCTCTGACCTTCTATTTTTAAATACAGATAAATTATTGGTGACTCTGAAAGAAAAGAAAAATAGAAAGTCGTCCGGTGGGCAGTACCAGTGCTTCATCGGACAGACAAAAGAGATAATGTTAGTGAAAGTTAAGCTCTAAGAAGTATAAAAACTTGTCTGAGAGCTTCTCTGTTTGCGTAGAGGCTAATCCGCGTGTGCCAACCGAACTGATTATTTCGATGATTCCCATCGTCGTTATAACTCTGAAGAGCCTTTTTTCGAATTGAGCAGCATTTCTGCTGTTTCTTCTTTTTTCCAAATAGGTTATTTTGCTACTCAAACAGGGGATATCATCGGAATAAAATCAAAAAAATATAAATAGGTAAAATTTAAGTAGTTCCTAATATTGGGAATTTATTCCAGAAAACACCGAGAATAATAAACCATGGTGAAGTTCTGGTAATAGCCTGAAGTGGAGAAGGATGCGGGTTAATTTTGAATATTTATATCAATTTGATTTTGAGGGAGAAATACAATGGACTTTCATTTTGTAGCCAAAATCATTGAACAGATCGAAGAGGCAACAGTTCAAATTGACAAAAAAACAACTACAGGATCAAGACTTGCTTTGATTTTGATAGACAATGCCATTGAAATTTCGATGTGGGAAATAATCAATAGTGAACGTTCTACGGAAGACTGTATAGCGATAATAAGTGGAACGTTTAAAGACCCGTATTCTGATTTTAAAACGAAAACGAAATTTTTAGTTTCAAATGGTATAATAA
>Ga0183099_1001512_pt1 | contig 13330 bp, 9 predicted proteins | sample Biomet1_FD_127788 | JGI IMG/M metagenome (GOLD analysis project Ga0183099, IMG submission 127788) | Microbial communities from bioreactor (seeded with anoxic lake sediment) at LBNL, California, USA - Biofuel metagenome 1 | ecosystem: Engineered > Bioreactor > Anaerobic > Unclassified ... | reverse complement strand
CCAAGGCTCTTGCCCTCGATCAGCTTCCAGCCGTACACGGCCTTTGCCGTATCCGTCGCGGCAGTGATCTCCTGATAGGAGTAAAACGCGTTGCGGAGCAGGGATGCCGCGCTGTTGATCACCATCGCGATACCGAGGTAGATGTAAATCTTGCGAGAAAGCGCTTTGAACTCTTCCTCCATCCCCTCTTTGATATTCTCTACGCTGTAGAGTTTTCCCTTGCCGACGATGCCCGCATAGAGCACGTAGAAGGAAACGGCGAGCAGCAGCCAGTCAAACATGGAAAATGAGTTGGACATAATAATTTCTCCTTGTCAAAACGTATTTCTTCGAGGTAGCCTTGATTCGTGTGTTATAGTTTTTTGAGCTTCGGGCCGGTTGCCGTGTCCTCCACGGTAAAGCCCATTATTTTGAGAGAATCGCGGATTTCATCCGCGCGCGCAAAATTCTTTGCTTTCCGCACGGCTTGTCGCTCTTCGAGTAGCGCCAGCGCTTCGGCAGGGAACTCCTCAGCATTCTTTTGCGCTAAGATGCCCAGCACACCAGTGAGCTCATCAAAGAGCGCCTGACCCGCTTCAATCGCGGCTTTGCCGCGCGGCTCGGTGACAAACGTGTTTGCGGCACGGGCAAAGTCAAACAGCACGCCGATGGCGTCCGCCGTGTTGAGGTCGTCGTCCATCGCCTCGCAGAAGCGCGCCTTGATGTCCTGCAACTGGGTGAGAAACGCCGCGTCTTCCGCCGTGCCCTCGGGCGCAACAAGCGCCTCGTCGAGTCGCTCTTTCGCGGTGCGAAGGCGTTCCAGAGCGCTCTGGGCCTGCTGAATCATCTCGCGTGAGAAGTTTACGGGGTTACGGTACTGCACGCCCAGCATGAACATGCGCACGGCCTCGAGATCAAATTCCTTTGCGATATCGCGCACGGTGAAGAAGTTATTGAGCGATTTGCTCATCTTCTGGTTATCCACGTTGATATAGCCGTTGTGCATCCAGTAGCGCGCAAACGGGTGCCCCGTGGCGGCCTCGCTCTGCGCAATCTCGTTCTCGTGGTGCGGGAAGATGAGATCCTGTCCGCCGCCGTGAATATCAAACGTTTCGCCGAGGATCGCCATACTCATGGCGGAGCACTCGATGTGCCAGCCCGGCCTGCCTTTGCCCCAGGGAGAATCCCAGCTCGGTTCGCCGGGTTTTTCCGCCTTCCAGAGCGCGAAGTCGAGCGGATCGTGCTTGGACTCGTCGGGATCAACGCGCGCGCCGTTTTCCAGATCGTCAATGTTCTGGCCGGAGAGCTTGCCGTAGCCTTCAAAGCTGCGGACGGAGAAATAGACGTCTCCATCCGGCGTGGCGTATGCGTGGCCTTTTTCAATGAGCGTGCTCACAAGCGAGATGATCTCGCCGATGTGCTCCGTGGCTCTGGGGTTCACGCTCGCGCGGCGCACGCCCAGCGCATCCGCGTCGATGTAATATTCCTTGATGAAGCGCTCGCCGAGTTCCTTAACCGTCGTTCCCTCTTCGTTTGCCCGGCGGATCATCTTGTCGTCAATGTCCGTAAAGTTCTGCACAAAGCGCACGTTGTATCCGCGATATTCCAGATAGCGGCGCAGCGTATCGAATACGATAAACGGGCGCGCGTTGCCGATATGGAAGTAGTTATAGACCGTAGGTCCGCAGGCATACATCGAAATTTGTCCCGGAACGAGCGGAATGAGCTCTTCTTTCTTGCGCGTCATCGTATTATAGATCTGCATGGTATCTCCTCCGTGTATCGTTATACTATATCACAAATTGCTCAAATCAGAGCGAGAAATCTGTCGTTAATCCTTGGTTTTGTCCGCGAGCGCCGCTTCCAGCGCATCCAGACGCTGCTTGAGCTGCTCCAACTGCTGCTCCACCGGATCGGGCAGATCGACCTGATCGAGATCGACGCCCTCCTCGCCGGACAAGCCTTCACTTCTCCTGACGCATTTGTCCGTGTCGCTACACTCGCATTTGCCATCGTCACACATCCCGACCCGCTCGCACGGCACCTTGCAGCCATAGAGCCGCACCACGTGTCCCGGCACGCCGACCACGGTGGAGAACGCGGGCACATCCTTGAGCACCACCGCACCCGCGCCAATCTTGGCGTGGCTGCCGACCGTCACGGGACCAAGCACCTTCGCGCCCGCGGAGATCGTCACATGATCGCCGATTGTCGGATGGCGCTTGCCGGTGTCCTTGCCCGTTCCGCCGAGTGTCGCACCCTGAAAGATGGTCACGTCGTCGCCGATGACCGCGGTTTCGCCGATCACCACGCCAACGCCGTGGTCGATGAAGAGGCGCTTGCCGATCGTGGCGCCGGGGTGGATGTCGATACCGGTCGTAAAGCGGCACCATTCCGACGTCATCCGCGCAAGCAGATGCATCTTGTGCCGGTAATACCAGTTTGCTCTGCGGTGAATGCGCACGGCGCGAAACCCCGGGTAGCAGAGCATGACCTCCCAAATGGATTTTGCGGCGGGGTCTCGTTTCAGCACCGCCTGCAGATCGCTTTTCAGCGTTTTAAACATAGTGGATACGTTTCCTTTCGACCCGTGCCTTTTGGCACGATGTTTAGATATAAAAAATAAGCGCAACCATCATAAAGACGATTGCGCATCGCGGTTCCACTTTATTTGAAGAATTACAAAAATTCTTCCTCTCAAGGCTGTAACGCAGCTGCTGCGTCCACCGATACTCGGCCAATCCATCTCATGGCGGCACTTTGTCGGCGGCGGCTTTCGGAAGGCACTTCGGCAACTCTGGTTCAGGTTGGCTTTCAGCCGGTGACCAACCCTCTCTTGGAACAAACGGAAGATGCTTACTCTTTTCCGATCATACGCCTGTTTTATATGATTGTTATCTTATTTTAGGTAAAGCAAGGCTGCGTGTCAAGATGCAATGTGACTTTCTCACACAGCAGTGAGCGTTGATTTCCCGACATTGCCCCTTGTCAAATCGCGCTTTCTGGGCGATAATAAATTGTTTATCGACATTAATAAGGTTATCGGGGAGATTTTGGTTATGAGAATGAGCGAATTGCTCGGCGAGCGCTACAAAGAAAAACCCGCAGACTGCACCATTGAGAGCCACGCGCTCATGGTGCGCGGCGGCTACATCAAGCAGGTCAACACCGGCGTGTATACGCTTCTGCCGCCCGCAAGACGCATCACGCAGAAAATCGAGCGCATCATCCGCGAGGAGATGGACGCCATCGACGGTCAAGAAGTGCTCTTCCCCGTCGTGCTGCCCGCCGACCTCTGGAAGGAAAGCGGCAGATTTACCAGCGTTGGCAAGGAGCTGGTTCGCCTGACCGACCGCTGGGGCGCGGACATGGTGCTCGGCATGACGCACGAGGAAGCAGCGGTGCACCTCGCGCGCGATGCCGCAAAGAGCTACGCCAAATATCCATTCATGATCTATCAGATTCAGACCAAGTTTCGTGACGAGCCCCGCGCTCGCGGCGGGCTCATTCGCGTGCGCGAGTTTACGATGAAGGACGCGTATTCCTTCCACACCACGCAAGCCGATCTGGAAGCGTATTACCAGCGCTGCTATGTGGCGTATGAACGCATCTTCCAGCGCGCGGGCTGCAAAAACGTCATCGCCGTGCTCTCCGACTCCGGCATGATGGGCGGTCGCGTGTCGCACGAGTTCATGCTGCTCACCGCAATCGGCGAGGACACGCTGGTCATCTGCGACAACTGCGACTTCAAGGCGAACATCGAGGCCTGCGCCAGCGTGGTGGATAACTCCGCCCTCGGCACAACCGAAGCGCTCACCCTCGTGCCCACGCCGGAGATGGCGACCATCGAGGAAGTCGCGGGCTATCTGCATAAGCCGCACAACACCACCTGTAAAGCGGTCGTCTACCAGCGCAATTCAGACGATAGCTACGTCATCGCGTTTGTGCGCGGCGACCTTGAGGTGCACGAAACCAAGCTGCGCAACACCATCGGCGCGGAGATCCACCCCGCCGTCATCACGCCGGAGAGCGGCATCGTCGCGGGCTTCATCGGCCCCAAGGGACTCGACACCAAGAAGATCACCGTGCTGTTCGACCGCTCGCTGGAAGGCATCGGCGCGCTCGTCTGCGGCGCGAACCAGCAGGATTATCACTACACCGGCTTCAACATCGAGCGCGACTATGGCAAGGTCTCGTATGTGGACGTTGCCCGCGCGATTCCCGGCGGCATCTGCCCCGTCTGCGGGAAATCCACGCTGACCATCAGCAACGGCATCGAGGTCGGCAACATCTTCCAGCTGGGAGATAAGTACACCAAGAGCATGAACATGCAGTATCTCGACGAGAACGGCCAACTGCAATACCCCATCATGGGCTGCTACGGCATCGGCGTGGGTCGTCTTGCCGCGAGCGTTTGCGAGGAGAGCCACGATGATTACGGCCCGATCTGGCCGATCAGCCTCGCTCCCTGGGAGGCGCAGATCTGCGTGCTCCGTGCGGATCAAGAAGAGCCCAAGCGCGTTGGCGAAGAGCTCTATGCAGCTCTCCAAAAAGCCGGTGTGGATACCATCATCGATGACCGACCCGTCAGTGCGGGTGTCGTCTTCTCGGAAGCCGACCTCATCGGTGCCCCGATTCGCCTCACCGTCAGTCCCCGCAATCTCGCGGACGGCATGATCGAGCTGACCACGCGCGACAAGCGCATCAAAAAGCAGGTTCCCGTTGCGGAAACGCTCTCCACCGTGCTCGCGCTCAAAGCCCAGCTCTTTGCCGAGATCATGGAGAAGTAAGTTAGCTTCATTGAGCACTTTACTGTAACGCGCAACGAATCACCAAATTGAACGCCGCAAAAACGCCGCGAGAGCAATCTCGCGGCGTTGTGTTCTCTGTTTTCCCTTTTTACTTTTCTTTGTCTTCTGTTTTTTTTCTTTCGTCAGTCGTTCACTTTTGCCGAAATGGGGCAGTGCTCGCTGATGAGCCAGGAGAACTCCTCGCTCGGCATTGGGCGCGCATAATAGTATCCCTGTATGCGGTCAATTCCCAGCTCGCGCACGACATTGTCCTGCTCCTCGGTCTCAACCCCTTCGGCGAGAGCAATGACGTTCAAGCTGCGAAGCCCTCGCACAACCGTCTCCAGCATGCCGCGCGACCGTGGATGCGTCGTAACATTGCGAATGAATCCTTTGTCGATCTTCACACACTCAAACGGCAGTGTCATCACGTTGACCAGGTTGCTGTAGCCCGTACCGAAATCATCCAGATAGACCCCGATTCCGCGGCGGTTCAGCTCGTCCATCGTCGCGTGTGCGCGATCCAAATTCTCCAGCAACACCATCTCGGTGATCTCCAGCTTGATCCGCTCCGGCGCAACCTGATATTGATCCAGCAGCATCTCAAGATGATGGACCGTCTCATCAAACTCATCCTGCTGCGAGGAGATATTGATTGAAAGCCAGCCGATCTCCAAATCCCGATTCGCCTGCAGGAACTTGCAGGCCTTCTCCATGACCATCAGCCCTAGCTTGGTTGCAATGCCTGTTTCAATCGCAATCGGGATAAACTCACCCGGTGAAATCGGCATGCCGTTGTCTTCGTTTAAGCGGAGCAGCACCTCGCCGCCCGTGAAGCGCTGTTGCTGGATGTCGTAAACCGGCTGAATATTGAGAAAGAACAAATCATCCCTGAGCGCTTTTTCCATCTGATCGATGACATAATTCCTGCGCGCAAACTGGTTTCTAAGACGATTGGAGAAGCGCACCGGTTTGCCGTTGGGGTCTTCTTTGGCGAGGCGGGTTGCATACTCCAGCGAGGCGATTACATCATCCACATCGGCGGCGTACTCCGGACTATGGATGTCCGCAAAGGCCGCGCGCAGCTCCGCCGTGCATGCGTCCGTCACCCATACTTGCGTAAAGCGCTCGATGAGCGACTGAAACAGCGCCTCGTACTCGACTTGGTCGCGTTTCTTGATCACCAGCATAAACTGCACGCCGGAGGTGCGGTATGCCATCGCGCGCGGCTCGTACCGCGAAAGAAACGAGCCTACCGCGCAAAGCAGCGCGTCTCCCGCGCGCTGTCCGTACTGCCCGTTGACTTGCTTAAAGTTTTTCAGTCCGATGATGATGATCGAATACGGTATCTTCTTCTGGCACAGGTGACTGATGTCGTTGAAAAACGCTTCCCGATTGGAGAGTTCTGTCAGCGAATCCACCCGCGCGCGCTGCTGCTGACCCGCGATAAAGAGCGTCAGAAGCGAAAACGCAATGATCGTGCCGGTGAGTATCGTTCGAGGGAAGAGATACTGCACAAGTCCAATCGAGGCCGCAATGGAAGGCAGCACAAACAGGATCAGGCGAAACGCTTTCTTGATGCGCTTGCGTTCCAATACGCCAAACCAAACAACACTGATGATTGCAATCAAAAGAAATACGATGCCAATTGCGTTGAGCGGGCCGGGACGATAGATATGCCGCTCATCGAAGTAAAAGATCATGCCCGTAATCAGGTTGGCCGATACGGTCAAAACCTCTATAAAAAAACAAGAGAGCGAAACAGCGATCGCGGTTTTGAACCGCGGTTCGCAATAACGCCCTTCAAACATCGTGACATAGGTTGTGACGGAAACCATCGTGGTCATAACCGCGACCGCAAAATAGTAGAACGTGTTGAGTGCTATATCCAAAAGTAGCGGCATTCGCACGCCGTTTTCAATCGAATAGATCGAGAAAATGTTGAGTATGACAGCAACTATGGAAAACGCAAGGCCGGACTGAAAGATGGTCTCTTTGAGCGATCTGGACTTTTTATCGAACAGCATATAGACGCCGATCAGCGCCATCAAAACGCAGGAGATATATTCCGGTACGATATTGTATTTCACGCCTGCGTATACTCCAGTTCATATTCAATCACTCATTGTATACTACACTACCAGTTAGATAATTTCAACTAGTCATTTGAAATGTAACAATTCGTCAATGTTTTTTCGTTTTATAGATATTTGTTCGGTTATTGAACCAAACTATTACTAATAATCACACTTTCCGTCCAGAATTTGCACAAATAATGTCACATATTTCGTGCGTCAGGCAATTCGCGCCGTTCGCAATTTTTCGCTCAACCGATCCGATTATTCATTTTAGATCCTGTTTTATACATACATTCACGTAGGAATGTTGCCGATTTTTCATAACAATTTATTGTTTTGACATTTATATGCGAAAAAGCGACGCCGTCCACGCGATAGCGCGTGAAGCGCACGAAATCTACTGTTTTAATTGAGAGACTATTGAAAGGAAGGCGCATACATGCGCTCGTAATAGTCCGCATACGCACCGGATAACACGTTTTCCAACCACTGTGGATTGTTTTGGTACCACGCAATCGTCCGAGCGATGCCGTCCTCAAACGTATAGCTTGGCGCCCAGCCGAGTTGTGTCGTGATCTTGGTGTTGTCAATCGCGTACCTGCGGTCGTGTCCCGGTCGATCCTTGACATAGCAAATCAGGTCTTCCTCCGCCCCAAGCGTGTGGAGGATCAGGCGCACGATGTCCAGATTTGCGCGCTCGTTGTTGCCGCCGATGTTGTAAACCTCTCCCGCAGTTCCGCGGGTCAATACCGCATACAGCGCGCTGCAATGATCGTCCACGTGCAACCAGTCGCGAATCTGCATGCCGTCGCCATAGACTGGTAAAGGCTTTCCCTGCATGCAGTTGTGAATCATCAACGGAATAAGCTTTTCGGGGAATTGGTATGGGCCATAGTTGTTGGAGCAGCGCGTGATGTTCAGCGGCAGACCGAATGTCTCGTAATACGCGCGGCAGACGAGATCCGCGCTCGCCTTTGCCGCGGAATACGGGCTGTTTGGCGCGAGCGGAGTCGATTCGGTAAACAATCCGTCTCTGCCCAGCGCACCGTAAACCTCGTCGGTCGAAACCTGCAAGAACTTCACGTCCGCGCGAAACTCCCGACTGTATTTATCCTCCGGCGCAAGCTTCCACTGCTGCTTTGCGGTATCGAGCAGCGCCTGCGTGCCCAAAACGTTTGTGCTCAGAAACAGCTCGGGATCGACGATGCTGCGATCTACATGCGACTCCGCCGCAAAGTTGACCACATGCGTGATGTCATACTCGAAAAAAACCTCGTTCATCTTCGCACGGTCGCGAATATCCGCGCGGAGAAAGCGATACCCCTCGTCCTGCGGAAGATCAGCCAGGTTCTCCAGATTTCCCGCGTAGGTCAGCGCGTCCACGTTGACGATGCGGTGCTCCGGCGCGTGTTTCTTCATCCAGCGGATGAAGTTGCTGCCGATAAAACCAGCGCCACCGGTGACGAGGATATTCATGCTTCTTCCTCCTGTGCAAGTGCCAGCAGGTATTTGCCGTAGTCCGTCATGCGGAGCTCCTCACCGAGCAACTTGAGCTGCTCCGTCGTGATGAATCCGCGCCGCCACGCAATCTCCTCGATGCAGGAGATGTAGAACCCCTGGCGGGACTGCACCGCCTCGACGTATTCCGCGGCTTTGAGCATACCTTTCGGGGTGAGCCGGTGTCGAGCCAGGCCATTCCGCGGCCGAGCAGCTCCACATGCAGGTCTCCCAGCGTCAGGTAGGCGTTGTTGATGGATGTAATCTCGATTTCACCGCGTTCGGAAGGGCGCACATGCTTTGCGATCTCGACCACGCGGTTGTCGTAAAAGTAGAGGCCCGGCACGGCGTAGTTGGACTTTGGAAATTCCGGCTTTTCCACGATGCCGGTGACCTTGTTGTTCTCATCAAACTCCACGACGCCGAACGCGCGCGGGTCCTTGACGGGATAGCCGAAGATCGTCGCACCCCATTCGCGCGCCATAACGGTGTTGAGCGTTGCGGTCAGATCCTGCCCGTAGAAGACGTTGTCGCCGAGGATCAGGCAGACGGGATCGTCGCCGATGAACTCCGCGCCAAGGATGAACGCGTCCGCCAGCCCACGCGGGGTCTGCTGCACGATATAGGAAAAATGCATGCCGAGCTTTTCTCCGGTTCCAAGCAGTCGCTCGAAAACGGGGGTATCCTCCGGCGTGGAGATGATCAGTACATCCTTGATGGAAGCAAGCATCAGCACCGACAACGGATAATAGATCAGCGGTTTATCATAGACCGGAAGCAGTTGCTTGCTGACGGCCTTCGTGCTTGGGTAAAAGCGAGTGCCTCTGCCGCCCGCTAAAATGATGCCTTTCATACGCGTTCCACTCCGTTCTGTTTGTAATGCGGCGTCCGCCGGACTTGCGGGGCTCTTTGCCACGCGGCTGAGCACTGTCTGCTCGACCGGCGGCGCAAAGGGAAACTCGCAAAAATCGCAAGGCTGGTTGAGTTCGTTGAGATTGCTCACTTCAAACCCCTCGGTGCTCTCCTCCGCTAGGAACAGCACTTTAAACGTCATGAAGATCAGCTGCAAATCCTTCATGATCGAGCAGTTTTCTATGTAGAGCATGTCCAGCTTGAGCTTGTCTTCAAAGTTGGTGTTGTATTTCCCGTAGATCTGCGCGTAGCCGGTGAGCCCCGCCTTGACCTTCATGCGATAGCGAAACTCCGGCATGCGCTCGCAGTAGAAGTCCACGTTTTCCGTGCGCTCCGCGCGTGGGCCAACCAGCGACATTTCGCCATGCAGAATATGAAGAACTGCGGCAGCTCGTCGATGCGCGTCGCCCGCATGAAGCGACCAAAGGGCGTAATGCGGCTATCCCCCGGTTTTGTGAACTGCGCGCCGTTTTTCTCCGCGTCTACGATCATGCTGCGGAATTTGAGCAGCGTGAACTTTTGATAGTTTCGCGTGTATCGCACCTGCGTGAAAAACGCGGGCCCGCCGTCCTGCAGCTTGATGATCAGCGCCGCAAGAAGCATGATGGGACTCGTGATCACGATGCCGATCAGCGAGAAAACGATATCGATTACGCGCTTGATGGCCGCCTGCTCCGGCGAGAAGGTGTGGTCTCTGCACTGATACACCAGTGAATCGCCCACGAAGGTTTCGTTCGCGTTGTGAAAGATGATGTCCTCCACGCTCGGCAACACAAACAGCCGCTTGTTCTGCTCAAAGCAGTGCTCCGTCAGCTCCAGCCGCAGTTCACGCGAGATATCGCCCATGAACACGGTGGAATACGGTTCCATGCACCGCTTGATCTCGTCGAGACTATGCGCCTCGGTGACCAGCATCGCAATCTTGTGGCGCTCTTTCATCGAGTCGATCTTGCGGAACACCGCTGTTTCGTGCTTGTCCTTCGAGCAAACCACGATGCTGAGCCTCGCCGGATAGAGCAGGTTGTAAAGCTGATCCGCGCCCAGATACAGCAGCGCCGCCATCACCCATTGCGCCAACGTCATGAGCGTAATCGGCACGACGTAGAGCAGCTGCTTTGCCGTCAGCGAGAGGATGAAATAGAAGATGAAGTTCGTCAGAAACGACGAGAGAATATAGGTAAAGTAGAGTTCCCGATACCGGATGGTGCCGATGTTGAAGCAACGGTAGGTCGAGGCGAACGCAAGGAACACCACGAGATACAGAAACACAAACACCAGAAACCCTTTAAACCAGAAGTCGGTCTCCGGGTAATAATGTGTCACCAAATACAAAAAGGCGACGGCGGTGATCGCCGTAATCGCCAATTTGCATAGGAATATAATCGCACCTTTGAATTGTCTTGGTGAGTGTTTAGACACGCTGCGTTCCTCTTTCCTGTCTGGTTCCATGCGGAAAATCCGCCGAATGATCTCGTCAAACGCCTGCGATACCGTATAAAAACATAAGCCGCTTTTTCGCCGCCGTGTCGATTGTAGCATGCGTGTGTAAAGCTTGTCAAACCCGCGCACACATCTTAGTTTTCGCAGCACTTCCTGCCTCTCGCTCCGCTGATTTGCGGTTGCTAGAGCAAACGCCGTTCCTTTTTATACTTGCTTATGACTGCGAAGGCGGTACATAGGTTGCGCATACGTTTTGAATCATGTTGTGCTCCGGCGCGTCGTCGCTCAGCGCGGCTTGTTCATCGGATGCCGCATAGGTATAGGTGCCCGTCGCGGTGCTGGTCGCGGCTTCTCCGTTGAGCGTGATCTCGCCGGAAAACAGGACGTGATTCTTCCAGCGCAGCGTGCCTTCAACATAATAGGTATAGGTGCCGTCGGGAACGCGCGCTCCGCTTTGATCCGTCAGGTCCCAAACGTAGCGGAGCGAGCTCGATTTCGGCGTTGCGCCAGATACCGCGTCCTGCTCTATGCCTTGCGCGAGGCCGGACTGCTTGACCCAGACCGGAATTGCGTCCGGACGCTTCTTGCTCCCGCCCTTTGCGGTAAACTGCGTCACAAACAGCGTCTTGACCAGCGCACCATTTGCGTCCTCAATCCAGACCGCAAATTGATTGGACGCATAGCCATCCTGCTTTTGATAGTCAAACGTAATCGCGACGATGTCGTCCTCCCGCGTTGCCGTGTTTGCGGCAGGCGCGCATCCCCCAAACAAAAGCATTGCGCAGGTGGTTGCCAGCGCAAAAATCATGCATTTTTTCTTCATGATGAGATCCTCCCATACAGATACTCCGAAAACCAACAACTGATTATATCAGCAGACCTCCCGTGTCAGGGTGAATTTTCGGCAAACTTGCGATCGTAACCGTTCTTTCTCAAGTGTATTGACCGGATGATTTCGGATATCCCTTCGCCTTCTTTTAATGCAGCGCCATTCGCTGGAGCAGACTGTGTTTTGTTTCAATCACGCGTACAGGCGTTCCCATATCGCGGTCAAAACTTACGCAACTAAATTTGTATTGACAAGCTTATTTTTCTCGGGTATAATTTGTTCGTAAGTTCTGGAAACGTTTCCAGTATCGTTACCAGTAACGTTTCCGATCATATATGATCCATTCGATCATAAATTTCTTTGAATCTCACTTTTTTATCAAACCGAAATGAGCAGTCAATTTTTTCTTGCGCACTCCGGCAAAAAACCGCGTTAAGCTGTGACACGAGAGCGCTTTTCCCACGTCCTCTCCCGACTGCCACAAATCCAGAAAAAGGATCGCTTTGAACACCATGACAAACATCAAAGACGTAGCGCTTCACTGCGGTGTGGCAATCAGCACGGTTTCGCGCGTACTCAACGACCACCCTGACGTGAGCGAAGAAACACGCGAAAAGGTGCTCCGCGCGGTGCAAGAGCTGCACTACATCCCCAACAACAGCGCAAGAAACCTTGTCCGCACCACATCGGATTCCATCGCGCTCCTCGTCAAGGGCGTCAACAACCCCTTCTTCTCCAAGATCATCAAGGCAATTGAACGCGAGATCACGCTGCGCGGATACACGCTGGAGCTGCACCACATGGACACAGCGGAAGACGAGCTCCGCATCGGCGCCCAGCTGGCTAACGATCGAAAACTGATCGGCATCCTCTTCCTCGGCGGCAGATTCAACTACTCGCCGGAGGAAATGGCGCTCATCAACGTTCCAAGCGTGTTTTGCACCTATACAAACACATTCGGCAACCTCGACGCTGGCTCCTACAGCTCGGTCGCGATCGACGATAAGCAGGCGGCGCGGGATGCGGTGGAGACGCTCGTTTCCCTCGGCCATCGCAAGATCGCAATCCTCACCGATAACGACAGCGACAACTCCATCAGCGAGCTGCGGTTTCAGGGCTACAAGGACGCGCTCGCCACGCACAGCATCCCCTTTGATTCGAACTTAGTCGCGTGCACGGGCACGTTTTCCGATATGCGGGCCATCTATGAGGCAACAAGCAAGCTCATCGCACGAGACGATACCTTCACCGCGATCTTCGCGATTGCGGACCTGATGGCGATTGCCGCGATCAAGGCGCTCAACGACCACGGCAAGCGCGTGCCGGAGAACTGCTCGGTCGTCGCCATCGACGGACTTGAGCTCTCCGAATACACGCTGCCGACGCTGACGACGCTGGTGCAGCCCGCGGAAGAGATGGGGCTCGTGTGCGCAAAGACGATCATCGAGCTCATCGAGCACCCCGGCAAGAACCGGCAGTTCACGTTCCACACGGTGCTCCGCCCCGGTGGATCGGTCGGCAGGCTAAACGCATAACGCGCTGTGTTTGCGCCGCAGGCAAACCTTCGGTATCCGTCACGATTTTCAAATGCTTACGCTCCGGCTATCACACGAATCTATGAGTCGAAAGGCTCTAGAGAATACAAAACGAATACAAAACGAAAGGGAAGGAAAGATTTGTGAAAAAGCTATTTGCTCTAATTCTGGTCGCCATGATGGCGTTTGGGTGCTTTGCATGCACTACCGCAGCACCCGCTGCAACTGCAGCGCCCGCCGCGACGGAAGCGGCAGCCGCCACCCGAGCTC
>Ga0183099_1001511_pt1 | contig 13342 bp, 17 predicted proteins | sample Biomet1_FD_127788 | JGI IMG/M metagenome (GOLD analysis project Ga0183099, IMG submission 127788) | Microbial communities from bioreactor (seeded with anoxic lake sediment) at LBNL, California, USA - Biofuel metagenome 1 | ecosystem: Engineered > Bioreactor > Anaerobic > Unclassified ... | reverse complement strand
CCCAGCGTATCCTGGAAGGCCCCGGAATCCGGGTTGAGTCCATAGCGCGAGAGATTGCGCGTGGCGCTCGCCTCCGCGCCCGTGGCGGCCTGTTGGGCGTCCGCCTGGGCTGTTGCGGCCAAGCCCTCCTCGTTCACCCCGTTCAGGCTTTCGGTGATGTACTTCTCACGCACCGGCGCGGCCTGCTCAATCATGCCCATATTGGCCTTGATCTGCGCCTGCTCCAGCGGCTTGTAGTCCGACTTCCAAAAGTCGAAGTACTCCTGCGCCATGCCTTGCTGTTGCTCGGCGATGGTGGCCATGCGGGCGTTGTAGGCGGTGTCCTGCGTATTCGTGGTAGAGCTGCCGCCGCCTTTGCACAAAGCGACAGGGCCGTCGTATTCCTCTCCCTTGGCCGCCAGCACGTCGCCGGTGGCCAGGTCGAGCACGATCACTTCATAGACAATCATTGCAGTTCCTCCCGGGTCGCGGTTGTAAGCACGGCAGGCGACGAAACGCCCGCAGCCGCGTCAAAGGCCCCACGGGGCAGCACCCCGCGACGTTTCCAGCCACAACGCAGGGCAAAGGCCACGGCGGACGAGTTGTCCGCGGGCGTCACCCCCACAAGCATATCCAGCCAGTACGCGCCATCCGCCGCGCGCATGTTCAACAGCGACCGGAGGCACCAGCGGCCAAGCCCCTTGGCGTCCGCCCCCCAGAATTTCTTGAAGGTGAAGAAATCGCACTGGGCGAACCGGCCCTGGAAGCGGTTAAGCCACACGACACCGGCAATCTCGCCGCGCACGTAAGCGACAAAGAAGGCCGTGCCCTGTGCCTTGGCCATGTGCAAAAAGGCCGTTTCGTCCTTCACGGAGCCGTCGCGGAACACGTGCGCTCCGCCCTCGGCGACCAATCGCCGATAGAGCTCCAAGATCTCCGCATCCCGATAGGTGCGGATGCCGTCCACCTCGGCGTACAGGTCCATATAAAAATCGGTCATCTCCCCTCCTTGGCCTGTTTCCCAGCCGCTTCCTTTGACGCGAGGCCAAGCTCCACAAGATCGTTGAACGTCACGGCCCGGCCCATGGGGTCGGGCACTCCGTGAGCGAGGGCCAGCAGGATGCGGCGCGCGGCGGCAAGAAAGGTCTGCGCCCACGCGGGCACACCGTCGCTGCGAACATCCGGCAGTTGCGGCAGTCCCATCAGGCGTCCCTCAACTCCGCCATGCTGGTGGCGACAGAAACGTGGCGCACCGTGACCGCGCCGGAAATGAGCACCTCCCACTCCGAACCGGTGAAGGACGGCAAAGGGAACGGTGCCGAGGTGGTGACGTTGCGCCTGTAGACCTCGCGGCCATCGGCGAAGAGCTGGAAGGTAAGGACGGGCTCCTCGCTGTAGGGGGCGCTCACGCTGTCCAAGATGTCCCCGGCGAAGATCACATTGCCGCACCTTGCCGTGCCGAGCTGCCCCCCAAGTTCGCCCGCCGCGATCTCCTCGGCGTAGCTGGCGGCCAAGGCGATGCGCATGGCCTCGTACTCCTCCCGCGTCATAATGCCGGGGAAATCCGCCTCCACGCGGGCGGCGGCCATGTGCGCGGGCGAGGGAAAGCGGAATACCTTGCTGCGCCACTGCGCGCTGTAAGGCACATCATGCCCTTCCCAAAGGGCTATCGTGGTCCGGCCGTCCTCCTCGAATCCGAGATGAAGCTTGCGCCCTTCCGGCTCAAGCCAGCCGCACGTGGCGTGCAAGCCAAGCCCCAGCAGGACAGTGGGCTGCGCCAGGTCGTAGATGAACCCGCGCTTCACCCCGCTCGTGTCCTCGCAAAAGCAGATGTACTTGTTGCCCACGCCCCAAGCCCGGAAAGTGGAGGGCTGCATGTCCCACCAGTCCTCTTCGGAGAGGACGGAAGCGGTGAGGTTCTGCGGTGTGGTGGAGCCCGCGCCGACGAGATAAAGCCCGTCGACGCCGGGGAACAGCACCCCCTGGCGCATGGAAACCACGCCGCGCGGCCCGGCGCAGGGCGTATACCCCTCAAGCCTTGTCGGAGCCGTGGATGTCACGTCGTCGCAAGGAATCAGGTAGGCGGAGGCGTTGGTCAGGGCCACGAGATAGCTGCCCGTGGCGGCCAGGGCCACGATGGTGTGTTCCAGACTCTGCGCATAGGACCGGGGCCAGGCATACGGCGCGAAGGGCTGGCTGATGTAGACCTTGTTGCCCACAAAACCGGCCAAGGAGCCCCCACGGACAGTCGTGAGCCCCTGGAGCCCGTCAGGCGGGGGCAACCAGCCTTCGGTGACGAGAGATTCATCCAGCGCCGAAGTGAGGATGTCGTCGTGGTACGTGTCCAGGCTGGCGGCAAACTCGGCCACAAAGAGTTCCGTGGTGTCCTTGGTGCCGCTTGCCCCGCGATAGAGGCGCTTGTACTTGGCCGGGTTGCGGCCGGTCAGATCGGGCAGAGCCATGCCCGAAACCTGCATGCTCTGCCCGGTGACGAAGTTGAACAAGGCGCTCGGCGCGCTCGGCGCGCTTTCCTCGCCCAGATCGCTTACCCATGTCCAAACGTAATATGCGGTGGATGTGACGCCATTCGTTTCGCCCGTTCCCTGGACGGCCACAGTGGGGATGGACACAGGGGCCGGGAGTCCAAGGCGCACCGGCGCGGCCGCCCCGGTCTGCTCCCCCTCGCGGAACATCATGGCGCCAGAATTTTCACCGGTGTAATACATGCGGTCCAGTTCGTCCGCGTTCACGGTGGAACGGCACAGGCTCACAGCCTCATAGAAATGGAGCCATGCACCTTTATAGCGCAGGATGTCGCGCACCCCGCGCACGGAGATCCTGGCCTCCACAAGCATGCGCCGAAGGGGCGCAAGAGCGCCGGAATCCAGCCTGCAGTTGTCCGCGACCTGGGCCTGGGTCGCGTCCAGCAAACGGGGTTCGATGAGGGGGCGAGCGCCCGCGAATACGGGAATATCGATGCGCATGAGAAGAATTCCCCGGTGCTACGTCACAGGGTTGGCCGTTGCCCGTGCTGTCACAATAGCAACATACTCAGCCACGGCCGCCCAGCTCTCGGGGAAGCGAAGCTCTTCCTGATGGGCGGGCACGGGGCAGCGCGTCTCGACTTGCTTCCCGCTTTCATCAACGGCCTGCGCGGTCACCATGTAGGCGGGAATATCCACGACCACGCTGGGGTAAGCGGTGGGCGACAACCCAACATAATCCGCAGGAATCCCTTTCGTGCAATCGACAACGCTGACGCCATCGGGAATCGTCCCAAGGAGCGCCCTGGAAAGCTCCGCCTCATTGTGATGCAAAAGGTACATGGCCCCTCCTTAAGCAGAAAACACGTTCACAGACCCCACGCCACCGGCATTGGCTCCAGATCCGCCATTGGCGCTAGCTGTTCCGTTGTTTGAGTATCCGTCGGGGAGAGTGAGGAAAAACAGAATTCCGCCTGCGCCGCCACCGCCTGCGCCGACAACAGCGGAAGCCCCGGCCGCGCCAGGAAGTCCATTTGCACCATCAGCAGAGACAGTACAGGCCGGGCCGATGAAGATAGACGGCGACAGCAGAGCCAAAAAACCACCTGGCAGTCCGCCGTTTCCGCCATACCCACGTGTGGCGTTTCCACCACCAAGCCCCACAGAGCTCCCATAATCCCCGGCTGCCCCGCCTGCCCAGCCGCCCCAATTTGTGCCGGTTGAAAATGCACAAGCCCCGCCGCCACCACATCCTCCACACAAAGACCCAGAGCGCCCACCGGAGCCACCAAGTCTCACAGCACTCGAACTCGCCGTCGCTCCCGCACCAGCCCCACCTCCCCCTGCATTCATGGCAGATGCGGCGGTTCCCGCAGCTGTTTTAACAAGCCCAAAGACATAAGCCGCGAGAGCATCCGTTCGTATCTTCCGCGCTATCGCCTCAGGTGTGAGCGCGGGAATGACGACACCGCCGAAATCGCCTGCGTACCCAAGGCCATTGATGTGGACCCTACCTCCGTTACGAATGATGATGCTCGTCTTAGCAAACACAATAAGTCCCTTGCTGCTAGTGCTTGGGCTTAAAGATGCGGAAGCACCATCAACAATCAGCTTATCGCAGGAAACAACACTCGCTTGGGTAGTTGCATCCGGGGCAACTGTAGCCGCTCCAGTGATTGTGATAAGGCCGTTCGCGTCGGGCTGAAGAGTCACCCCTCCCTGCACGACATTCTGGCTGTAAATGCCGTCGCCGAAGATGAACTTCCGGCCTCCGATAATGCTTTTGCAGCCCAGATGCATGCTAGGCCTCCGGCACTTGGGCGAGCATGACCCACTTCACCCCGTTGTAGCGGAAGTTCACGTACAGGCCTTTGCCAGCGACGTGGGCGGTGGGAAGATCATCATTGCCATTTTTCACGAACGCATCGTTCCAGGTGATGCCCAATGCCGTGGCCGCATAGAGGCGCATGAGAATTTGCATGCCATTTTCCGGGTGGACCGGCGCATTCATGGTCAAGGCGACAGTGCTCGTGATCTCGCAATCCTGGTGCAGGTATGCGTCAAGAGTGACCGCACCTCCAACCGGGGCGACCGCGACGGGAGCGGCATACTGCTGGCGGGTGTACGGCGTGACAGCGTCCGCGATACCGGTGCGAGCCTCGGCGAGGATCTGCGCCTCGGACTTCCCTGCAAGGGCATTGGCGTTTGCGGCAGTACCCGCAAGGGCCTCGGTCACAACCTGCGCTTTTGTGCTGCCACCCAAGGTGTCGGCGTTCGATGCGTTGTTGTATTTCGGGGCAGCTTCAACCTCCAAGCCCAGCTCAACGGCTGCGAGCCCCGCGTCCACCGCGCAATCCTTCACCGTGACGGTTGTCACGCCACCGGCGCACACGGAGCTGGACACGTAGCCATAGGCGCTTGCACCCTGGATAAGATGCAGGGCGCGGTTCGCGGCAAAAATGGTCGTCTGGTCGCCAGCCACGGTGAAGCTCGTGGCGTCTACACGCGTGGGCAGCAGAATGCCGCCAGCCGCATTTTTAGGCCGCACCCAGCGGCTTTTACCCAGCAACTCCCAGGATTCCGCTGTCACCATCAACTCAAAACTCGAACCAGCCGCGAAATCTCTGGCCACAGTGCCCTCGCACCCGCGTTCAAGCGTCAACTGGACGCCGTCCCTGGCGACGACCCGGACATACTCATAGTTCCCCGCGCCGCTGCGGATTCTGGCGTGGAACAGGTCGTCGGGGTACACCAACTGCGGGAACCTGGCCGCGTCGGCGGCCAGGATCTGCGCCTGGGTGTCCGCTGCGGCGATGGCGATGGCCAGGGAAGAACCTGCGTTGTTTGTCAGCACGAGCATCAGAACACCTCTTTGAAAGAGATTTTGGGGAAGTCTCTGGCGTCGGTGAAGTCGACACGGACGCCTTCACCCAAGAACATCGGGTAGCCGCACACCTGGCCACCGGCATCGCCATGGGCCTCGGCCAACACACAGAAAATCGCGGAAGCCAAAACCAACCCGTCAGCTTGTCCGGCCTCCGCCACAACGAAATTGCGTGGGACCGAGCCCGGCACAGTCCCGTCCGCGAAGCCAGCGCCACGGAGCGCCATCCCGGCCAAAAGCACCGGCGACAACGTCCCGGTCGCAGCTCCCAATGACGCGGGCGTTCCAGCGGACAAAATGCCTGGCAGCAACACCGCCTGCGCCTCGCCTGCGGACGTGCAAACGCTCTCCGCCGGGTGATCTCCGGCGAAGGGCACCGTCCCTACAAGATGTGTCCCCAGAGTCGCCATGCCGGGCCTACCGTTCGGACAAGCTCATGTCGCCCGACCGCACACGGAAGCCATCGCCCGCCCAGATCTTCTTGAACTCGCCGGGGTCGCCGTACTTCGGCAGCGAGCCGTAATGCAGCACATTGCCGCCCTCGGCCGCGTCCATGACGGCCCAGGCCTGCATCTCGCCCCAATCTCCGGTGGAGGGGGCGAAGTCCACAGCGGCCGTGCTGACGACCTTTCCACCGGTGCCGTCATCTACGGCGGCGGGCATGATGAAGGCTCTGCGGGCGTAACCGGCCCCGGCCACCTCGTGCGCCAAGGAACCGGACTCCAAGCCTTCAACGCTGGTGAACAAGGCCAGGTACACGGCGGCGGGCATGGCGTACGCTTCCACCGCAAGGGAGTGATTCAACAGCTTTTTGGACAGGTATCTGCTCTTGGCCATGGGGTTGTTCCTCCTGGTGTGTCCGCTAGAAAAACGGTCTGTAGCGCACAGTGGTCGAAGCTCCGCCACCGCCCTGCTCCATGGTGATGCGCGCCCCGGCGATGCCGTCCTCGAAAAGCCGCTGGCTTACGACCGCGCTGTTCATGTCCGTCCAGGGGCGGTCGGGAATAAGCAGGAGCCGTGCAAGAGCGCCTTGCGCAATAATGGAGCCGTACCGGTTGAGCAGGAAGGCCGGGGCCTGGGTGCTTTTGACGGAAGGCTGGGCGACCACCTCGACAAGCAGCACCCCCGCCTGGTCCTCATTGGGGACCGGGTACAGCCGGACAAGGCCGGGCTCCGTGACCGTGAAATATTGGGGCGTGTCCGCCGAGGCATAGCCAAGCGCGCGCCACTGTTCCGGCGTGCGCACCTCGATGCGCCGCCCCTTGTGACGGACGGTGAGCACATCGCAAAAGTCGACGCCGCTGGGCGGGCGCAAGCCGTACACTTCCTCGCCCGCGTAAAGATCAGCGGTATCGGACACGATGACCCAGACCCGAGAGCGCGCGCAGAACTCGCGCGCCGCATCCCGAATCTTGGCGATCATCGCCGAGATGGGGCACTTGACCGTGGACATGCGCACCAGAGGAACGAAACTGCGCCAATCCGTGGAGATCATTGCTGGCCTCCCTGGCGATTGAAGTTGGGCGAGAACACAAGCTTGGCCTTGCTCTCCTCCCCCAGCACCGTGAAGAAGCGCGAAAGGTGACGCTCGCCTTTGGAAAGGTCCTCAGTCGAGGAATCGTTGCGGGTGTAGGCCCGGTACATCATGTATTCGCGCAGGGGCTCCGCCCAGGTGGCGTTCAAGGGAAGCTCCGCGGCGGTGTTCTCGATATCCGCGGGGATGCGGGCGTAGGACAGGTCCACATACACGCCGGCCGCAGGCGGAGGCGACACGTAGAAAACGGTGGGCACGGTGTCATCAAAAACGAAATGGTCGATAACGCCGGAGAAGCCGTCCATGTGCCAATCCTGGTTGGCCGCGTCCAAATCCTCGCGCGCGATGGCGGTGACGGGCAGGCCTGGGGTCTGGCCGTCACCGCCCATGTTGCGCACAATGCCCAGGAAACGGGCTCCGTCAGCGGGCACGGTCTGGCGGGTGGAGCCGGTGGACAAAAGGACGGGAACCGTGACGGAATTCGCATCGGCCCGCAGGAGCACCACGACGCGGATGGCGTCGGTGAGGTATTCCAGCAAGTCCGCTTCAGCCCAGCGGACATGCTCGTGTCCGGGCTCGAAGTCATTCAAATCACGCGCGACCTTTCGCACCAGCTCCAGCGCCTTCATGTGCCGCTCCTAGACCATGACCTGGATGTTGAAGCGGGGGACTTCCCGCCCGTCAGTGGGGTCCACATCCTTGGCGTCCAAAAGCGACTTGTACACGCACTTCGGCAGCTCAACTTCCTTTTCGCGCGGGACATAGAACTCAAGGCCGTTCACACAGCAGAACACGGCCTTGCGCCCCCCTGCCCCTTCGCCGTTCAGAATCTTGAGCTTCACCTTGGTGTCGTTGCGCACTTCCGCGAAGGCCACGGTTTCGGCCTTGGCGGCGGCAGCGGCGGCGGCGACAGCCTGCTTCTGGACCTGCTCCAGCTGGTCGGCCAAAGCATCCGCCTGCTCCGCCTTGACGTTGGCTTGGGCCAGCTGGTCGGCCAAAGAGTCCGCCTGCTGGGCCTTGGCCTTGGCCTGCTCCAACTGGGTTTCCAGGTCCTTGATGCGCGAGGACTGGTCCGTTGCGGAGGCGGCAGCAACCGCCTCCTTCTCGCTCGTTTTCGTCTCAGCCATGACTGTCACACACTCCTTTGCCTTGCCGGTTTAGAGCTTCACGGCGGCTTCGAGGCGCGCCATCCACGAGTCGTTCAGAATCACATTGGCCACGTAGGTGAGCCAGGCCACGCTTCCGCGCTGCCCCATGGGGTCGCCTTCACGCGGAACGCCGGGATTGAGGACCTTGGGAGTGACCGCGTTCTTGCCCTTGAAGGCCACGGAGCCGAAAGCGTGCTGCCCCAGGAAGAGGTACGGGTACACATCGGCTTTGGCCGCGTCGGTGCTGATCATGGCCCCCGCCGCACCACCGGCGCTCGGCCAGGGGAACAGCAGCGGCACGGAGACAAAACGCACCTCGTCGCAGGCGCCGATTTCCGTGGGGTAGACGAAGCCGCCGCCGTAGTCCTTCACGGCGATGAAGCCGTCGAGGTCGCGCACGTCGCCAGCGCAGTCCGTGTGGCAAAGGCAGACGAACGAGGACTCCACGGATTCCGTATTGAAGCTCGCCGTGCTGGAAACGCGCTTCGTGATACGCCGGGCGTGCTGGCGGCTCAGCAGGCGGACAACGCGGCGCACGTGGTCACGCGTGATCTTGTTGGTCACCTCGGCGCGGCTGGTGCCGTTGGCATAGAACACGGAGGTTCCGCCCTTAAGCGTTCCGAGGCGGATGGTTTCCAGCATGGCCCCGGACTGCTCGCCACAGAGGGTGATCATCTCCTGCAACACGTTGTCGGTGTGCAGGTCCTGGATCTTGTCGGTGATGCCAAGCCAGTCGCCGACCTGGCGGAGCTGGACGGTGATGGTGTCGCGAGAAGGCTTCTTCCCGGCGGGAGTCACACCCTCAACGACATAGTTCGGGGTGAAATCCAGCGGGTTGTAGCGACCGAAGTTGATGGTGTCGGTCTTGTTCTTCTCAAGAGGCTTGGCGTCGGCGAACTGCTCGGAAACCAGAAACGGGCTGGCGTGCTCCAGAAGTTCCGGGCACACATGCCCCGCCGTGTTCGGGCTGATATCGCCATAAGTCGTGGTAGCCATAGCGTTTCCCTACTTTTTCTTTTTGCGAACTCCCGCCTCCCAACCGGCGTCGAAGCTGTCCTTGTCGGGCTCGTTGAACGAGGGAGGTGGGCTCGGTTTGCTCCGGGGGACCATCCCGGCCTCGGCGACCGCGCGAGTGGGGTCATGCCGCCGGGGATCGGTCTCTGCCTTGAACCGCGTAAGCAGCTCCACAGCTTCCTGCGGGGTGCCTTCACGCAAGACGCGCTTAATTTCTTCGTACTCCTTGCCGGGCTTGGCCTCCGCCCACGTATGGACGCGGCCAAGGTAGACCTGGAGCTTGGCGGGGTCTTCAGACCGGTGCGCCTCGGCATAGTCCGCATGCGCCTGGTAGATGGGGGCGAAGTGGGCCTCGCGCCGCGCCGCCGCAACCTCGCTCAGCTCGGCCTGCTTTGCGGACTGCCGTTCGCGCTTTTCGGCGATGCGCTCCGCCTTATCCACCACGGACAGACTGTCCGGGCCGTATTCCTCCAAGTACCTGCGCAATTGCGCGCCTTCCTTGGAGTCTTCGACCATGAGCGGGGCAAGCTCCGGGTTCGCCTTACCAAAGGCCTCGACATCCTCGCGGATGTCTTCAGGCACTTCCGTCAGCGGTTTCGGGGCCGCGCCGTCCAGTTGCACGCCGCCAGAGGCACGCGCTGCGGCCAGCTCCTCTTCCAGCTGCTGCTGGCGTTCCTGAAGCTGCTTCAGGCGGCCTTGCTGGGAGTCGAACATCTGCGCCTTGCGGCGCTGCTCAGCCGGGTCTTCGTCCTGCGGGCTCGGCGCGGGCTCGGTTTCAGGCTCGCCCTGGGGAGCGCTCTCCGCATCCGCGGGGGCACGGTCCTCTTCCTGGCGGGCCTGTTCTTCCGCAACTCCGGTGGCCGCTTCCGTTTCAGGAGCGGTTGCACCCGTGGCGGCGTCAAAGCCAGCCTCAAACTGGGCGTCCTCGTCCAAGGGCTCCTGGCCCTGCGGATCTATTTCTTTCGCGTCGTCTTGCATGTTGTCCTCCCCTCGGGCCGCCATAGGCGGTAGCCGACGGTCGTTTGTTGATGGCTCGATTCCCTAGCCGTGGCCCACATCCTGCCGGGGGGTGATGTCCTCCAACAGTTCCCGCAGGCCTGAAATTTTACCCTGGAGCTTGGCGCAGTTTTCAGGCTTTGCAGCCCGTTCAAGCTCGTCGCGCCAGTCCTCGATCTTGGCCGCGCAAAGCTCGCGCAGGGCCATCAGACCAGCTTCCCCGCTACGGCAGCGGCACCGCTCGCGCGCCTCTGCGCCGCGATCAACCATTGTCCTTGCCCTTGTCCTGGGGCTTGCCCTTGGTGGCGGCATCCCAGCCGCGTTCAAAGCCGTCATCGCCTTCCTTGAGGAGGCTCATGTCGGTGATCTGAAACGACAGGCTTTGCGTCTTGCCGTTGCTCCGGGTGTCATCCTCGCTCACGCGGGTGACTTCCGCCTTGGCCTCGATGCGCACCACTGTGTCGGTGTCGAAATCCTTCAGCTTCAAACCAAGCTTCTTGATCTCGGCATCCTCCAAATTCACCCGGAGCCCCCAAGGAAACTTGGTTTCCTGGCCAGCGTCCGCGACGGAAAGCCCTGCGGCGTTCTTGTCCCCTTTCTTGGGCTTGGGGAGCGCCATGTTCGTCAGTTCCACATCAACCTCCCTGCTGGGGCAAACCCAGCTGCTTCAATTGGCTGCCCAGCATGTTCACAGCAATCTGCTGCAACGGGATGCCGCGCTTCTCCGCCTCGGCGAACAGCGCCTGCACCGTGCCCATGGCCTCGGCGCGCGCCTGTTCAACCATCTGCTCTTTGCGGAACTGCTCCGCCTCTTCCTTGGTGCGCAGCGTGGAAGTGTTCAGGTCCATGAGCTTGAATGCCTCGTCCACAAGCTCGTCGCGCTTGATCTTGGGCGCGTTCTGCGGGTCGTTGGCCAGCTGCATGGCCTTCATCACGTTCTCGCCCTGAAGCTCGCGGGCGATTAGCGCCGAGGAGCCAATGGCCTTGATGACGAAATCGCCCTTGATCTCGTCGCGCGGGTTGAACCGCATGTTCCAGTAGTAGAGCCAGGTGATGAACTGGCGGGTGATGTTCTGGTCGAACTGGCTCACCAGCCCCTTGAGCACGACGCTGGCCGCGCCCATGAGCATTGAGAGCCCGCTCGCCGTTCCCGCCGCGCCCTTCGTGGGGCCGTCGCCGCTCATGAACCTCGGCGTGGTGGTTTCGTCGGACCAGTCGGCCATGAGCTTCGCCACGTTCAACAGGTCCCCGACATTCGAGGGCACGGTGAACACCTTGAAGGCTTGGCTCAAGTCATCAACACTCTTGAACTCCCACGTCTTGAACGGGCGGATGTCGTAAGGGTCCGTGCCTTCCTGCAACGCGGAGCGGTTGATGCCGAACTGCGGGCCGGAGCAGATGGCCGCGTTATCCAGCGTCATGCGCACAGCCGCATTGAAGGCGCTTTGCGGGTGACGCAAAATGGAGGCGACGCCTTCGGGGAAGAAGGACGTCTCATCCTCGCCGTAGAAGAAGAAGCTGTAGGGAATGTCGATGCCTTCGATGGGGGCCAGCACAGCCTTGATTACACGCCTCCCCAGAATCCAAACATTCGCCGCGTATGCGCCATACTTGTCGCTGACTTCGATTCCCGCATCGGAAAGTTGCTTGCCGGAGAGATACCCCCAGCGTTCGAGCAGACGGTACCGGCCAGGCAACCCGGCGGAAGCCTGCCGAGATTCCTCCGGGATCTGGCGCTGCTCAGTTTCGTAGCGCTCCAGCTGTGCATCCCCATCGGGATTCTCGGAAATGTGCGCAGCGATCTCGCTGGCGTTGAAACCAGGCCAGGTTTCAAGCTCGCGCAGCTCCTTGAGGCTCTTGAGGTGGCTCTGCCATACAAAGCGCAACGCTTCCGGCTCAGTGGCCGTCAGGTCCGGAAAGATATCCCAGATGCTCACAAATTCACGGAAGGGCCAGTAGCCGCCTTCATCGGAGCCGAGCGCCCAGCCGGACTGGTCGGAGTATTTGAACTTCTCCCGGTGACGGATCTCCACGAGCGGGCCTTTGAGCACGCCGCAGCCATAGAGGACGCCCTGGAAGGTTACGCGGCTACAGACAGAGCGGTAGGAGGAGCGGCCCGGCCCCTCGGCCAGCTGGCTCTCCATCTCGCTGCCCATTTGCGAGGCCGCGTCATTGGCCAGGGAAAGCGTCAGGCCACGCAGCTCCGCCGCGCTCAAGACCTTGCCGAGCCGATTTTGCTCCATCGTGACAGCGACGTTGAGCAACGCGGGGGAAACCTCCGGCGTTGTGCTGGGGCTGATATCCCAGTTGCGTTCTCCCTTGGCGGGGAACAGCAAATCATTCAGCCGCGAATTGATGGAATCGACTTTTGTTTTCGTCTTGCGCAGGAACACCGTGCTCCGGTTGCTCTTCTCAAGGGCCTTCTTCACCTCTGGCGGGTACACGCCAAGGTACTGGCGCAAATCCTCAATCCAGCGCTTTTCATGCGGATCACGAAGAAGCGCGTTCTCTTCGAACTCGCTCCGCAGCTTCGCGCCGAGATCGCTGACAGGGCCGTCGCTCATTGCGCCCGCTCCTGTAGCAGCTTGCCGCGCGCGGCGCTCACGGCTTCAAGCTCAAGCACGTATGCGCCCATATCGCGCAACCAAGCGGCGAAATCCCTTATGGGTGTGTTTGCGCGTACCCTGGGCCGGGCCTGTCCGGTTTCACCGGGTCCGCCAGCAACTCCGCCGGAACCGGCGCTTTGGGATTCGGCGTCGGCACGAACACCGTAGAAGGCGTCTTCGCACACGCTGATAAACTCAGGGCTAAGCACACAATCAGCAGGAACAGACGCGGCCGCATCATTGAATCTCCTCTTGATGTCCGCGTTGGCCTTGGCAAGCGCGGCGCGGGTTGTCACGAGGTCCTGGGCAATGAGGTTCCCCGCCTCGGCATCGTGCTTGTAGTTCGTCAGCGCGGTTGTCGTGGCGTTGGCGCTGCCCTCGGCGTACTGGGCGCGCAACAGGGAAATGTCGGCCTTGCCCTTGGCCTCCGCCTCACCGTAGCCACCATGATGGCCCCAGGCGTAGCAACCAATGCCGGTGAGCAGCAACGCGGCAACGACGGCCAAGCTCACAATGGCCGTGCGATTGGAGCCGGTGAGCAGGCTATCGGCCATTCGGCACCCCCCTGCCCCAGCCTGCGGCCTCATAGGCGGGCATGAGATCAATCATGATGCGCTGCCAGTAGCGTTCGTTTTCGCTCTTGGCGCCTGCCGAGCGCCCGGCGTTCATGGCGGAAACGTCATGCGCGCGCAGAGGGT
>Ga0183099_1001510_pt1 | contig 13346 bp, 9 predicted proteins | sample Biomet1_FD_127788 | JGI IMG/M metagenome (GOLD analysis project Ga0183099, IMG submission 127788) | Microbial communities from bioreactor (seeded with anoxic lake sediment) at LBNL, California, USA - Biofuel metagenome 1 | ecosystem: Engineered > Bioreactor > Anaerobic > Unclassified ... | reverse complement strand
ATAAGTTAATCCGGAGATTATTGGTCTACCACCATCCTCTTCTTCTGCATTAAATCCATGTCGAGTCACAAGACCCAACCCAACTTCACCATTCAAAGAAAAATGCTCACTGATTGGCAATTGAGGTCGTACTGTTAATCCACCCACATTCATCCACACAGAGCTTCTCACATTTTGCTCAGCTCCTCTATTGTAATAATAAAACACCCACGAAACCGGCCGCATATAAGTTAATTGAGCCGACAAGTACTTATTAAACTCATAACCATAAAGCACTAATCGGACTGCCGGATGATTTACGTCTACGCTTTTAAATTCGTAACCAGCCGGAGCCTGAAACTGAGAGGCTCCAAAATCATAATTAATAGAACCTATACTCACCCCGAAATATGCATTTCGCAAAACTCCCGGCAATTGGGCTCGTTCATCCTGGGCAAAAGCAGAAACTAAATTAATTGACAAAATAAAAATTAAACTAAATTTAAATGCACTGAACTTCATAGTGTTTAATAAAATTGGAAATGAAATTGACTTGTCTATTCTACATTGAATTCTTTCTCGAAATAAGATAGAATGTTTATTAATGCGCAAAAATAGTTAATAAATTTAATACTTCATGTGATTAAATAGAATATTCTTGCAAATCACCTCACATTTAAGTTTTTTGGGAATCAAGCCCAACAAAAAATCGCCATAACAACTAATGTTACAGCGATTTAATTCAAAAGACTTAAAGTCTGCCTTATGCTTTTTCTGATAAATAGCTGGAGATACCTTCCTGAGTAGCTTTCAAAGCTTTTTCACCTTTCTTCCAGTTTGCCGGGCAAACCTCACCGTATTCTTCTGTAAATTGCAGCGCATCAATCATTCTAAGCACCTCGCCTACACTACGTCCAAGAGGCATATCATTCACAACCTGATGGCGCACAACACCGCTCTTATCAATCAAAAACAAACCTCTGTAAGCCTGAGGATCTCCAACAAACGTTTCGTTTCCATCTTCGTCGTATTCTTCTGAACCAGCCAAAACATCATACGCTTTAGACACTTGCAAAGTCTGATCTGAAACGATTGGGTAAGTCACGCCTTTAATTCCACCTTCATTCTGTGCTGTCTGCAACCATTTCCAATGTGAAAAAGCAGAATCAGTTGACGCTCCAATAACCACCGTGTTACGAGCTGCAAATTCAGCCGCTTTATCCTGGAACGCGATTAGCTCTGTTGGACAAACAAAAGTAAAGTCTGCCGGATAAAAGAAGAACACTACATACTTCTCACCTTCAAATTGCTTCAAGGAGAAGTTATCTACAATTTCATTGCCATTTACTACAGCCTTGCTGCAAAATACAGGCGCTTTTTTTCCTACTAATACTGACATGTTTTTATATTTTTAATTGGTTATTATTTTAACACCACAAAAATAACCAGAAGGAAATTGAAACTACTACAAAATCCGATAGAGTTTTTTTATACACTCATAGGTAAAACAAATCAGTCTGAAATAATGTTTTTTAGACTTTATAAATCAGTACAGTTGCATAAACTGCAATGCCTTCTTTCCTGCCCACAAATCCCATTTTTTCGGATGTGGTAGCTTTTATTGAAACTGCATTTTTTTCAACTTCCATCACATTGGACAGACATTGTTGCATGGCGGGAATATGAACATTCAATTTTGGTTCTTCCGCACACACCGTACAATCTGCATTACCAAATTCATAACCTTCTTTCCGAATTAACAACATTGTTTTTTGTAACAATATTTTGCTGTCAATGTTTTTGAAATCATTTGATGTATCCGGAAAATGATAACCAATATCACGCAAATTAGCAGCCCCCAGCAAAGCATCACACAACGCATGAATTAACACATCTGCATCTGAATGTCCAAGCAGTCCAACCGAATGTTCAATCCGAACACCACCCAACCACAGCTCACGTTCTGCTGCAAAAGCATGAACGTCGTAGCCAAAACCAACACGTATATTCATAATAAAATATTTTTAAATAGAAAACGGTTGAACCAACCCATAGGTATAGAACAACCGTTTAAATTTTTATAGAGAACAAACCTTAAAGGCTTAATATAATTATTTTACTAAATTTTTAAGTCCGAACAAGTCGAACGAAAGAGAGAATCGCAAAGTTTGATCCAACGGATTTGATTGAGCTGTTGAAATTACATAGGCTGCATCCAACTGAAAAACGTTTAATTTAAAACCAGCACCGGCAGTAAAATATTTACGATTTCCTTTATATTGGCTTTCATTAAAGTAACCGCCACGAACAAAGAACTGATTGTTATAAGCATACTCAGCACCAAGCGACCACATAATCTCCCGCAATTCTTCTTTAAAACCGCCCGGTGCATCTGTAAATGACTTAAATATTCCCGTCAAAGGCGACAAATCACTATATTCTTTCGTTGTCATGTCATTCTGAGTCGGAACTAAGAGCTTGTTTAAATCGGCACTTATCGATATCTTATTATAAGGATCTATCGGATAATCAAACGATCCACCAAGTCGCATATTGGTCGGAATGAAATTACTGGTTTCTGAATGATCGTACGATATTTTGGAGCCAATATTTGAAATATTTAAACCCAAAGACAATTTTCCATCAGTACTTGGAAGAGCAATAGGAGTTCTGTAATATGCGGCAACATCAGCTGCTACAGAAACTCCGGGATACATTTCCGTTCCTCCCGAAAGATTAATTCCATTATTTAAATCAGAATATATAAATCGCAAAGTGGCTGAAGCAGAAAACTTATCAGACAACAATCTAGAATAAGCGACGTCTACTGCAACTTCATTTGGATGTGCCGAGCCGGCCGGTATACCCAACTGGTCCATCAAAGTAATATCGCCCAAAGAGAAATATCGTAAGGATGCACTTAAAGCCTGACGCTGATCAAACTTCCAATATCCCGACAAGTAGGCTAAATCAATATCTGTAACTAGTTTTCTCAACCATGGAGTATATGATACTGATACTCCGGCATTACTCTCCATAAAGACATACTTAGCCGCATTCCAATACTGTGAATTTACATCTGGAGATGTTGCCACACCGACATCTCCCATACCACCGGCACGAGCATCTGGAGCTATCGAAAGAGAAGGAACAGCTGTAACAATGGGGTTATTCACCTGAGCGAAAGAACTCATTGCAACCAATATTAAAAAGCACAGCGTTAATAGGTTATTTTTCATTCGAAAATATTATTTTTTTTGAAAACACAAAAATAGAGAAAATTAATCAATTAAATAGAATAAATTAACGCATAATCTCATTTATTATTGTTCTATTATCAACATTTTATTCGTTTTAGAGGAGAAATCACTATCCGTGGTTTTAATACTTACACGGTATAGATACATTCCGGCTTTAACCCGTTTGCCATTGTTTGCTATCAGATCCCAAGAAATATTATCAGCCGATGATTCCGAAAAAGACCAAATCTTACGACCTGACAAATCAAATACTTCAACCTTAGTACTCAAAACAGTTTCGGGTCTGTCGTGGTTAACAACTATATAGGTTATAGTTCCTGCTGGATTCGGGTAATTATAAACAGAGAAAATTACCGGATTTAACCCTTTCACCACTTCAAAATTGATAGAATCTGTGGTTGAATTATTTAGCAAATCCCAAACCCGGAATGAAAGAGAATGTTTTCCATTTTCTAGTTCCGACAGTCTGTATTTAACAACTCCTGTTGTATAACTATTTAGTGTCGATTGAAAGTAATCATTCAATACATACGACTGCAAAGGATCTTTATCAATGGTAATCATAACATCGTGCCCGATTCCGGTTCCAACAGTATTTATTCCGTGAATATCAGTCACGTTTGCCAGAAATAGAGGAGTTTCATTTACCTTATCTCCAGAAATAAATTTCTCGGAGTTTAAAAACAGCCTCACTGTCGGTCCGATTGAATCTGCAATAGAAATTTTATCAGTACCACCAATTACAAAGTTTTCACAATAGCCTTGCGCTTCAAAATCATTTACATCGTCCTGAGCATAATAGCTAATTCTGCCACCTCCATAGTTATACTTGATATCCTTTGGTAACATAAATGAAAAACTAAATGCTCCATTCACAACTTCCACCTCGCCGGAAAATAGAATATTGGGACGATCTGAATAAGTTAACACCCCATTACTCTCAGCATGATTATTTAAAGTGTTAATTCGCTGAGTTTTGTCATAAATTGTAACATGCAGCGTCCCATTAAAGTTCGTAACTTTTACCCCATTATCGTCTGCAACATAACCTTGTATTGTATCCACCGACAACGCTCTCAAAGTATCGTTTCCCAGAACAGAATTTTCATTTATCTTAGTTGTAAGAACATTATACTTAGTTGGATAGTTCAATCTCAATGCCGGATCACCCATATAAATATAGCATCTCTTATTGATTTCTTCTCCAATCTGATTTTTTGCAAATGCAATCACATCACCAATTCTTAGTTCTACTCCGCTTTGCTTCTTAAATAGATTTTCGCAAATCAATTTGTCCAATACAAAATTCTGAGAGGAATAAACCGGTCTGGCCGATGAAAGTATGCCAACTCCCCCGCCTGCCGAATTTAAGAGAAACTGTTCTCCACCCGAAACACTTGCCACATCAAATTGAAGAAAATCGCACGTCGCGCCAACAAAAAATGGCAAGTGCGTATTTGACAATGCTTTTACATTTGCCAACGACAACACAGATTCATTTGTCAAACCTGTTGGACCAGCATGACCTGTAAAATTCAGAAAAAACAAACCCGAATTTAAAAGATTTAAAAATTTATTTTTTGCAGCTGGATAACTTTCACCACTGGCTGTGGTTTCTTGCACATAAGCATCCAAGTATATTTTATTCACCTGATAAGCTGGAAATTTTCTGGCAACCGAAGCTGCAATAGTATCCGCTTGCATGGAGTGAATGTTCCCATCTCCATTTCCACCATCATCAGCTAAAAAACAAATTTGATTTTTCCAATTTCCTTTTCCTTGATTATTCATATAACCAATTGTCTTATTCACAACATTGGTTGCTTGTTGCACTGTCGTGACAGGGAATCTACCAACTCCAACATCCATCAAGCCCTGAGTGACCTCAGATCCCTCATTATCGTCCAACAAGGTAAAGTAATCATCTGTTACATACGAAGAAGTCAGAACTAATGAATTTTCAGTCTGATACGTCAAAATCAGATTATCGCCTGAATTTGATAACAATTTTCTATTATCATAAGATCCCCGTCCGAAAAGCAATAAGTATTTAGGCAATTTGGATGTATTACCAAGTGCTAATTGCCTATCGTATAACATTTTCAAAATCCATCGATAAGCAGTTGCATCGGGAGTTCCTGATGAAAACTCATTGTAAACCTGATCTGTTGTAACTACTTCCACTGTCAAATTATCTTTCTCGCGATGTGCCTGAGCCAATGTCTCGGCTTGCGACAAAAAATCAGGGTAAGTAATTATCACCATATCAGCCTGAGCTACACTATGAAGGTTTTGGTTTGGAATTACTCCTACAATTTCGGGCTTCGGGAATGTAGTAGAGGCAGTGGGATCAACAGCTAAATAATTCCTTAACATATTGCTTGAGTCAATAAACACCAATTTTCCATTTAATGTGGTGGTTGACATCTTTGCTATATTCTGCAAATCTGTTATATCCCAAATTTGCACATTAGCATTTGCATCGCTTAACTGATACTGACTATATGCTGATTGCCCCAGATAATCAACATTTTGAAATTGCATCGCAGAACCATTCATTTTCAATTGTCTACGGGCATTTACTTCCAGATAATTTAAGTAGCCAACTGAAGTCGAAGTTGGTTTCGAATATGCTATTGAAAAAGTAGATTCATTACTTTGTGGCGAAGAAAAAGTATAAATCCCGGTTGCCGCCATACCCAGAGTATAATTATCGGCTGTTTTGGCTGGCACCAGAAGAGTTTTATACTGCGCATCGTTTAAACTAAGCGTAAAACTTGAAGTGGAAGAAGATGTGGCAGCAACATCCAAGCATGCCTTCATTGTGCTATTCAATACCGGATTTGGAAAGTCAAATGGGAAGTTATACGATATTACCTCATCGAAAGTTTCTCCATAAAATTCTTTTCCTGAGGATGAAAGGTTTATCTTATCTTTTTCATAAACCTGATAATCAATAAATTCTTCTACCACATTCAGAGTTGAGGAATCAGGTAAAACATCTGCTTTTTCTTCGATCCTCTTTCCCGAACCCACGTCCGACGAGACAAAATAATAACCATACTGGGAATATGGATTACCCGCATGAGTAAATGCTGATTTTGCCATTTCATATGTCCACTTGTTAATCCCCTGAGCATAGAACAAAACATAATCACCCGCATTGAAAACACCATCAGAGCCTTTACTCATATAAATAGCTAATTCAGGTAAATCATCAGTCTTAGACAAAGAGAAATCTTGCTCAAGAACGCTTCCTCCATAACCAAAAATATGGACATTGGCTGGATTTATACCCATCGAAACCAAATCTTCATAAGTCAATTTATAAATTCCACTTTCTGCTATTCTTATTTTCACAAACTTACCATGTGCCAGAACTGAAGAGTCTGCATATGTATGAGTGACAATTCGATTCACCTTCTGAGGTTTACTTCCTTTTATAGTCTGCAAATCAAAAGATTGCAATTTGAATATTTTTCCGTCACGATTTACAAAAGGGAGAATATTTACACTAAAGAAGCTTTCACCACGCTCTTTTAATAAGTTAGTAACAACTTTGGGCTCTGATGAGAATAATTTTTTTTCGGGGAATAAAGCCACCTCTTCATTGGAGAGGGGAATATAAACTGGATTTTTCAATTCCACTTCGTAGGAGAAAGCAGGATCGCAAAGTGTTTTTTGACTAAAGTGAGGTAAATTGTTCTCTGCTGAATAGATAGCTCCATCAAAAGCAATCACTTGAATTGATGACGAAGATGAATACCATTTTTCTACACCTTTCCAATTTAAAGCACAAGACTTTACTTGCTCTTTCTGAGCAAATAACATTGTGATGCTCAAGAGCAGAAAAGTAAAAAAAACAGTTCTATATTTCATTTAGGCTATTAAAGTTATGAAACAGATTTAATATCAATTACAACGAATCAACAGACCATTTATTGCAACATAAATATCCAAATCACTTGACATAAAAATCAAACATCTTTTTCTCCGAAATATACCCTTCCAGTCTATCCCCGATAGCAACTTTGCCAACACCTACGGGAGTTCCGGTAAAAAGAATATCACCAATTTTGATGGTGAAAAAACGACTTACATACGCTATAAGTTCGTTAATTGGAAAAATCATATCAGCAGAATTACCATTTTGAACAGTCTTTCCATTCAAATCCAATCGGAATTGAATATTCTGAATATCTCCCAGCTCGCTCGCCGGCAAGAAATTTCCGATAACAGCTGAATTATCAAATGCTTTGCTAATTTCCCAAGGTTTTCCTTCCGCTTTCAGTCTTCGTTGCAAATCACGAGCTGTAAAATCAACTCCCAAACCGATTTCTGCAAAATAACGATGCGAAAACTTCGAATCGATGTTTTTTCCAATCCTGTTGAATTTAATTATCAATTCTGTTTCGTAATGCAATTCCTGAGTAAAATCCGGAATGAAAAAAGGTTTGTTGTTCTTTAGAAGAGCCGTATCCGGTTTCATAAACACAACCGGCTCTGTAGGATTTGCACTGCTTAACTCTCTATTATGTTCAGCGTAATTTTGCCCAATAGCAAATATTTTCATTTTATTTTTTGCTGTTTTTGATTTAAAACTCTTATCTTTTCATCTTCCTTTATAGCATTCAAACGATTGAACATCACTGCTAAATGAGCATATATCGAGGTATTCTGTACAATTATATTTTCAGGCACCCGAATCCGAAATGGAGTAAAATTCCAGATAGCCTGAATACCACCGGCTATCATCATTTCCGAAACCATTTGAGCTTTATCAACCGGTACCGTTAAAATACCAATATTAATTCCTGTTTGCCGCTGAAGTTCCGCAAAGCGATCGATATGATGAATCGGAACCCGATTAATGCTTGTTCCCGATAATTCATATTTCACATCAAAACCGGCTACAATTTCAAGTCCAAATTGCTCCAAACCATTATCGTGCATCAAAGCACCTCCCAAACTTCCAACTCCGAATAAAAATGCCTTGTGAGAATTTGTGAAACCTAAAAAAGCTTCTAGAATCCCAACAAGTTCTTTTACATCGTATCCAACACGAGTTCTACCGGAAATATTTACATAAGATAAATCCTTTGCAACCATCGATGCATCAACAGCTATGTTCTTTGCTATTTGAGTAGACGATAGATATAATTCCCCATCTTTCAAAACCAACTGAGCATAAGCCAGATACCAAGGCAATCGTCTTAAAGTTGGTTCCGGAACTTTAAATTGTATAGATTCATGTAAATTAGACATTTCTGAGATACTTTAATTATTAAAATGACAAAAATAATCATTTTTTCCCAACAGTCGTATTCCAACGGTCATTAAAAAACATTGAATGTGATTTTTAGCTTATCAGTGAATTTATTATTCAGCTTAAATGATTAACTTTGCATTCTTATTCAGAATAATAAAAGTTCTTTCACAAATAAAGCTTATTACTTATTTTCAACATAATTATGGAGTACAATTTCAGAGAAATCGAACAAAAATGGCAAGCCTATTGGAGAAATAACGGCACGTATAAAACCGAAATTGATCAAAGTAAACCTAAATACTACGTTTTAGATATGTTTCCGTATCCATCTGGAGCCGGATTGCATGTTGGACATCCACTTGGTTACATTGCTTCGGATATTTTCAGCCGCTACAAACGCTTGCAAGGTTTTAACGTACTTCATCCAATGGGATACGATGCTTATGGATTACCCGCTGAGCAATACGCAATCCAAACGGGTCAACATCCGGCCATTACAACAAAAAAGAACATTGCCCGTTATCGTGAGCAATTAGATAAAATCGGTTTTTGTTACGATTGGAGCAGAGAAATTCGCACCTGCGAACCCGATTATTACAAGTGGACACAATGGGCTTTTATTCAAATGTTCAACTCTTACTTTTGCAATGATGCTCAACAAGCAAGACCCATTACAGAATTAGTTGAAGTATTTGAATTACAGGGAACAAAAGATTTAAATATCGCTAGCACTGTAGAATTATCTTTTACAGCCGCCGAGTGGAAATCAAAAACAGAAAAAGAACAGCAGGAAATTTTACTCAACTATCGAATTGCTTATTTGGCTGATTTAAAAGTAAACTGGTGTCCGGCACTCGGAACTGTTTTGGCAAACGACGAAGTAAGCGAAGGTGTTTCTGTGCGTGGTGGACATCCTGTTGAACAACGCGTTATGCGTCAGTGGAGTTTGCGTGTTTCTGCTTATGCTCAACGCCTACTCGATGGTTTAAATACCGTTGAATGGACTGATTCGTTAAAAGAAACTCAGAAAAACTGGATCGGACGAAGCGAAGGAGCTGAATTGAGATTTAATATAAAAGGGCAGGATTTTGATTTTGAGGTTTTCACTACCAGAGCCGATACAATTTACGGTGTTACTTTCATGGTTTTGGCTCCCGAAAGCGAATTAGTGAAACAAGTTACGACAAAAGAACAAGCTGCTGAAGTTCAAAATTATTTGGATGCAACTAAAAAACGAACGGAACGCGAACGGATTGCCGATCGCCGTGTGACGGGTGTTTTTTCTGGTTCGTACGCCATCAATCCAGTCAGCGGAACCGAAATTCCAATTTGGATAAGCGATTATGTTTTGTCCGGATACGGAACCGGAGCTATCATGGCTGTTCCAGCACACGATAGCCGCGACTACGCTTTTGCGAAACATTTCAATCTGCCAATCATTCCGCTGATTGAAGGCTGTGATGTCAGCGAAGAAAGTCTGGATGCAAAAGAAGGAATCATGACAAATTCCGGATTTCTGAATGGACTTACAGTGAAACAAGCCATTGCGAAAGCAAAAGAATATATTGCAGAAAATCATTTAGGTCGTGTAAAAGTGAACTTCCGGTTACGCGATGCCATTTTCAGCCGTCAACGTTACTGGGGTGAACCATTTCCGGTTTATTATAAAAACGGAATCCCCTATATGTTACCATTGGAAAAATTGCCATTGTTATTGCCCGAGATAGACAAATATCTGCCGACAGAAACAGGAGAACCACCTCTGGGACGTGCTATCAATTGGGGTTGGGAAGAAAAAGAAGAAAAAGTAGTTTCGGTAAACGAGATTGACAACAAAACAATCTTCCCTATTGAGCTCAATACCATGCCCGGTTTTGCCGGTTCGTCGGCCTATTATCTGCGCTACATGGATTCTAAAAACGACACAGCTCTTGTAAATACTGAATCCAACGAATACTGGCGAAATGTGGATTTGTACATTGGCGGAACCGAACATGCAACTGGTCACCTGATTTACAGTCGCTTCTGGAATAAATTTCTATTCGATTTAGGTCTGGTTTGCGAGGATGAACCTTTCAAAAACTGATTAATCAAGGAATGATTCAGGGACGAAGTAATTTTGTGTATAGATATTTTTATTATCACGTTGAAAATGGAGAAAGAAAACCAATAGCAACTAATGTATATCTAACAGAAAAAAATGCTCAAGTCATTCTTAAAAAAGGTGGTTTTAAGCCACAAGAACTCAAACAACTTTTCATTGATAATGGAATTACGAGCATTGACTTTAGTAATTCAGAAGCATTTACATCTCAAGATGTAACTCAGCTACATGTTGATGTGAATATTGTTTCCAACGATATATTGGACTTGGACAAATTCAAAGCATGGATGCCGGATTATGCCAATGCCGAATTTATTCTTGAAGATGGCAAATACGTCTGCGGTTGGGCAGTAGAAAAAATGTCGAAATCGATGTACAACGTCGTGAATCCAGACGATATTGTCGAAAAATATGGTGCAGATACCTTGCGCTTGTACGAAATGTTCCTCGGACCATTGGAACAATCAAAACCTTGGGATACAAATGGGATTGATGGAGTACATCGATTCCTGAAACGCTTGTGGAGCTTGTTTTACAAAGCCGAAGAATTCGTTGTAACGAACGAGATTCCAACCGCCGAAGAACTGAAAGTATTGCACAAAACGATCAAAAAAATCACTTACGACATTGAGAATTTCTCGTACAATACTTCAATCTCTGCATTTATGATTTGTGTAAATGAATTGTTTAGCTTGAAATGTAGCAAAAAAGCAATTCTTGAACCACTTGTTATTTTACTAACTCCATTTGCACCCCATATTGCAGAAGAATTGTACCACACGCTTGGCAACGAAAAAACGGTTTGCGATGCGGTTTTCCCAATTTGTAATGAGGAGTATCTGAAAGAGTCATCGGTAAAATATCCGATCTCATTCAACGGAAAAGTTCGATTCACACTTGAACTTCCTGCTGACATGAGCAAAGAAGATGTCCAAAAAACAGCTATGAACAATGAACAAACGCTGAAACAGCTGGCCGGACAGGCTCCGAAGAAGATCATTGTTGTTCCCGGAAAAATAGTAAACATCGTTTTATAACAAATATTCTATGAGCTTAAAATCAGCGACTAAAGAAACCTGGAGAAATATACGTGAATACATTACCATTGCTTTCGGGCTATTGATGTATTGCGCTGCATGGAAAGGTTTTCTGATGCCTCATCAAATCACAGGTGGTGGCGTCACAGGTATTGGAGCTATATTGTACTATGCAAGCGGACTTCCGATTTCTGTTACTTATTTTTCCATAAACTTTGTTTTGCTGGTTATTGCCGTTCGATCCATTGGGTTGGCATTTAGCCTTCGAACCATTTATGGTGTAGCTATATTAACTTTATTCTTTGCTATTCTGCCACAGGCTGCAGCAGGGACTTTTGTCGGAAAAGATGACAATTTTATGGCCTGTGTTATTGGAGGTTTGCTTTCCGGAGCCGGAATTGGGATCGTTTTTCTTTCAAACGGAAGTTCCGGTGGAACGGATATTATTGCCAAAGTGGTCAACAAGCATCGAAATGTTACGTTAGGAAGAGTGCTACTCTATTGCGACGTGCTGATTATTTGTTCATCTTACTTTTTCAAATTTGGTAGTATCGAAACCATCGTTTACGGTTTGAGCGCCATGGCCATTTCAACCATTGCTGTTGATATGGTTATCAATGGAGTGCGACAATCAGTTCAATTTTTAATTTTTCGTAAAGAATACGAACAAATTGCGACGAGGATTAACATTGATGTTCATCGTGGAGTCACGATTTTGGATGGAATGGGCTGGTACTCGAAAGAACCTGTTAAAGTAATAACGGTAGTTGCTCGAAAAAACGAATCGATTAAAATTTTTCGCATCGTTAAAGATATTGATCCGAATGCATTCATTTCTCAATCATCGGTTATCGGAGTTTACGGAGAAGGGTTTGACGTAATAAAAGGAAAGTAAATATTCGCTTAGCTCGAAAAGAGCATGAGCTACTGATTTAAAGAATCTGTTTTTATGAAAATACTATTTATTGCCTCATGGTATCCAACAAAAAGAAATCCAAATTACGGGATTTTCATAAAGGAACATGCGAAAGCTATAAATACAACTAAGAATGAGATTATAACTCTTGCTATAGTCATTCACCGAAGCAAAAAATTATGGTCTGAGACAATTTCGGATACGGTTGATGAAAACGGAGTTCGAACTGTTTTAATTGAAATAAATACTCGATTCAGAGATATTGTATATCACGCCGTTCCACTTCAATACTACCTTGTTACGAAAAACGTTTGGAAACTAATCCAGCCGCAGTTTAACCCTGACATCATTCATTCGAATGTAATCTTTCCTGCCGGAATTATCGGAAATTGGTTGGCTAATGATCTTAAAAAGCCACATATCATTACGGAACATTGGACGCGCGTTCGAAATTTTGCAAAAATGCCGATTCTTTCTACCTGGGGAAAAAAAGCTTATCAACAGGCTTTCCGAATTCTTCCTGTTTCCAAATTTTTACAACACGAGATTATGGATTCCTTTGCGATTGCTGAAAATAAGTTTAAAGTAGTCGGTAATGTGATTGATTCCAAAACTTTTATGTTTAAAGAAAAGGAAAGTCATCCCACTGAACTTCGGCTTTGTGCCATTGCAACCTGGGCTCATCTGAAAAACCCCGCAAAACAACCCGAATTACTCATAAATGCTTTATCTGCATTACAAGCTGAAATCAGCCAAACAATATCTTTAACAATGGTTGGCG
>Ga0183099_1001509_pt1 | contig 13348 bp, 11 predicted proteins | sample Biomet1_FD_127788 | JGI IMG/M metagenome (GOLD analysis project Ga0183099, IMG submission 127788) | Microbial communities from bioreactor (seeded with anoxic lake sediment) at LBNL, California, USA - Biofuel metagenome 1 | ecosystem: Engineered > Bioreactor > Anaerobic > Unclassified ... | reverse complement strand
GCCGCCTCTGTTTTCATCCAGAATGATCTGGATCAATTGGATCAAAATTGGTTCAATCAAACGACGGTCGATATTCATCCGACTGAATAAAAGCCAAAACCATGGAATCTGATCATTAAACCGGCGGTAGATCTGTTCAGCAGACAGATTTTGTCCTGCCTGATTTAGTGTGAAGCTAACGAGAAGAAACAGAACGTATTCCAGAGTATTCTGATTGATACCTGTCTGCTGCAGCTGTCTGTATATGTTATTATGACGTGTGCGGATGGTTTGCATCATATTCTGTACATCGGGCTGCTGTAGTGAAGACGGGTAAGGCTCATCAAAATAGGCAGCCGACACAAACGGCGACGACTGATATGGAAATTTGGACATAGTAACCTCCTTAATTCTGACAGTTTACATAACGCTATATGGTCAGTATATGCAGAACAGGATTATTCGGTTATGGGTGAAAAGAGAAGCGGAAAGATGGGTATGCTAAATTATTCAAATTTCTTTGTTGCATCCAGATATTTTCCGAGGATCCCGATATTAGCGTAATACATGGAAAACTTTTCATCCTTTTTCATCTGGATCAGATCTGCTTCGATCAGTTTTTTGATGTGTTGGGAAATGGTTGCCTGAGAATATTCAAAAGCAGCGACAACATCCTTGTTGCACACAGGGGTCCTGTTTCTGTTGCACTGCATAATGAATCTGTAAATCTTGATTCTGGCTGGGTGAGCCAATGCGTCGGATACTTTCGCTATCAGTAATATTTCTTCTTCCTGCATATCATCAGATTCTTTTCTTAGTCTCATTTTATTGTCTCCTTTTGCTATACGAGGTAACGTCATGGCCAAATATATCGTTTATTAACAATGCGCTTTTTAATTATATCGATTTCGGCATTTTCCGTCAAGAAAAAATATAATTTTTATTATAAAGATATTTTCAAAATATCCGATAATAATGAGGAAAGGTTTGTTCTAAGGGAGGCGTTACTGTGAACATTTCGTTGATTTCATCAAATTCTAATATCAGTCGAACAACAATAAATAATAATAATGAAATAAAAATGCTTGAAAAGCAAAAGGAACAGCTGCAGGATCAAATAAAAAGGATCAATGAAAGCGATATGGACAACAAAACGAAGCAGGAAAATGTAAAACTATTGGAAGATCAGATCCAGCAGATAGAAACAGAAATCCAGCAGAAGCGATCGGAAAAACTAAGCCAAACCACAAAAAAGAATAAAAGCGAACAATCAGATTCCAACGCTTCGGCCGGTAAAAACAGCACGGATTCGTACAGAGCTGATTTGATGCAAGCTGATTTTACCGCTTCTAAGGCTGAAATACTGAATGATACAAAGGATCGTCTAAAGGGAAGAGACAATATACTGAAACAGGAAATTGAACTCGACGAAGGGCGCGGCGTCGATCCAAAAGCAAAGAAAGAGGAGCTTCAAAAGTCGGAGGCAAGCAGCCGGAAACTGGACAAGGAGCTAGGAGAGACACTTCGGTCTTCAAAAAATGAGACGGATAAAACGACGGAAACAAAGGATAAAAACAACGATACAGATAATAAAGAAAAAAGCGAAGAAAAAAACAGGAAAATCGATATTCTGATTTGATATAATGGAGCTATGTTTGCAGTAAGGGAATCGTACCTGCAAGCCGAGAAAGAGGGTAATGCTGTGAAACGACTGTTGCGGCTGCAAAGTCAGCTGCTGAAAGAAATAGAAAAGTATGAAAGACTGGTACCGGAACGGGATAAGTTTATAGACTGGGAACGGGTACATCTGGCAAGCTGTGCCAGATTGGGATATCTGATGGCGGTGGCAAGAGGCGTTGATCCGGAAATGGCAGCCTGTGCCTGTGCGGTTCACGATTATGGCAGGATCATTACCGGAAAACAAGAGGGCCACGCAGAGGCGGGTTATTTGCCCGGAAAAGAATTTCTGAAACAAACGGGACTCTTTAATGATGCGGAAATTGAGGAACTTTCGCTGGCAATCAGGAATCATAGCAAAAAATCAGAAATAGGGACTCCTATCGAGGAAATCGTGAAGGATGCAGATGTAATCGATTTTTATCAGTATGGCTTTGGCTTTGCTAGGGAGGAACAGAAAGCAAGGTATGAGAAGCTGATGGGCAGAAGTGACTGCTTCCAGCTTTCCGAATTGAAATAAAAGCCTGGTTAAAGTTATTCAAATTTCTTTATTGCGTTCAGAAATTTCCCGAGGATTTCGATATTAATTTTAAGTCATAAAGGAACAGGTGCAAATAAATTTGCGCTTTGCTTCTTAACATGTTATGCTATAATTAATCGTTCGGAAAGGGAGGCAAAACAATGAAAGTAAGAGAATATGAACACATTATGCAGAAGGTCCTGCAGCTTGTGGACGAAGGCGTACAAGTCATTGACCATGAAGGAAATACGATCATTTATAATGATGCAATGGCCCGCCTTGAGAAGATGGAACGAAAAGGAGTGCTAAAGCGTCCGTTTACAGAAGTATTCGATAAGATTAACGAGGATGAAAGTACTTTGCTGCAGGCACTTCATCATAAAAAGGTCACTCTGAATAAACAGCAGACCTATCTTAACCGCGATGGCAAGGTGATCAACACGGTAAACAGCACCATACCGGTTTGTGACGGGGAAAACGTGGTTGCTGCCATTGAGGTTTCCAAGGATATTACAGATATCAGAAAGATGTCCAATAAGATCCTTGATCTGCACAAGGAAGCCATGGAGCCGGAAAAGACGAAAGCACACCGGATCAGAAAATATAATTTTGATAATCTCATCGGGCAGAATAAAAAATTTTTGGAAACTGTCTCCATTGCAAGGAAAGCAGCGAGAAGCTCAGCCTCAGTATTCCTTTACGGAGAAACTGGCACAGGAAAAGAACTGATCGCCCAAAGTATCCATTTTGACAGTGACAGGAAGGATAAGCCGTTTCTTGCACAAAACTGCGCCGCTTTACCCGAGAGCTTGCTGGAGGGCATCCTCTTCGGAACAGCAAAAGGAGGATTTACCGGAGCGATCGATAGAGAAGGGCTGTTTGAGCAGGCGGACGGGGGTACGCTTTTACTGGATGAGATCAGCTCGATGCCTTATGAACTGCAAGGTAAACTTCTAAGAGTATTGCAGGAGGACTATGTCAGACGTGTTGGCGGAACCAAGGATATTCCCATTGATGCCAGGATCATAGCCACAATCAATGAACGAGCGGAGGACCTGATCCAGCGCGGAAAGCTGAGAAAGGACCTTTATTACCGGTTGAATATCATCACCATTGAACTGCCTCCTTTACGAGAGAGAAAGGACGATATTCTCTTGCTTACGGATAAATTTATCGAGAAGCATAATAAACGATACGGCAAAAACATCCTCGGTTTGACCGAAGGCGCAAAAGAAAAGCTTTTACATTATGATTACCCTGGAAATGTACGGGAACTTGAAAACATTATTATGGCTGCGGTGTCCATGGCGGAGGAAGAGAATGTGCTGACGGAAAATCATATTCTCATCAGCCATGAATATTCCGTGTTCCAACAGGAGAACATTGATTTCAGTCTGGTAGGGATGGACGGATACCTTGAAAAGATAGAAAAGCGGCTGATCGAGCTGGCACTTGCCAAATACTCAAACAATATTTCCAAATCTGCGGAATATCTTCAAATAAAAAGGCAGACACTCCAACATAAGATGAAAAAATATAAGATTGAAAAGTAAATAAAAAGAAACAGCGGCGTATTCCACGTACTTCATGCCGCTGTTTCTTTTTGTTTAACGTTTATAAATTTCTTTTGATTAGATGAATCGTTTCGTCTGTACTTAACACATCACAGTAGATGACATTCATGATTTTTAATTCGTTGTTATGTAATTCTATATCACCCGCCGCGCAGGCATCCTCAACACAGATCACCTTATACCCATCGTCTGCAAGCCCTCTGACTGTGGAAGCAACACACTGATCGGTAACGATTCCGGTTACCACTACGGTTTCAATTCCCATATATCGGAGCAACTGAAGATAATTTGTTCCTGTGGTAACACTGTCGGTAGTCTTATTAACTACAATTTCTCCCGGAAGTGGAGTAAGCGGCTCAATCATCTGAGCTGCAAAGCTATCTACCTGAAGCAGCATATTATTCCAACCTTCAGATTTCTGAACCGGAGAGCGGTCCTCACCATCTTCTCTATAGCAAGCGATCCTGCCAAAAGTAACGGCTAAATTGTTTTTTCTGAAGAAATCAAGCAGCTTTTTATTATTCGGTATGACTATGTTATCAAGTCTATCATGAAATGGGATCCATCTTTCCCATTCACCCATTTCTTTAAACGCCAGCGATTCTCCAAAATCGCGGAGTATGAATTCGTTTTGCATATCGACAATTAATAAAGCGGTTTTTTTAGGGTTAATTTTAATTTCAGGAAAATCCTGAGTCGTGTCATAGTAGAAAGATAAAAAGTTCCTATCACGTTCCATTGCAAATCCTCCTTGTTTAAAAAAATAATTTCTCATAAGAATAAAAGCAGATTTGATGCCAAAATTATCAAAAATTATAATATCCCCATAATTTTGCTCTGCAGGATCGAAATGTTGAAATTTAAACGTTAGTAGGCCAATTAAAATCCAAAAATATTTGAAATATACATTTTGATACCTGTTATATGATCACGAAAGTAAAATAGATTCACCAAAAGGTAACTATGTTACCAAAAGGTAACTTGAAAAATAGAAAGACGGGAATTCTTTTGACGGATTGATTCAGGTGGTTCTGTAAAATAGATAAAGTCGGTTTATAAATATTTATACAAAAAGTTGTTACCAAAAGGTAACAACTTTTTGTATAAACGGATTGAAATTGTTTTAAAAGCTCTTGAATTTGAGCAGTTTTACCTTCATCAAAGATTGGTACAAATTATGCTTATATTTATGCATAAATAGGAACGTTCAAATTAGTAAGAAGAAAGGAGTTGGTATTGGACTACATGTTATATATTTCTGAACGTTATATTTTTTAGAATAAGCGGTCTAATGTAAACTTAGTACAAAAAATTGAAATCGAATAAGAAATTAAAACATGGTAGAAAGCGAGGTAATAAATATGGTTCAAGTTGATAATGAAGTCCGAATTAAGGAAGTCGAACCTCTCCGAAATATGGGATTTTGGGTAATCTGGGCTGCAGGAGTAGGTGCCGTAGTTGGCGATGGCATCTTCCTTTTGCTGGGCCAAGGAATACAGGTGGCCGGTCCAAGCGCCGCAATCGCATTTCTGGTTGCCGGTTTAATCCAAATGTCGATGATGATCGGCCTTGGCGAAATGGCGGTAGCGATGCCGGCAGCAGGTGCCATGACCGTATGGGTTGAACGATTCATGGGTAAATGGTGGGGATTCTTCGCCGGTTTTGCCTACGCATTTGGCTGGGTCATCACAGGCGGTTCCATCGGCCTTGCAATCGGTCGTTTTACATGCTGGTTCTTCCCATCTCTAAATGTGAACACCTGGACAATTATCTTTGCAATATTCTGGCTGACGGTTTTAGCTATTATGAACATACTTGGTACTGCGATCGCAGCAAAAGCGCAGTTGGGATTGGTACTTGTACTGGTAGGAATTATGGCGGTTTTTGGTATTTTAGGATTATCCCATATCGACCCTGTAAACTATAAGCCTTTTATGCCGTTTGGCTTTGCGGGATTTGCAGCGGCTCTCCCTCTTGGAACCTACGCTTACATGGGAGCAGTAACCATTGCAACAACCGGCAGCGAGTGTAAAAAACCAAAAGACCTTGGTAAAGCCATTGTTTGGGCAAGTATTACCTTTTTGGCTATTTATACGATTGACCAGTTGGTTGTTGAAGGAATTATTCCTTGGCAGCAGGTCGGCATGGATGCATCTCCGTTTACAACTGCCGCAGCAAAAATATTTGGCTATTACGGCGGATTTATTCTGAATATTGCAGCATGGATTGCAGCATTTACATCACTTTTAATGGGCACCTTCTACTCCGCATCCCGTATCTTCTATCAATCAGCAATTGAAGGATATATGCCGAAGTTCTTCGGATATCTGCATCCAAAAACCAGAACACCTATTTGGGGAATCATAGCGATCTATGTATTCTCAGTAGTAGCTTGCATTATCGGAATCACAAACCCTGATTTTCTTTATGTAACTCTTTCAACACAGGTTGTTGTAGCATGGATTCTGTCTTGGGGCCTTGCGTTGGTTTGCGGTGTAATGTTTAAAACCAAGCATAAAGACGAAATCGAAAAAGCTGGATGGAAACAGCCTCTGTTCCCTCTGTTCCCTGTAATTGGTCTCGGCGGTTGTGTCTATGTTCTATACTTATCCTTCCAGGGTGAAGCAGGCATCCCAACACTGATTGCAGCTGCAGTCTGGATCGGTTTATTGGCAATTTACTACTTCTGTACTGTGAAAAAAAGAGTTTCCGCATAACGTTGTAACGATTTGCTTCCTACTTGACAAGGAGGGATAGAAATGGCGAAGAGCGAGGACATGTTTTCAAGGGATGCTCGTAATATAGGTAATGTATTAAAACTCAGGTTTTATCCAATCACTGTCGAAAAAGGGAAGGGAAGCATATTGATTGATGTCGACGGTAAAGAATACATTGACTTCAATGCCGGATGGGCAGTAGCCAATACAGGCTACTGCCATCCTGGCATTATTAAAGCTGTTCACATGCAAATGCAAAGGCTTTCCTTTTCCTCTCTTACTTCAGTACTAAGTGCAGAAAGCATCGAATTGGCAGAAAGATTAAAAGAATTGACGCCCGGTAACTTTGATAAAAAGGTATGGTTTGGCCATTCAGGGTCCGACGCGAATGAGTTTGTCGCGAAAATCGCTCCTCTTGCTTCTCAAAGACCGCGGATTTTAACTTTTGTAGGCTCTTATCATGGGCAGACAATGGGATCTTATGCGATGTCAGGCCATCCGGCTCAGAGCAGGTTTATAGGCGGCGGAAATGTTGTAAAACTGCCGTATCCATACTGTTATCGATGTGCTTTTGAAAAAACTCCATGTGACTGTGGATTATTTTGCTTAAAATATATCAAAAACTATATTTTTAAGGCAGTTTGCCAGCCGGATCAGGTAGCCGCTCTAGTAATAGAAGCGATTCAAAGTGATGGCGGAGATATTGTTCCTCCGGATGGATTTCTGAAGGGATTGCAGGAAATTTGCAACGAGCACGGGATTTATTTCATCATTGACGAGGTCAAGGTTGGATTTGGAAGGACAGGAAAGTTCTTTGGATTTGAAAACTGGGACGTTGTACCCGATGCCGTTATTATGGGTAAACCCATGGCATCCGGACAGCCGTTAAGTGCGGTAGTTGGCAGGAAGGAGCTTATGGATGCAGGTGTAGGACAGCATCTGTTTACTACTGCCGGAAATCCGGTTGCGTGTGCTGCCAGCCTTGAAACACTTTCTGTTATCAAAGAGGAAAGGCTGGAGGCAAACGCAGCTAACATCGGTATTTACTTATTAGAACAGTTTCATAAACTAAAAGAAAAGTATGAGATTATTGGAGATGTCAGAGGGAAAGGCTTAATTTTAGGTATCGAGCTTGTAAAAGACAGGGACACGAAGGAACCGGCAGATGAGATGGCAGCCCTTGTAGTTTATAGATCCTATGAATTGGGTTTGCTTTATTATTACGCAGGGATCCATTCAAACGTTCTGGAATTTACTCCGCCCCTCGTGCTCACAATGAAAGAGGCAAAAAAGCCGTAGCAATAATAGATCAATCTATAGAAGAAGTATTAGCAGGAAAAATAACCAAAGAAAAGCTAAAAGACTTTACCGGATGGGGATGTTAAATGTCGAAACAAGTAAAAAAGAATATTTTTAAAAAGAATTGTGATAACGTGATAAAATGTAATTAATCTCAACTACGTAAAAGTTTCATCTTGGAGGGATACAATGACAAATTTGGATCAAAGGAAAACACCTTTGTTTGATACAATAATGAAATATAACGAGTTAGATCCAGCTTACTTTCGAATACCGGGGCATCGATTTGAAAGGGGAATCAGCAATCGCTGGAAGGATATAGTAGGTGAAAACATTTTTAAATTTGACTTAACGGAAACACCTCTGCTGGATGACCTGCATAATCCTGAAGGGGCAATTAAAGAAGCGGAACTGTTGGCACAAGAGGTATTTCATGCAGATCACAGCTATTTTCTTGTGAACGGAACAACGTGCGGCAATGAAGCAATGATTATTACGACAGCCTTTGAAGGGCAAAAGGTAGCTATTCCAAGAAATGCACACAAGTCTGCATTGATGGGTTTAATTATCAGCGGTGCGGAACCAATTTATATTATGCCTGAATTATCCGATGAATGGGGCATACAAGGGGGAATTAAACCTGAGGATGTAAGAAAAACATTGGAAAAAAATCCGGACTGTAAAGGAGTAATGGTAGTCAGTCCGACTTATTATGGTGTATGCAGCGACCTAAGAGAAATAGCAAAGGTGTGCCATGAATACGGAGCTGTTTTGATGGTTGATGAAGCGCACGGAGCGCATATGTATTTTTCAGAGGAACTGCCTGATGGCGCACTGGTTCAAGGCGCGGATATGTGTGCTCAAAGCATTCATAAGGTAACCGGATCATTGACACAGAGCTCGATGCTTCATGTAAAATCTCAGTTAGTAAATATCGATATGCTGGAAGCTAATCTTCATATTGTTCAAAGTACGAGCCCATCTTATCTTCTCATGACATCTTTGGATGTTGCAAGATATGAACTCGCAACAAATGGAAATCAAATGATTAACAATGCAGTAAATCTTGCACAGTATGCAAGAAAAGAGATCAATGAAATTTCGGGAATGGTTTGCGCGGGTGATTCTTTGGTCGGGACCGCAGGCGTAAAGGAGCTTGATTTCACAAGGCTGATCATCAGTGCAAAAGAGCTTGGAATGACAGGCTTTGAGCTGAAAGGTATTCTGTTTAATGAATATGCAGTTGATGTGGAACTATCCGATTATATTAATGTACTGGCAATCGTAACCTTTGCAAACACAAAGAATGATATCGAGAGGCTGCTGAATGCTCTAAAAGATATTTCAAAAACAAATGCAGGCAAAAAAGAAATAAAAAACGAAATCTTTTTACCTGAACTTCCTGACTATATGATGTCACCCAGACAGGCATATTTTTCGCCGAATAAAGTGATTTCATGGAGCCAGGCAAAGGGAAAAATAGCAGGTGAAATGATAGCACCTTATCCACCGGGAATCCCTGTTATTTATCCGGGAGAACTGGTTACGGATCAGGTTTGGGAATATATAGAAAGCTATCGAATCAGGAAGAGACATTTACACGGACCGGCAGATTCACAGTTAAATTATTTTAAAATCATTGATAAATAGAAAATCGGAGGTGGAAAAATGAAAGTTATAGATCTTACGCATGTTATTTCTGAAGATATGCCTGTTTACCCAGGAACCGATACGCCAAAGCTTAATACGGCAAATACGCTGGAGGCTGATGGTTTTAAAGAAACATTAATGATAATGTATTCTCATACGGGAACACATATGGATCCTCCGGCGCACCTTTATGCCGACGGCGCTACGCTTGACTCCATGCCTATTACAAACTTTGTGGGAAAGGGGTTTGTGGTGGACTGCACCGACTTGAAAGCGGGCGATTATATCACAATGGATAAAATTAATCGTAATAAATCGAAAATTGAAGAGGCAGAGTTTATATTAACTTCATACCGGGTGGAGTAAATACTGGGGCCATGAAGGAATATTTCGGGAGATTTCCTGTGGCAGACCGGGAGGTAGTGAATTATCTGGCAGACAACAAGAAGAAAGGGGTAGGAATGGATTCGATTTCATTGGATTCGATGGAAGAAGAAACTCTTCCTTCCCATCAGATTGTGCTGAGTAACAATATGGTTATTATAGAAAATCTGACAAACCTAGATCAGATTGGAAAAGATATATTCACAGTGTGTCTTTTACCTCTAAAATGGCAAAATGCAGATGGCTCACCAATCAGAGCAATAGCAATTCTGGATAAATAAAAGATGGAATAGATTGGCTAGGATAGGATAGGGGGATGCTTAAGCCCCTATCCGTATTTTAAAAGAGGATTGAAATCATGATACGTTTCGATAAAAATTCTTTGGTATCACAAATCCTGATCATTTTTATAGTGTTTAACATGATTGTGATTTCGGCGTTTACTTTTTATGTGCTTCAACAGGATAAAAAAAGGGCAAATCAATATATTGAAGATAGTCTGCAGGAAATCGCTTCCGAAAAAGCAAACATGGTATCTCTGGTTATGGGACAAATTGCGAAAGAAACAGAAAGCTTTGCACAATGGACGGAAGAATATCTTGCATCGGAGGAAGATACCACATTACCAAAGGATTACAAAATCGGAAAGGATGGAATTTTATACAGACAAATAGATAACAAAGACAATCTTCTTAAGGATTCAACAATTTTTTTCCCTGCAAGCGGTAAACTGAGCGGAGATGTCATAAAAAGCATCAATGCAACGGAGAAGCTGGATCCAATGCTGCAAAAAATGATGAAGAGAAATCCACACTTGCAATGGGCATATATTGCAACAGAGGATGGGCTGCTAAGAATATTCCCTGGTGCTTCTGTCGATGTTTTTGATCCAAATCATATACAGAAATATGACCCGTTTTACATGGTGGCGAATAAAGAGAACAACCCTGAAAGAAAAACTGTTTGGAGCCGCCCCTATGTTGATTATATGGGAACAGGATGGATGATAACTTGTTCTGTCCCACTTTATGTGAAGGATAAATTTATAGGTGTTGCCTGTGTAGATGTACGGCTTGATACGATACAGAAAGAATTTTTAGCTGATTTCCGTCTTGGAGACAATGGATTTGCCTATTTGCTGGAAAATACGGGGTCAATTATCTATTACCCTTCCCTTATACCAAAGAGTAACGACCAGGGCCAAATGTTTTTAACCAATATTATCAAAGATACCAATCTTGATAGTAATTACAAGAAAGCATTGAAAAAGGTACTTTCTTCTAGAGAAGGAGTTATATCATATACAGACTCCGCTGATAAAAATCAAAGCGAAATGATCGCTTATGCTACGGTAGATTCGCTTCCATGGAAACTTGCTGTGGAAATCAATCAAAATCAATATCTTACCATACATAACATTAAAAATACAAGCCTGATACTTTTTGGCTTTGGCATTCTTATCATTTATATTTGTCTTGCGGTTTTCCTTTACAGGCAATATTCCAGGCCATTTAATAATCTGATCAGCCGGGCAAAAAGTATATCGAAAGGCAATTATGATCTAAAAGAACCGATTTATAACTATACCGAGATAGAAACACTGTCAGATGCATTTAATTCTATGAGTATAGAAATTAAAGAATATACGGATAACCTGATTAAAAAGAATCATGAAATAGAAAGTATAATAAACGGCATCGGGGGATTACTGATGATTTTGAACCCACAATTAGATATCATTGCGCTCAATGACAAGAGCATGGATGCACTCGGAAAAAGTCCGGAGCAGATCAAGAACCGAAAATGCTATGAAGCGATTGTTAACGATAATGAAATCTGCAAGGGCTGTAAAATTATGGAATCCATGCAAACCAAGTCAAAACAATATGCCAGAATTGCAATCAATGATGACATATTTCAGAATATTTATTTCCCGATCCTGACAGATGATAATGAAGTATCGGAAATTGTTGTATACAGCCAAAAGATTACAAAAAGAGTGATGCTTGAAAAAGAGTTGTCTCAAAAAGAAAAAATGTCTGAAATAGGCCAGTTGACATCGGCAATCGCTCATGAATTAAAGAACCCGCTGGCAGTAATTAAGGGTGCATCCTATCTTTTGAATGCATGTACAAAGGAACATCATGATGAAACGATTGATATGAGTATCGATACAATCGTACAAACAACCGAATATGCGGAAAAAGCAATCTATAATTTATTGGAATTTTCAAGTCCTACAAGAGACAAACAAATACAGGGCAATATAACTAAAATCATTGAACAAGTCATTTTGCTTACACGAAGAAACAGTATTCAAAGAAATATAGAAATTGAAACTTATTTTTCACCGAATCCTCTGTTATATTTTGGAGATACCGAACCGCTAAAACATATTTTCCTTAATTTAATTTCAAATGCGATCAATGCAATCGAAAATGGAGGCAAAATAGTGATTACGGGAGGTTGTGAGCAAAATGGCAATCATGAAAAACTGGTGCTTACGGTTGAGGACAACGGGGTTGGAATCGAGGAAGAGCTGCAGGAAAAAATATTTGAGCCTTTCTTTACCACCGATGAAACAGGAAAAGGAAATGGTATTGGTCTATGGATTTCAAAGATCATGATTGAAAAGATGCAGGGAACCATTCAATTAATCAGTAAAAAAGGATGCGGATCAAAATTTATTATCACTTTGCCGGCTAACAAGTAGAGGGAGGTCTGCTGTATGACGTATAATAAGCAATTGCTTCTAGTGGATGATGATAAAGATTTACTTAAAATATATGAAAAAATATTCATACTTAATAATTTTGACGTGTTTACAGCCTGTGACAGCTTTGAGGCACTTAATATAATAAAACACAATCCGATCGGAGTGGTCGTGTCGGATATCATTATGCCCAAAATGGACGGAATGGCTTTACTGCAGAAAATCAGAGAGATCAATCAATCTATCCAGGTTTTAATGTTGACTGCCGAAGGGTCTGTTTCGGGTGCAGTGGAGGCCGTTAGGGCCGGAGCTTTTACCTATATGATAAAACCTGCAGATATTGATGATCTGATATTTAATATACAAAGGGCATTCGAACTTTATCTCCTGAAGGATGAAAATAGTATTTTAAAGCAACAGATGTTTGACCAGGCCGGTTTATCTCCACTCATCGGGGAAGATATAAAAATAGAAGAAATAAGAAATAAGGTATCTAAAATTGCAGCAACGGATGCAACAGTGCTTATCACCGGAGAAAGTGGAACAGGAAAAGAAATTATTGCAAATATGATACATTATCAAAGTAATCGTGTCGGAAAGCCTTTTGTCAGAGTTAACTGTGCGGCATTAACGGAAAGCCTTTTAGAAAGTGAATTGTTTGGGCATGAGAAAGGAGCCTTCACCGGAGCAGATAAGATGCACAGAGGGAAATTTGAAATAGCGAATCAAGGATCAATACTGCTTGATGAAATAGGAGAATTGCCGCTCAATACGCAGGCAAAACTGCTGAGGGTTTTGCAGGAAAAGGAATTTGAACGAGTTGGTGGTTCGGGGA
>Ga0183099_1001508_pt1 | contig 13365 bp, 17 predicted proteins | sample Biomet1_FD_127788 | JGI IMG/M metagenome (GOLD analysis project Ga0183099, IMG submission 127788) | Microbial communities from bioreactor (seeded with anoxic lake sediment) at LBNL, California, USA - Biofuel metagenome 1 | ecosystem: Engineered > Bioreactor > Anaerobic > Unclassified ... | reverse complement strand
AGAAATGCAACGGCTGCGGTCTGTGCGCAAAAGCCTGCCATGAAGGGGCAATCGGAATGGTAAACGGAAAGGCAAAGCTCCTCCGCGACGATTACTGCGACGGTCTCGGAGACTGCCTGCCGGCCTGCCCGACGGGCGCGATCAGCTTTGAGGAACGTGAAGCGAAGGAATACGACGAAGTTGCCGTGAAGAAAAGCAAGCTGAGCAAGCAGGAAGAAACGCTGGCATGCGGATGTCCGGGCACACAGTCTAAAACCATCCATCGGGAAAATGAGTGTGAGGCTGTCCAGCCCAATATCAGCGAAAATAAAAGTCAGTTGTCACAGTGGCCCGTCCAGATCAAGCTTGCGCCGGTCAACGCTCCGTATTTCGCGGACGCCAATTTGCTGGTCGCCGCCGACTGTACGGCCTATGCTTACGGAGATTTTCACAACAGGTTTATCCGAAACAAAGTGACCCTGATCGGTTGCCCCAAGCTGGACGAAGGAGATTACAGCGATAAACTCACAGAGATCATTCGGAACAACAATATAAAAAGCGTTACCGTCGTCCGGATGGAAGTTCCCTGCTGCGGCGGAATCGAGAACGCGGTAAAAAGCGCGCTTCAAAACAGCGGCAAATTCATCCCCTGGCAAGTGGTGACCCTCTCGACTGACGGAAAAATCCTTGATTAAAAGGAGGTAATCATAATGATAGAAAAAGCGTACAAACTGGCTACTTCCAATGAAAAAGCAATAGAAAAGGTTGTATTTGACGAAAACCTGCATTACCTCCACATGGTGTTCAACAAGAACGAGGGTCTGCCGGAGCACTTATCTAATTCAAATGTGTATATGACCGTCATTCGAGGAAATCTTTCCATCGGCCTTGATGAACAGGGAATTCATGAATACGGGGCGGGAACTCTGCTGAAAATCCCGTTTCAAACCAAAATGAATGTCGGAAATATGCATGACGAAACGCTGGAGTTGATCGTCGTAAAGGCTCCCGCCCCAAGAAGCTGAGAAAGTGTAGGAGGAAAAGAATGAACGACCGGAAGTGCCCCAGTTGTTTTGTTGGCAAGTCCGAATCTGAGCCTACTGAATCATAATTCTAAAGGAGGAAAATGCAATGAGCATGTTCTGTTATCAATGTCAGGAAACCGCGGGCGGAAAGGGCTGCACGATGCGCGGCGTGTGCGGGAAAACTGAAGAGGTGGCAAAGCTTCAGGATATTCTGATTTACACCCTCAAGGGCATTTCAGAAATTGTAGTCAAAGGAAAGTTGGACGTCAAAACCCTCGACGAGACAAATTATGAAGTTCTCAGCAGCCTGTTCATGACCATCACCAACGCGAATTTCGATGACGGATCGATTGAAAAGCAGGTCATGAAAATGATCGCCGTAAGAGACAAGCTCAGAAATTGCGTTGCTTCTGCGAGTTTACACGACGCGGCGACCTTCATGGTTAGATCAAGAGAATCCATGCTGGAAAAGGCCGCCTCAGTCGGCGTACTGTCAACCGCAGACGAGGATGTGCGTTCTCTGCGTGAGATGATTTTATACGGCTTGAAGGGCATGGCGGCCTACGCTGAGCATGCGAAAAACATTGGAAAAGAAGATTTGGCAATCACCGCCTTTATCTATGAGGCGCTGGTGGCAACGCTGGACGATTCCCTCACCGCCGACGATCTGGTGGTGCTGACACTGAAAACCGGCGAATATGGCGTCAAAGCCATGGCGCTTCTGGACGAGGCCAACACATCGAGGTTCGGCAACCCGGAAATCACCGAGGTCAATATCGGCGTCCGTAAAAATCCCGCGATTTTGATTTCCGGCCACGACCTGACCGATCTGGAGCAGCTCCTGGAGCAGACCAAAGGCACTGGCGTGGATGTCTATACCCACAGCGAGATGCTGCCCGCCCACTATTATCCCGCTTTTAAGAAATATGAGAACTTTGCCGGAAATTATGGCAACGCATGGTGGAAGCAACTTGACGAATTTGTTTCCTTCCATGGCCCCATCTTGTTTACCACCAACTGCATCGTCCCCCCCAGAAGTGAGGAGGTCCGGGACAGAATCTTTACCACGGGTTCCACCGGCTATCCCGGCTGCAAGCATATTGACGCCGATAAAAACGGCAAAAAGGATTTTTCGGAAATCATCGCACTTGCCAAGACCCTTCCCGCGCCCGATGAAATCGAGACCGGCAGCATTGTCGGCGGCTTTGCTCACAATCAGGTAATGGCTCTGGCGGACAAGGTCGTCGACGCCGTCAGATCCGGTGCGATCAAGAAGTTTTTTGTGATGGCCGGCTGCGACGGACGCATGAAGTCCAGAGAATACTACACTGAGTTTGCTGAAAAGCTCCCGAAGGACACGGTGATTCTTACGGCGGGCTGCGCCAAATACCGTTATAATAAGCTGAAGTTGGGCGATATCGGCGGGATTCCGAGGGTTCTGGACGCCGGTCAGTGCAACGATTCCTATTCGCTTGCTGTCATCGCGCTGAAGCTCAAGGAGGTGTTCGGCCTTGACGATATTAACAAGCTGCCGATTGCCTTCAACATTGCCTGGTATGAGCAGAAGGCCGTGATTGTCCTCTTGGCTCTGCTATATCTGGGTGTGAAGAACATCCATCTCGGCCCCACACTGCCGGGCTTCCTGTCCCCCAATGTGGCCAAGGTGTTGGTTGAAAAATTTGGAATCGCAGGCGTCGGAAAGGTTGACGATGACATCAGCCTGTTTATGAATACCTGATTTAAGAAAGGAGTTTTGGTCTATGAACGCAAAAATTGACAGAGAGGGCTGTATTTCCTGCGGGCTGTGCGCATCCACTTGTCCTGAGGTATTCCGGATGGCCGATGACGGACGCGCGGAGGTCTACTCAGACCCGGTTCCTGAATCTGCGGAGAGCGCGGCAGTGGACGCCATGGATCACTGTCCCGTCTCTGTTATCTCAATCGAATAACCCATGAATCATCGCCCTTCAGAATGGTTTTCGCTGTTCAGAAGAGCGATGATTCATGGGTTATTCTCGAACTATTATAGCAAATTATTAGCATTGGCGACATTTTCGTATGTCGCCATACCGCAGCTATGGGCGTAGTTTCACGCTTCTTGGAAATCATTCATAGGATAGGACATTGGAGGTCGATTGTATGAATACAAACCATTTAGGTATAGGAATGAAAGCGCCTGATTTCAATGCTGTAACTACATTTGGACCACTCAAAATGTCTGATTTTAAAGGGAAATGGGTAATTTTATTCTCTCACCCCGGTGATTTCACGCCCGTGTGTACCACGGAATTTATCGCCTTTGCTAGTGCGCAGCCGCTATTTGCCGAGAAAAACACACAACTCATTGGCCTAAGTATAGACAGCAATCCATCTCATCTGGCTTGGGTTTACGCTATTTATTTAACCACAGGCATTCAGATTCCGTTTCCTGTGATTGCCGACCGTATGGGCGATATAGCAAATCTATATGGAATGTTTGCGCCGGATGTGAGCACCCAAGAGACGGTCAGAAATGTATTTTTTATTGACCCAAATCAGATTATTCGCGCCATTCTCATCTATCCTAATGCCAACGGTCGAAGCATCCCCGAAATACTACGCTTACTGTCTGCAATGCAAACTACGGACAAAGATCACATGTTAACTCCAGCCAACTGGCAACCCGAGCAGCCTGCACTCGTTCCGCCACCACAAAATTATGATGAATTGCTTGCTCGCCAGAATGACCCGGCCGCGCGAAATCTAAGCTGCCAAGACTGGTATTGGTGCTATAAGCAGCTACCACCCGGAAATAGCGATAATCTTTTGCCTCCGCCGATACCTAACAATTAGGGTCGATACGCCACCTCCGGCCAGATCGGAATAGCATATCTTCGATAACTGCCGGCAGATAACTTAGCTTGTCCTTTTGCCGCGTTTGTGGTAAAATGTTGGCAAAAGGAGGTGGAAATATGGATTATGGGTTTACTGACGCTGAAATATTGTTTGTTTACGCTGAATTAAAAAGGCGAATAGAGGAATTTAAAAAGGCCCGGGCATTAGGCCAAGCCAATTTAGCGGAAACTGATATTTATCTTAACATTTCGGTTATTCAGAAAATAGAAGAAAAGCATCCAAATTTTATTAAGCTCGCGGTGTGAAAGGCTCCAGTTTTCTGCCCTTGCAATGCCGATTTTGTAGTACTACACTATGATAGCCTGGTTGCAAGTTGACCGGAGCCTTAATTCCGCAATTTACTGACATAATAAACTCACTTTCCATGCCAATATTTCATACTAAAGGGACGGCATAAGCCGTCACTTATCATTATGTAGTACCTGCTTGAGGGGGGCCTCCCTGAGGAAAAATTTTTGTATCCTGAAGTTTAATGTTGGTATATTCAACACTGTCAAAATGGTACTTGTCCCCAGCTATGTTTCCTCTCGTCCTTGAATCAAATCTTAAAGATATATCAGCTGGGAACCAAAGCTTTGAATCTGCATCCCTATATTCAGCGTGAATAACCCCGTTTCTTGGCAGTGTCTCAAAAGCTCCCGGGGGTACATATTTGGTGGAAGCCGGAAAAAATGTGACATTCTGCAGCAGAATTGACTCTGGAACTGTTCCACTATTTAGAATTCCAAGCGAAGCGCTTTCAACACTTGGAGTAACGGGGAAGGTCGCCCTTCCCAGATACTCGTTTGTTATCCGGTTATAAATATCTATTCGCGGTGTTGCGACTCTGTCAAACAAACACATCCGCCCCTTTCCCCTCCAATATATTCAATGCTCACAAAAAATATCATACCCCCTGCTTGGGGCGAAGCGTCGGAGTGTGGACACCCTACCACCCCAACACCCGCAAATAAAGAAACCATCTGCCCCGAACCAGTTGGCCCCTTGGATTGATCTGCGGGCATAAAACTTCCACCTACAAATCACCGCTGCATTTATATGGGGAGAACCTTAAAAGCAGAACAAACCGGACGCTATATGGCGTCCGGCCTGCCCATAAGGAGATTGGATGAAAAAAATTTTGTCCCTTGCGAGTATGATTGTACCGATAATATGTTAACTAAAAAAGCGCAGACTGTTACAAAAGTCTTAATCCATGCTCGATGGATTCAATGCTTCTAAAATAGCATTTGCTTGATCATTTGAAATTGTACCAGCGCTAATGAGATTATTTAATGATGCCTGAATGGAACTTGAGCCAGTATCGGAATCTGAAGAGCTTGAACTTACGGCGCTCTCAACAGCATCCTGCTGGTCCCCCGATAGGGTACCGTTGTCAACGAGATTCTGCAGCAGTTCCTGCAAATAATCTTCATCGTCGTCATCGTCTGAATCCGTTGGCGGCGGAGGAGGGGGAGGCCCCATTGGTTTATCAGCCTTTATACCAGAGGAAGCATCGTCATCTTTTGGAGCTAGAGATGTCGCGATGGCATCTTCCTGATCACTGGTAATTGTCCCATCATTAACCAGACCGTCAAGAGTCGTTTTCAAAGGATTCGATCCATCCGACACATCAACGGAATCTGAATCCATGGAGTTTAGAATTGCATCTTCCTGATCACTGGTAATTGTCCCATCACTTACCAGACTGTCAAGAGCATCAGATACAGCGGAGGTGCTCCTCAAAGATTCAGCATAGTCGTTATAAGCATCGCTGCTTATTTCAACTGAGTCAAACCTCTGACGCTCGGTTGAATTTGCGGAACTGGAATTGCTGGAGGAAGAACTAGTCTTTGTACTGCTGGTACGCTGAGTTTGATATAGTGATACCAAAGAACTGCTGCCATCAATTTTCATGCTTCTGTCATCCCTTTTTAGCAAATTTATGTTGCCAAAATTTGCTATCCCTACAGACTATATATCGGCCTGCTTTTGATTAAGATAATAACTAATGAAAAAATTTAATCAATATTTTTCTATACTTAAATAATAAAGCAGACTCGCCATTGTGGTGATGGATCCACGCTGGCGAGTCTGCTTTTGTAGGGATATGCCTCTTGGCAAACATCCTCATGTTGAGGATGTTACTAAAATACAATTTCAATATTGATATAACCTTGAAACTTGATAAGGGAGCAAAAGGATGCTTTGTGGCGGTTACTGAATAGCTCATGGAAGAAGAATTCGTATCAATAAAGGAAACCGGAAATCCATCCCCGGATTATTACCGTTCACAGTTGCGACACAGTATGCTTTACATCAATTGGTATTGTAAGAAAAGAGTTACAAAAATCTTAAAGCACCACCGTGCAGGAATAAAATACAAAACCGCTATGTATCGCGTGGCTAAGCTGCCTGTCTGCCGAATTATAAAAAAGTGCCCGCCCCTAGAGTAATCCCTGGGGTGGGCATGCGCTATGTATGATTCAGCTGTTGGTGGACTGTGAGGCAGAACTGCTGGCAGCAGGGGCACTTGCGTTTGTATTATCAGGGGCTGTCAAATTATCCGGCATTACACTTTTGACAATGACAGTAGTGGCCGTGTTATTGTCACCGAGAGTAATGTCCAGAACAGCACCTTCCTTGACATCAGCTGTCGATCCGTCAGTCTCTCCGGTGACGCTTTCCACTTTAATTACCGTATCTTCCGTCAACGTAATAGCTATTGTTTCCGTACCCGCCGTGAAAGTTTTCGCATCGCCAGGCTGCCCGGCATCGGGCTGCTTCCCATCTGGCTGGCTAGGCTGCTCACCGAACTGTTGGCCGCTGGGCTGTTGGCCCGGCTGTGCGTTTGAGGGAGCCTGTGAACTGTTGGGAGAGGAACTTAGACTTGCGTCGGTCGAGCTGCTGCCAGCCTGCTGGGCGGCGCGCCGTTCTGATTCTGCCCGGCATCCGTCAGATCTCCCAGCAGCAGGGTGACCGTCTTATCGCTGATGCTCTGCACCTGTCCGATAATCTCGGAACTGCTGGACTCACTGGAAGTGGACGTACTGGCGGAAGCAGAATTGCTCGCCGTACTTGCGGCACTTGACGTGCCCGCGCTGCTGCTTCCGCATCCGGCCAGTGCCATTGCCATAAGTCCCGTGACACATAGAAGAGAGAGTGTGCTTTTTAGTTTCATTTACTTTTGCCTCCTTTTATATGGAATACTATAGGACCAAATTCTGAAAAATAGCTTAAATTTTGGAAGCAATTTATACAACTTGACTAGAAAATACAAATGTTAAGCTTAGAAAACACGTGCCAAGTACAAGGCACTTAGCAAACCAGAATATTTTTAGGCAACTTCCTAATACTACAATAAACTTTTTTGAAAGAGTTATTAAAATGGGAATTGTAACCAATCAGACCGATAAGAATCAAAAATGCATTGACGCATGCAATCGCTGTGCCCAGGCATGCGACGAATGTTTTATGCTCTGCCTGAATGAACAGGATGTACAGGCGCGCGTCAAGTGCATTGGCACATTAAAGGCGTGTGCAAGCATTTGCACGAAAGCGGCTTGCTTTATGTCCTCTGACTCCGAGTTTTCCAAAGACATCTGCAAGCTCTGTGCAACGATCTGTAAGAAGTGCGCAACTGAGTGCGGTATGTTCAAAGACGACCATTGCAAAAAGTGTGCGGCAGAGTGCACTTCCTGCGCGGACGAGTGCAGTTCCATGTCCATGTAATCCTTTTCAATAAAAAGCCCCGCCTCTAAGGTTTTATCCTCAGAGGCGGGGCTTCACTATGCGTCCCACGCTACGGATCAGCGTGAGGGAAAATTTTAACCGCCTAGAGTTACATCACAGTTTTGATACCATCTCAATGCATCAAGGAAATGAGTTTTTTTAAAATCCGGCCAGTAATCGTCGATTATATAAAAATCAGCGTAAACGGATTGGGCAGGTAAAAATCCGCTCAAGCGTCTGCACCCGCCCCATCTTATAATCAGATCGACACGCGGAATTTCAGACGACTTCAAAATTCTATTCTCAATTAGATTATTCAGATCCCATTCCCAATCATAGTTTACAAGAAAATTTATATTAATCAGGCCTCGCCCAAAATGGACTCTTTTATTTGCGTATTTTTTAAGTTCTAAGGGAAAGGCGGGGGATTCGGTATTGCCAATGACCAATAAGTTCGCATCTTTTTCGCTTAAAAGCTGAACTGCATCCACACAGGATTGGGTAAAGGCATCCCGCTGATCTTTTGCTCTCTTATTATTGTCCTTGGTAAATCCGTAAAATGTAGCTTCCTTTATACCGTACGCAAGCATCATCTCATAAAGTTCAAACCCCGGCTGAATCCCATGTTCATATCCGTCTTTTTTCAGAAGTCCGTTTTTTACGGCCCACCTTCTATTTCCGTCAGGGATTATTCCGATATGAGTTGGCAATCTTTTAAACGACTCCATATAATTCCTTCCCTACTAATATTTTATATGTATAATATCTTGTCCACTTTCTAACGTATTAACCGGTGCAGAATTTTATGAAGAAATTATGGAACGGAATGGGCCTGTTGCCAAGCCGAGTTGTTTCGACATCTCCCAGTGAACCGCTTGAGAAGAAGCTGGGCGGTTTAGCAGGCTGAATTTAGATGAAAGTTCCGCCCGGAATTCCCGGGCGGAGCTTCAGTCAGGGATTGGGGGTGCCGACAGAGCCATCACCCTTGAGCTGGTGATATACCTTCAGCTCCGGGCCACTGGTATCCCCGATTACAGGCTTTGCATGTTCCTTCCCATTCTTCGCCTCGCCGTGAATCTCAGGGACAGGGGGGACGTCATTACGGGGCTGCGTATGCGTCCAGTCGGGACGCGCCATGCCCTTCTTTGCCATAAAATCACCTCCTAAATCATGTTGCGGTTTATGGCACGGCAGACAGCCGTGTCCTTTTCCATCTTAAAGCCGAAGCTGTCAGAATTTACAGGTCTTCCAGATCAGCCGCGGGAATGTTATTTTCGAGATTGTCCCGCGCAAGATCCGTATCAATTACAGGGTAAATATCTTCCGGGATAGGCTTATCACCGTCGGAAAGAATGGGCTTTCTCGGGTCCCTATTGCGTTGATCCATCATATCACCTCGACAATATGATGGCTGAAATCAATAAAATTATGTTTGCGGCGAAGAGTTTGACTGCACCTTTAAATACACTCGTCACAAGTCTGTTTTGAACATTTTCACTATCGTTTGCAAAAAAATATCTGCTCCTCGCATATGGAGCAGATATTTTCGAATCTTAACTTAATGTCATTGCCATGACGGTGTATATGCCGCAAGACAGGAAGCGGCGTCTCTGTCCCCTTACCGGGTGGGAATGATCTCAATCCAATACCCGTCGGGGTCCTCGATGAAATAGATCCCCATTTTCGGATTCTCAAAGCAGATGCAGCCCATCTTCTCGTGGCGGGCGTGCTCCGCCGCATAATTCTCGGCTCTCAGGGCCAGGTGGAACTCGCACTCGCCCAGATCATATTTCTGAGGATGGTCCCTGAGCCAAGTCAGCTCCAGACGGAAGTCGGTCTTCCCGTCCCCCAGAAAAACGATGCTATAGCTGCCATCGGAAGCCTCCTTGCGCTCACCCACCGGGGTCAGGTCCAGAGCCTCCTTGTAAAACGCCAGTGATTTATCCAGATCGGACACATTAAAATTGAAATGATTAAAGGTCAGCATAATTTCTCCTCATTCGCGGACATCATTTGATTGCCCGGGCCTCCACATAATAGCGCTTATCCTGCGCATGACCCATGGAGAAGGTCTTGCGGGGCAGAACACCGTCGGCCATAACGGTTTTAAACAGCTGCTCCTTCCCCATGGCGGGCAGCTTAAAGCCAATGTTGCCGGGCTTTGCGCCCAGTTCGTCCGTCACCTCGTCGCCGTGGATGTAATCCACCTCGCCATCATTGGCTTTCAGATAATCGTCGATGAACGCCTGCAAGGTGCCCACCGCCAGCTGGACCTTGGGGTCCGGAACGGTGACAATCCCCTTGTGTCCGGCGTAGGTATAGGCAATGGCATGGCCTTCGCCCTCGCCCTCGTGGGCGGAGGGATAAAACGCCTTGAACGCCGCCAAGACCTTCTCCGGGTCCACATGGAACAAAACACGGTGGATCGGTTCAAATTTCAGCGCGTCGTCGTGGTTGTTCACCACCTCCACCAGCGCATAGCGCTCCGGCAGAGAGGCCCACTGCTCCTTCGGCGTGACTTTTTTCAGGTTCTCATAGCAGGTCTTTGCCGTGGCCAGTGAATGGTTTCCGTCTCCCACGGCAAAGAGAAGCGGCGAGGCATCCTTCATGCCGTACTTCTTCTCCATCTGGTCGGGAGCGCACAAGGCCGCCAGCGCGTCGGCCGCGGCGTCCATCTGTGTCTCCGTCAGCTTCCAGCCGGTGAGGTGGCCGCCGCCCTGCTGCAAATCAAAATCATAAAGCTTTTCCATCTTCCCGCTCTGGGTGCTCAGAGGCTCGATCACCGTCCCGTCCGGATCGTCAATCAGCAGCATCACATGGGGCAGCTCAATGGGCGCGTCCTGCCGGACCTTCACCCGGGGCGGAATACGGGAGAGAACGGTTCCCTCCGTGGCGCGGATCAGCGCACCGGAGCCGGGGGTATAGTCGTACTGGTCCAGATCAATCATTCCGATCAGGCCGTGGCGCACCTTCCCATCGGACTGGGTACGCTCCATATAAATGAGAGTCGCGGGCAGAGTTTTGAAAACGCCGCCGTCCACGTACCGCTTCATGGCCCCGTTAATATCTGCAATGCGCTTTTCCACGTCGGGGTCGTTTAGTTTTGCCTCCGGCAGGATCAGTCGGAGCGTGGAGGGAGCGTCTCCCACGTTCTGTTCCACCGCCGCCCAGTACTCCGGCTGAGAGGTAAACTGATCGCAGGCCACCACAGCCCATTTATTCATGTCCGCGTTTTCAGGAAGCAGGATATCCGCAGGATAGAAACCCAGCTGGTTGAATTTCCCGTTCATGTGAGGTCTCCTTTTCCAATTTTCCAAATTTTTCGGGTGCGCAGCGCGCCGTCCCAACTGTTATTCAGTATACTATACTCCATCTTCGGATTCAACAAGCGAGGAAAATTTTTCTCCTCGAGTATCGTTTGGTTCTCTTTGGGGCATACTGCATCCAAATCCCGAGCGATTTATTTTAGGAGGTTTTTATGGTTATCGACAAGATCGCACTGGTTCTCTCCATTATCGGTGCGCTGAACTGGGGCGGCATCGGCCTGTTTGGATTTGACACAGTCGCCTTTCTCTGCGGCGGGCAGATGGCGGTCCTCTCCCGCATCATCTACGCGCTGGTGGGATTGGCGGGCCTGTGGTGCATCACGCTGCTGTTCCAAAGAGGCGAAGAGCGAAGAACCCATCACGCAGTCTGAATTTCGCGATGCGACGGACCCGGAGGGACAGACAGGTTCTGTCTCTCCGGGTCCCGCATTTTTATTTTTTGAAATTACCGATGGCGGAAATCAATCTGATTTAAATATATTGTACCCACCGAAAAGTTTCAAGTCGAGCCTTGAGACGGTTTTGGGGCACGATGACTCCACCTTTAAGTAAAATTTATAAAATATGCAAAATTGCCCCTTGTCACCGAAAAGAAAACGTTTATAATGAAATTAGAGTGTATTTTTTTATGTTCGCTTCCATTTCATAAGGAGGTTTTTATGAGAAAGACAAAGATCGTCTGCACCCTTGGCCCCGCCACCGACAGCGAGGAAACTCTGCGCGCTATGCTGGAGTCCGGATTGAATGTGGCTCGGTTCAATTTTTCCCACGGCAGCCACGCCGAACACAAAAAGCGCCTGGACATGGTGAAAAAGCTGCGCAAAGAGATGAACCTGACCGTGGCGGCCATGCTGGATACAAAAGGCCCTGAGATCCGCCTTCGGGACTTCAAAGACGGCAGGGCAGATCTGAAGGGTGGCCAGGATTTACCCTCACCACCCGGGAGGTTCTGGGAGACGAGCACATTTGCGCCATTACCTATCGGGACCTCCCCGGCGACGTGGCAGTAGGCGGCTCGATTATGCTGGACGACGGACTGATCCGCCTCACCGTGTTGGAGATCAAGGACGGAGATATCCGCTGCCGGGTGGAAAACGGCGGTCCCATCAAAAACCACAAGGGCGTCAACGTCCCGGGCGTACGGCTATCCATGCCGTACCTGAGCCAACAGGACAAGGAGGATATTCTCTTCGGCGTGGAGCAGGACTTTGACTTCATTTCCGCCAGCTTCGTCCGCAGCGCAGCCGACGTGATGGACATCCGCCGTCTATTGACCAGCGTCCATTCCTCCATCCGCATCATCGCAAAAATTGAAAATCAGGAGGGTGTCAACAACCTCTCCGAAATTCTCTCCGTGTCCGACGGGATCATGGTCGCCCGGGGTGACATGGGCGTGGAGATTGACTTCACGGAAATTCCCATTATTCAAAAGGATATCATTGCTCAGTGCGTTGCCGCGGGTAAGCCCGCCATCACGGCCACCCAAATGCTGGACTCCATGATGGAGAACCCCCGTCCCACCCGTGCCGAGATCACCGACGTGGCCAACGCCATCTACGACGGTACCTCCGCCATCATGCTCTCGGGTGAGACCGCCGCGGGCAAGTACCCAGTGGAGGCGGTGAAGACCATGGACGCCATCGCACTGCGGACGGAGTCCGACATCAACTACGCCAAACGGATGAAAAACGCCGTCGGGGACCGACACCTGTCCATTGCCGCCGCCACAGCCCACGCCGCCTGCACCACCGCCGCCGACGTGGGAGCCGATGCGATCATCACCGTCAGCCAGCGGGGAACCACCGCGCGCCTTGTCAGCCGTTTCCGCCCCGGTACGCAGGTGATTGCCTGTCTGCTGGATGAGCATATCCAACGCCACATGGCCCTGAGCTGGGGCGTGACGCCCATTTTGATGCCCATTGCCGGCAATTCCGACGAACTGGTGGAATTCGCTGTGGATACCGCCAAGGCCGCCGGATTTGTAAACCAGGGCGATCTGGTGGTGGTCACCGCGGGCGTACCTGTGGGCGTGCCGGGCACCACCAATATGATTCGGGTACATCTGGTGGGCGGCTCCCTGTTCACCGCCGTGGGCATCGGCAGCGGCAAAGTCTCCGGCCCCCTGTGCGTGTGTCACACGCCGGAGGAAGTGGCTGAGAAGGCTCGGCCCGGCTGTGTGCTGGTGGTTCCCTTTACCACCAATGACATGCTCCCCGCCATGCGCGCCTGCGCCGCCATCATCAGTGAGGAATCCGGCTCCAACAGTCACGCCGCCACTGTGGGACTGACTCTGGTAAAGCCCGTGATCGTGGGCGCCGGCGGGGCCACCCATATTCTGACCGACGGTATGTTGGTCAGCGTGGACTGTGTCCACGGCACTGTTCAGCGTCTGCCCCAGTAAGGGCCTGAAAACAAATAAAAGCGCGCCC
>Ga0183099_1001507_pt1 | contig 13370 bp, 10 predicted proteins | sample Biomet1_FD_127788 | JGI IMG/M metagenome (GOLD analysis project Ga0183099, IMG submission 127788) | Microbial communities from bioreactor (seeded with anoxic lake sediment) at LBNL, California, USA - Biofuel metagenome 1 | ecosystem: Engineered > Bioreactor > Anaerobic > Unclassified ... | reverse complement strand
CTATTTATGCAAAAGGATCTCTAAAGAATGGGAATGCTGATATTAAAGAAATTATGAATTATTTGGAAGCTGCCTTTAAAGTAGAATTAGGTGATTATTACCGTACTTATTTATCACTTAAGAACAGAAAGAAAGACAGAACAGCTTTTTTGAATAGTCTCATAGACAATTTAGTAAATAAAATGGATAAAGATAATCGATCTTAGAAGTATTTTCAGCCCATTCTTTTATGAGAATGGGCTAAAAACACAATAACATTCATTTTTTTGCCAATATATTGAAAAAGTCCTCTTTTTCTAGTTCTTTTTATATTTTCACCATTATCTTTGCATTAAACGCAATAAAAATTGTTTAGAGATGAATGATATTAATCGCATTAAAGTAGTCCTTGTTGAGAAGAAAAAAACTAGCAAGTGGTTAGCAGAGCAGTTAGGAAAAGATCCGGCTACTGTTTCTAAATGGTGTACAAACACTTCTCAACCAGCACTTGATACATTAAGGGCTATTGCAAAGCTCATTGATGTTGATGTAAAGGATTTATTGAATCCAACAAAATAAAAATAGTATTAAACTGATATGAAGTTAATAGATAATAAACAAGGGCGAACATTAGGTAATGAACTTAATAAGCGAATAGAATCTGGTGCAATAATTTCACTTAGCACAGGATTCTTTAGCATTTATGCACTTTACTTTCTACGAGATAAATTAAAAAACATAAAAGGGCTTAATATTCTACTTTTATCTAACTCTGCTACTAAAACACCCGAAGGTTTATCTATCACAACAGAATCTAATATTTGGGGAACTGAAGAAGAAAAAGAGTTAAAGAGAAAGCTATTGTTGAGACGAGCTGCTGAAGAATGCTCAGACTTGATTAGAAAACAGGGTCATATACAAAAACTCACCATTCCAAACGCTTTAGGATTCAAGTTGCTGTTCATACAAAATCCAAAAGAAGAGGATTGTGTAGTAAATACCGGTATGTCTGATTTATCTGCTGCAAATCTTGGATATACAAGTTCTATAACAGGTCAATGCCATATTGTGCAAGACGAAAAAGAAACTATTGAGCAACTTAGAATGCTATATAACCAGACTTGGAATAATAATAGTTTATGTAAAACTATTACAACTGAGATTCTTAATGAACTTCAAAAAGGTTATAGAGAATACTCTCCCGATGAAATCTATTATTTCATTCTTCATCACTTGTTCCATTACTCTATTGTGGAATTTGCAGATGATAAGATAATAAAGACCAAAACTGGTTTCAAAGATAAAGAGATATGGAGCAAACTCTATAAATTTCAGAAAGATGGTGTTATTGGCTCTATTGAAAAAATTGAGAAGTTTGGTGGCTGTATCATTGCTGATAGTGTTGGGCTTGGTAAGACCTTTGAAGCACTTGCTGTTATAAAGTATTATGAATTAAGGAATGACAGAGTGTTGGTGCTTTGTCCTAAAAAGCTACGCGACAACTGGACTATATATACCCAAAACGATAAGCGGAATATTTTTATAAACGACCGCTTTAACTATGATGTTCTAAATCATACCGATCTTACACGCAAACGAGGAAAATCTGGAAATATAGATTTGGCTACCGTTAACTGGTCAAACTACGACCTTGTGGTGATTGATGAATCGCACAATTTCCGTAATAATAATCCAGCAAAAGGTGAGATGACCCGCTATGCAAGAATGATGAACGAAGTTATAAAGAAGGGAGTCAAGACCAAACTGTTGATGCTCTCAGCCACTCCTGTAAATAACAGAATGAATGACCTAAAAAATCAGATTTCATTTATTACAGAGGGAAATGATTTGGCTTATGTAGATGAGGGTATAGATAACATCACCAATGTGATGAAGATGGCACAAAAGCAGTTTACAGATTGGACAAAAAGCACAGAAAGAGATATTAACACGCTCTTTGATAGATTAGATAATCGCTACTTCAAATTGCTTGATATGCTTACTATTGCTCGTTCTCGCAAGCATATTGTTAAATATTACAACTCCGAAGATGTAGGAAAATTCCCTACACGTCTAAAGCCTATTAATGAAAAAACAGATATAGACAGTCAACGTTTATTTCCGTCATTGAGAGAGATTAATAACGCTATTCGTAAGATGAACTTGGCCAATTTTTCGCCTATGTCATACTTAAAAACTGATAAAGTAGCGCAATACGAGGAGAAATATGACTACAAATTGAGTACAGGTAGTGTGTTCAAACAAATTGACCGGGAGGCAAGTTTGATCCACTTGATGCGTGTCAATTATCTCAAACGTATGGAAAGTTCTATCAATTCATTCTATCTGAGCATAAAGGCTCTTTTAGCGCAGGTCGATGATAAGCTATATAAGATAAGCCACGCTTCAGAACTTACAGACGAAACCATTACCATTGAGAATATAAATGTAGAAGATGATGATAACGAATCATTAATCGGCAATAAGGTTAAAGTACTTTTGCAAGATATTGACCTTATCCGCTGGAAACAAGATTTGGAATATGACCGTAATACACTTTCTAAACTGTTGAAGAGTGCAGCTACTATCTCATCAACGCGTGATGAAAAGTTGGAAAGATTGAAGCAGATTATCTTGAATAAGATAAAAAATCCGATCAATACCGAAAATAAAAAGATTATCATCTTTACAGCTTTTGCCGATACTGCCACTTACCTTTATCGTGAGATTTCAGATTGGGCATTATCAAACTATGGCATCTACTCAACTTTAATAAAAGGAAGTGGAACGAACAAGACAAACTTCCCCAATTGTGGTAGTCGAGATATAAATGAGCTATTAACGCACTTCTCGCCACACTCTAAGGAACGCCATAAAACGTTTCCCACTGCAAAAGGTGAGATTGATATCTTGATTGCTACCGACTGTATTTCTGAGGGTCAAAACCTTCAAGACTGCGACTATTTGGTAAATTATGATATTCATTGGAATCCTGTGCGTATCATTCAACGCTTTGGACGTATAGACCGTCTTGGCTCAAAGAACGATCAAATTCAGCTGGTGAATTTTTGGCCGAATATGGAGCTAAACGAATACATTAATTTGGAGAATCGTGTGAAGGGTAAGATGGTATTGTTGGATATATCAGCTACAGGTGAAGAGAACCTAATTGAGATGAACGCTAACGATGAAATGACTGATTTGGAATATCGTCGTAAGCAGTTGGAACAGATTCAAAACACGGTTTTAGATTTGGAGGATATTCAAGGTGGCATAACAATTACCGATACCAATATGAACGACTTCCGTATGGATATTCTCGAATACGAGAAAGAGCATCTTGCCCAGTTGCAAACTACGCCAAAGGGTATTCATACAGTGGTTGAAACGTGTGATGATGATATTCAACCAGGAACAGTTTTTTGTATGCGAAGTTCTGCCATACAAAAAGGGAAAAGTCTTCTTGCACCATATTATTTGGTCTATATGGGTGAAGATGACACAACGATTCTAGGTTATATGCAGGGCAAACGCTGCTTGGATTATCTCAAGAAGTTATGCCAAGGTAAGACGGAAGTTTTGAACGATTTGGCAGAACAACTGAAAAAGGAGACTAAAAATTACACCAATATGGCACATTACTCATTGTCTTTACAATTATCTATAGAGAGTGTTATTGGTAAATCGCAAGAGGTGGGTGCGGCATCATTCTTCTCCAGCGAGCTTATATCACTAAATGCAGAGGGAGTAACTTCACAGAGTGATTTTGATATTGTTGCATTTGTAATAGTAAAACGTCAATGATTAGTTATTTGCATATACCAACCCAAGCATTGATAAATACGCCTATCAGTAAAAGGCTTTTTGCTGAGAAGGCTCCTTTATCGGCTGCTGAAAAACGAATTCTTCGTGAAGATATAGAGTCTATCACAATGAAAGGACTGTTTCAAACCCGAACCGTAGGATTGCAAATTTATAACGATGACGAGTATCATTATGATCAGATAATCGTCGCAGAAGTGGAGATAAGATCCGTTGAAAGAGCCATTGCTATTGCAGGTATGATACAGCGAGCTTTTCCTGTTCCTATGTTTTTGATACTTCACAGTGGCGATAAGTATTGTGTGAATTGGTGCGTAAAACGTATCAACCAAGCCGACCGAACCAAACGAGTAATAGAGGATCAACAGCTAACGAGATTTTTTGTGATAGATTCAGATGATGCAATTATAGGTGATTGGTTACTCTCTTTGGATGTTACTCGATTACATTGTATCACCCTCAAAGATTTGTTTGATGTACTCTCTTGCAAATTTACTATGCTTACTGTGGCTGATGAATTGGAAGTATTTGTAGATTCCGATACCCGCAAAATAGGAGCATACAGATTGATGCTTGAAAAATTGGCAATCAATAGAGAGGAGCAAAAAAAAGTGTGTGTTGCAATTAAAGGCGAAACACAGTTTAATGCACGATTGAAGCTAACTTCAAAACTAAAAGAGTTGCAAGTGCAAGAAAAAGAATTGAAAAAAATGAAATAAACTATGGAATATCATAAATTAGAAGAAGAGATCTTTAATGAATGGATAAGCAGATCTACTAAAAACAACGATGGAGATAGTAGTGTCTTTGTTCCAGATGGCTTGTTGTGTAGAGGACCTATTGAATATTCAGATTCTGGATATTGGTGGAGAAACTCAGGAAATGAAGAGGAATTATGGGATAAAGCTCCTAAGAGAATACTTATCCTCACTAAAGACTTAAATGATAAAGAACCTTGGGACATAAGAGAAGAAACTGGAAGAAAAAATCATTCTGGTGAAGGAAATATAATTATCTCGACTTTGTTTTATAAAAATTATATGAGGCTGGTTTTTGGATTACTAAATATTGACAAATATGGAGTTTCTCCAAAATTTGAAGAAATAAACGATTCTACTATTTATCAACCGTTTTTTGATTCAGTGCCAATAGTGCGTGTCAATTGTAAGAAACAAGTTGGTGCAAATAGCATTCCTACCCCAATTCTCGAGAGATATATGGAATCATATAAAGACTTGTTGTTAAAACAGATTTCATTTTATGATGCCGATATTATAGTTTGCTGTGGAGGTTCAAGTAGTATTAAAAATTTTATCCAAAACAATTACATTGATGACCTTAAAAAGATTAATAATTGGATATATTATTCAGAACCTATGAATAAAGCGGTTATAGATTCCTACCATTTGAGTTATCATTTTATATCAGAAAAACAGTTATATTCTGATTTCATGAAGAATTATAATCAATTCTTAAAACAATATCCAAATTTTATTAGAGCAAATAGATAAAGAAACAATATGGAAAAGATTACATTACAACACCCTAATAGCCAGAGTGCAGACCTTATAAAAGAAAATATAGAGCAGTTGAAGCAACTATTCCCAGAAGTCATCAAAGAAGGAAAAGTTGATTTTGAGGCTTTGAATGATTTATTAGGGAATTATGCTGATACAGCGGAAGAACGTTTTAGTCTTAATTGGGCAGGAAAAGCTAATGCACGCCGTGAAGCACAAAAGCGTAGTACTGGCACGCTTCGCCCTTGTCCTGAGGAAAGTGTAGATTGGGATACTACGCAAAACTTATATATTGAAGGTGATAACCTTGAGGTGCTAAAACTTCTGCAAAAGAGTTATCATAGTCAAGTGAAAATGATTTATATCGACCCACCTTACAATACGGGTAACGATTTTGTGTATAAGGATGATTATAAAGATAATATGGCTAATTATTTAGCTTTAACCGGTCAAGACAAGAAACTTTCTACTAATACGGAAAGCGATGGCCGTTATCATTCTAATTGGCTTAATATGATGTATCCACGTTTAAAGTTGGCTCGAAATCTTCTAACTGAAGATGGTGCAATATTTATTTCTATTGGTGTTGAGGAGTTAGCTAATTTAAAAACATTGTGTAATGAAATTTTTGGCGAACAAAATTTTGTAGAAGTGTTTTCGTGGGTTAAAACTTCTACACCTCCTGCATTATCCACAAAATCTAGAAAAACCAATGAATATATTCTTTGTTTTGAAAAAACAAAAATGGCTTTAAATATAATGGTGAACTTCTTGATGGAGGGGATCAACCTCTATTAAATACAGGGAATTCAGTACGCTCATTGCTTTTTCCTAAAGAGAAAGTCTATTTTAATCCAACAAAATTTCCAAATGGAGAATACGCTCCACAATGTAAAGACAGGGTCAAATTGCTTGATACTATCAAAATTGTTGATGGATATGCAACTTCAGATTTTCGATTAGAAGGTGAATTTAAATGGAAACAAGATTTTTTGGACCAAGAAATAAAAGATGGAACAACCTTTATAGTAAAGAGCGAACTATTTTCGATAAGGTTTATTCGTAATGAAGATGGTTATAAACGTCCAACTAATTTTATTAAAGAAAAATACACAAATCCATTGATAGATAAACCTCTATGTAGTGTTGGTACTAATGAGAATGCCAGTTCTTATTTATCTAAGCTAATGGATGGTAAAGAATTATTCTCATATCCAAAACCAACTTCTCTGTTATCATACCTTATTAACTTCATATGCAAAAGTGGCGATTTCGTACTTGATTTCTTTTCTGGATCAGCAACTACAATAGAGGCCGTTTTTGAATATAACAAAGTTCACAGAACAGAAATTAAATCTATTTTGGTACAACTGCCAGAGAACTTAGATGAAAATCTAAATTCAGCTGATCCAAACACAAAACAAATTATTCAAAATGGAATAGACTTTTTGAATAATTTACATAAGCCACATTTATTGACAGAATTAGCCAAAGAACGTATCCGTCTTGCAGGTAAGAAAATTTTAGAAGATCAGAAAGTTAAAAATAATGGTTTGTTTACAGAACAAGCAAAGAAACTTGATGTTGGTTTCAAAGTGTTCAAGTTGGATAGTTCCAATATCAACGCATGGGATAATAGCCCTAAAAATCTGGAGAATGCACTGCACAATTCACTGTTCAATATAAAAGAAGACCGTTCAGAAGATGATCTACTTTATGAGATTTTGATAAAATACGGAATAGAGCTAACTGAAAACATAAACCGCCGTGAGATAGCTGGTAAAACAATTTTTGAGATAGGTGCAGGTTCATTGATTGTCTGTCTGGCAGACAACCTGACAACCGATGTTGCGGAAGGTATCGGTAAACTATGGAATGAAGTGCGTCCCGATGGAGAAGATGTGAAATGTCGTGTGGTATTCAAAGATTCAGGCTTTAATGGCTTGGATGAGATAAAAACCAACACAATGCTGATACTCAAACAGCACGGAATTACAAGTGTTACATCAGTTTAGTTAAGAGAAAGTATGGCAAAAAATATGACAATAAAATTCGAGAGCCATCTCGAATATCAAGACGATGCAGTAAATAGCATTTGCGATATCTTTGAAGGAGAAGAGATCTTTCAAAGCAACTTCTCTATTGGAACTGCGAAAGGGACACAGGCGCATTTATATGACAATATTGGAATTGGCAACTCAATCAAAATTATCGAAGAAGATATGCTCGAAAATATTCAGCGTATTCAGCTACGTAATGGAGTGGCTCAATCAACAACCCAAAGTTTTAAGAAAGATGGCATGAACTTCTCGGTAGAGATGGAGACAGGCACAGGTAAAACTTATGTTTATTTGAAAACAATCTTTGAGCTCAATCGCCGATACAACTTTAACAAATTTATCATTGTGGTGCCAGGTATCGCTATCAAAGAGGGGACAAACAAGTCGCTTCAGATAACCAAAGAACACTTTAAGAGCGAATATGAGAATGTGGTGTATGACTACTTTGTGTTTGATTCTGCCAAGTTAGAGCAGGTTCGCTCGTTTGCTACAAGCGACACGATTCAGATAATGGTTATCAATATTGATGCATTCCGTAAGAGTTTCGAGAATGATGATGCCAACAACAAATCTAACATTATCCACCGTTACAACGACAAGCTGGGATATAAACCAATTGAGTTGATTCAGGAAACAAATCCAATCTTAATCATAGATGAACCGCAAAGTGTGGATAATACTGACAAAGCAAAAGAGGCAATCTCAGCGCTCAATCCTTTGTGCTGTCTTCGTTACTCAGCTACGCACCGCACTCCTTACAATATGATGTATAAATTAGACTCTATTGATGCCTACGAACTAAAACTTGTAAAGCAGATAGAGGTGGCAACTGCCTCTGTAGAAGGGTTCCAGAATGATGCCTACATTGATTTAATTAAGGTTGATAACACATCAGGTATCAAAGCTCAAATTGAGGTTGATATTCAGAAAAAAGGTAAGGTTGAGCGTAAAAAAGTAACCGTAACACAAGGTAAAGATCTATTTGATATAACTGGACGAGACCAATACGAGGGCTACATTGTAGAGGATATTTGGAATGATGATGAGTGTTGGTATATGTCGTTCACAAGCAATGATAAGGTTGTGAAGCAAGGTTCTCCTGCTGGAAGTATGAGCGATGAACTTATCAAGCGTGAGCAAATAAGAACGACCATTGAGGCCCATTTAGACAAAGAGCTTATTCTCAATCCTCAAGGGATAAAAGTGTTAAGTCTATTCTTCCTTGACAAAGTAGCCAACTACCGTGTGTATGATGCAGAAGGTAACCGTCAAAATGGTAAGTATGCACAAATATTTGAGGAAGAGTACGCCAAGTTAATACGCAAACAAAAATATAATACACTTTTCAAAGATTTGCGAGATAGAAATGTAGAAACAAGTCAAATACATGATGGTTATTTCTCTGTGGATAAGCACAGTAAGGCCTCGAGCAAGAAAGATAAATTCGAATGTTATGTCGATACATCAGGCAAGACTGCCAAAGATGATGATGCGTTCAACCTGATAATGAAAGATAAAGAGCGACTATTGAGTTTTGACACTCCATTACGCTTTATTTTCTCGCATTCTGCTTTGCGTGAGGGTTGGGATAACCCAAATGTATTTCAAATTTGTACGTTAAACGACACCACAAAAGAGGTAAAGAAACGTCAAGAGATAGGGCGTGGTTTGCGTTTGTGTGTCAATCAAATTGGTGAACGTGTGAAAGGTTTTGAAGTGAATACTCTTACCATAATGGCAAACGAGAGCTATGAAGAGTTTGCAAAATCACTTCAAAAAGAGATTGAGGAGGATACCGGAATTGTATTCGGCTTACTTCACAAACATTCATTTGCACATATTGTGGTTGATAATAATCAAAACACACCATTATATCTTGATGAAGAAAAATCTAATCAGTTGTATGATTTCTTTGTGTCGAAAGGTTATGTAAAAGAGGAAGTTGTAAATAAAAAGACTAAAGAGATTGCAGCCAAAGTGCAGGATAAGTTAAAACTGGACTTAAAAGAGAACAAAGTGGATATTCCCGAAGAATTTAGCTACATAAAAGTCCCTATTCTAAAGGTGCTGAAACGAATAGCCGGTAATTTTATGAATATCAAAAATCGTGATGATGTTCGTAAAGTTACATTCAAAAAAGAAATTCTTTTAAATGATGATTTTAAAGCTCTTTGGGATAGAATTAAGTATAAAACGACCTATTCTGTAAAGGTTGATTCTGAGAATCTAGTGAAACAATGCGCCAAGAAAATATGGGCAGAAGTAACGGTTGGTAAAGGTAAATTCATTACTCGTAAAGTGAAATTAGCTATCACCGAAGGCGGCGTTCAAGAGGGTGAAAATACTCCACGTGAGTCGGTGAGAATAATGGACGAAACAGTTTCATCACTTCCCGATATTGTCACCTATTTGCAGAACGAAACAGGATTAACACGCCAGTCTATTGTTAATATTTTGATTAAAAGTGAGCGTTTGGAGGCTTTCAAGAAAAATCCTCAAGCCTTTATAGAGTCGGTAATAGATATTATCCGCAACGAGATGCGTTTACTTCTTGTTGATGGAGTGAAATACAAACGAATTGATACTGATATGTGGTGTCAAGAGCTATTTGAAAACAAGGAGTTACAAGGTTACTTGAATAGCAACTTATTGGAGAGTGAAAAATCTCCATATGATTATGTTATCTATGATTCTATCATTGAGCGTGATATGGCTAAGCGGTTGGAAAGTTCGGAGAATGTAAAAGTATATGCCAAATTGCCTTCGTGGTTCAAGATTGACACACCACTTGGTCCATACAACCCGGACTGGGTACTTGTGTGGGAAGATGATGGTGAGCAAAAGCTCTATTTTGTAGTAGAAACTAAAGGTGGACTGTTTGAAGATGCAATAAAAGACACAGAAAAAAAGAAAATAGAATGCGGCAAAAAGCATTTTAGAGCAATTGACACTGGCATCAGAATGGAGTTAGCCGATAATTTTGACACACTGAGTAGTAAAATTCTGAATAGAAGATAAAAATAATAACTGCAAAATACAGTCTAAACATATTTTACGATATTGATTAAGGATCACAAAATGTAATAAATTATGAAAGACGATTATTGTATACAAAGGAGAAAACCTTCTGATAATCAAATTAACCTCTTGCTTGATGAGGTCGATTACTTGTGCCCGCTATGTAGTGAATACTTATTTTTAATAGCGAATAAGAAAATTGGCAAGAAATATGAAATTGCCCATATATATCCAAACAGACCTACAACAGATCAGTTAGGCATACTTACTAACGTTGAACAATTAGGCGAGAACTCAGAAGATCCCAAGAATCTTATAGCTTTATGTGAAACATGCCATCATAATTATGACACTAACACATCTCTCGAAGAATATGAGCGATTAGTGCAAATAAAAAAAGAAAAATCAGCCAATCATACAGCAAAAATCAAAGTTGCGGCTCAAGTTATAGAGGACGAAATTTCCAAAGTCTTGACTGCTATTGACAACATTAATGATGATGATTTTGAAAAAATTAACCAGTTAAACTATGAAGCATTGACTGTAGAACAAAAATTAGGAATGAATTATAAACGCCTAAAAAGTGACATTATTGATGATGTTACACAATATTATTCATTTGTAAGACAGGAGCTTATGAATTTAGACCAACAAGATTCATTAAAGTTTGATACTATTGCAAATCAGATTCATACATTATATTTACAATGTGCTTCTAAACAACAAAATAAAGAAGATGTATTTAATACTTTGGTTAATAGATTAAATAATTCAACAAACTGTTCTCGATCAGCATGCAAGATAGTTATATCTTTTTTTGTTCAAAATTGTGAAATATATGATAAAGTTTCCGAATAAAATATACTCTTATAATGACAGCGCATTGAGTAAATTCGTTGTTGTTTTGAATGAATTGATCATTACTGATACATCAGTAATAGATTTATATGATAAGATACAAGAATCATTTGAAGATATCAATGATTATATCGACACTTTGGCTTGTTTATATGCTTTAAACAAGATTGAATTAAATCACAACATGTTAAAATTAATATAATATGCTACTAGAAATTATATGCAATAAATTTAAACAGAAAAAAATCGTTTTTCACCAAGGATTAAACACTATTTTAGGAGATGAGAATGCATCAAACTCAATAGGTAAAACAACAATGATGTTAATCATTGATTATGTATTTGGAGGAAGTTCGTTTGCAAAGTCAGAGGATGTGTTAAATGAAATGGGGCATATTGATATCCATTTTAAGTTTTGTTTTAGTAGTGAAAATTATTATTTTATTAGAAAAACCTCTGAGCCAAACACTGTATATAATTGCGACAACTTATTCAATCCTATAAGTCAACAAAGTGTGAAAGAATATTGTAACTTCCTGAAGGGAAAATACGCTATAGATCTATATGATATTTCATTTAGAGAAGTGGTAAGTTTATATTCTCGAATATATGGCAAAGGTGCAAATGATGAAAAAGAACCACTAAAAAATGCAAAAGGAGAAACCAATAAAGAGGTCGGAATTAACCGTTTATTAAAGTTACTTAATTTTTATCGTTCAATTTCCGAATTTTACAATAACAAAGAAGATAAGAAAAAGAAATTAAGTGCTTATAAAAAAGCTCAATCGTACTCTTTTGTTGCTAAAATAACAAAAACTAAATACAACCAGAATAGTAAATATATAGAGGAACTAGAAAAGCAAATGAAGCAATTGTCTACTCTATTGTCATCAGGCAATTTGGATTTAACTACAGAACAGCTAGAAGAGCTATCTTCTTTAAAAGAAGAATTACTGTTACTAAGAAAAATAAAAAATAAAAATATAATAGTATCTAAAAGAATTAAAGATAATAGATTACACAAAAACACAGAATCCGAATTAGAAACTCTTAAAATTTTCTTCCCAAACATTAATACTAAAAAAATTGATAAAATTAACCATTTTCATAATAAAATAGCAGAGATACTTTCTCACGAAATAGAGTCTAAACTTATAGATGCTAATAAAATCATAAAAACCACTAATCAAGGGATAGAGACTATTACTGATAAAATAAACACTATTATTAGGGAAAATGATCCTTCAAAAATAGCAATTGACAGATTACTACAACTAAAAAAGGAAATAGATAAACTTATTCTTGAAAATCAGGCCTACAAAGATCTAAAAGTATACGAAGAGGATAAAAAACAGACCTCACAGTTATATGAAGAATTAAAAACAAGACAAACAACATGTCTTCAACAAACATTGAATAATGCAATGGAAGAGATAAATGATTATATTTATAACAAAGCCAAAAAGCCTCCAATGATTTCTTTCAATGGTAATTCTTATATATTCTACACTCCAAATGATACTGGGACAGGAACATCCCACAAAGGTATGATAGTGTTTGATTTATCTGTATTAGAACTGACCAAACTACCTATTCTTATTCACGATTCCATCATTCTAAAACAGATTTCTGACGATGCAATTGACAAAATAATGGAAAAATACACCTCTTTTACTTCAAAACAAATTTTTATAGCACTAGACAAAAAAGGATCGTATCATCAAAGAACACAAGAAATACTTTCTATTACTACTGTTTTAAATTTATCATCTAATGGTAATGAATTATTTGGTCGTTCTTGGAATACCAAATAAATTGCAAATACACATATCGAACAGCAGAATATTTCTTACTGTTCGATATGTAATTTCAATCACTTTATTAAAGATTTGAGGTTTGGATCTGATTTGATGCGAGTGATTTCTGCATCAACTATTTCTTTGACTTCTTGTTTTATACGGTCATAGTTGAGTTGGATTTGTTGCTGCATAGTATCAAAACCGTCAGGAGCGAGGAAATCAGCGATATGTGGTATTTTCTGATAAGCGTTGGTTTCAGCCAAAACTTTGGCGTTATCCACAACTATCTCAGCGTGGAAAATCTTCTGTTCGATACG
>Ga0183099_1001506_pt1 | contig 13389 bp, 11 predicted proteins | sample Biomet1_FD_127788 | JGI IMG/M metagenome (GOLD analysis project Ga0183099, IMG submission 127788) | Microbial communities from bioreactor (seeded with anoxic lake sediment) at LBNL, California, USA - Biofuel metagenome 1 | ecosystem: Engineered > Bioreactor > Anaerobic > Unclassified ... | reverse complement strand
CATCGGACTCTTTGATATGATATTATTGAAAGATAATCATGTGGACTTTGCCGGCGGAATTGTTAAAGCTATTACTCGTGCTAAAGAATATTGCAAAGCAAAAGGTAAAGATCTGAAGATTGAAATTGAAGTGCGCAACTTTGATGAAATCAAACAAGTTCTTGATCTTGGTGGCGTAGACCGTATTATGCTTGATAATTTTAGTACTGATGATACTCGTAAAGCAGTTGCAATGATTGCAGGTAAATTTGAAATAGAATCATCTGGCGGTATCACTTTCAAAACTCTTCGCGATTATGCAGAATGTGGAGTGGACTTTATTTCTGTAGGTGCGCTTACTCATTCAGTAAAAGGACTTGATATGAGTTTTAAAGCCTGTTGATCCTTTTTAAAGGATTCTTTGATAATTAATAAAAAACATCCTGTTTGGTTAACGAACCAAACAGGATGTTTTTTGTTTTAGGTCTACACCTTATTAAATTAAAGTCTACACTTTTTGAAAATTAAGTCTACAGTCTAATTTAATAAGATGTAGACCTTTTTATAGAGGTCTCCTTTATAATTTGTTTAGCTTATTAATTGAATTCATCTGGCATAATAGGTACATTCGTCTAGATAAATTGCCGTATTCGTCTAGCTTATTAGGTGAATTCAGAAACTTCTTTTATCTTTGCTTGTTATAAAAATGATAGAGATAAGATAAATTTTTCTTCTTTTCTCATGCAGCATTTATAGATTCACGAAGTTATACATATAGACAACACAAAAACGTCTATACAAAACGAAAGTAAAGTTGGAAGATGAGTTAGAATTGGTAAAAGGATGTCGGGCAGGTGATAATGCTGCTCGAAAGAGTCTTTACACTCTTTATTCCAAACGGTTACTAGCTGTTTGTTATCGTTATACAGGCGATATTGATGTTGCTCATGATCTTCTTCACGATGGCTTTATAAAGATATATAAGTCAATTTCAAAATTCAACTATCGTGGTGAAGGCTCTTTGGAATTATGGATGAGTCGTTTGATGGCTAATCTTTCATTGGACTACTTAAAGCAAAGAAAAAAAATGCAGGAAGTAATAGTTCAGGAAGAAGAACTGCCGGATGTGATTGAACTGCCCGAAAAGGAATTGTACGAAGGCATTTCTGATGTACAGTTAATGCTTTTTGTAACAGAGTTGCCTACGGGATATCGCACAGTGTTCAACTTATATGTGTTCGAAGAAAAGACACATAAAGAGATTGCCTCTATGCTTAACATCAACGAACATTCATCCACTTCACAACTTCACAGAGCAAAATGTATGTTAGCAAAGAGAATTAAAGAATATATCCGAAATGAAGAAAAATGAAGATGAATTAACCGAATTGTTTCGCTCGCGACTGAAGAAATATGAGATTCCGTTGCAAGAGGAGATGTGGGATAAACTGGAAAGCGAACTTTCCAAACCTTCCCCAAGGAAACTGTATTCAGCATGTTTTATAGCGATTGCTGCCATTTTTCTTTTATTGTTTGCCTGCTCGGCATCAGTATGGATGTTTATTCCCCAAGAAGAAATATTATCCGCATTAAGTGAAGGAACTGTTCCTGTAGTAGAAAAACGAACTGCAATGGTAAAAGCGGGAAAATCTATTCTAGCTGAACTTCCTGTAGAAAAGTGTGATGAACAGGAAGATATCCTTAAACTAGAAGAGGTTGTTGAAAGTAACATTGCGCAGATTCAGAGTGATTCTGCAATAGATAAAGCTCAGGCAGACATAAGGTTGAAAGATTCTATCCGGACATTAGAGTATCAGCTGTTGGAGGCTATGGCACAAAATCAAGAAGAAAATATCGACGTTCAATTTAAAAATGAATGGACTGTGGGATTGACAGCCTCTATAGAAAAAGGAAAGACAATTTCTTCTGTTGGAGATAACTTGGAACAGATTACTATAAATCACAAATCACCAATCTCATTTGGAATATCTATTAGTAAAATCTTATCTGATAATCTTTCTTTGGAAAGTGGTTTAAATTATACGCTTTTACGTTCTGAATCGAAAGATTTGAGTGGAGCAACTATTGATAAACAGAATATCCATTTTCTAGGAATTCCTCTTAAACTGAACTGGACATTTATAAATAAAAAGACTTTGATGTTTATTTGTCTGCAGGTGGAATGCTGGAGGAATGTATCTCTCCTAAAAATGATAATTGCTCGGGAAGTGGCGATGAACAACCAATCTCAATAGATGGACTACAATGCTCTTTGGCTTCATCCATAGGGCTTCAGTATAATGCCACCCAACATTTGGCTTTTTTTGCCGAACCTGGTGTTGCCTATTACTTTGATGATCATACTATGGCATCTACGATAAGAAGGGAACGACCTCTGAACTTTAATCTCCGCTGCGGAGTGAAAGTAATGTACTGATTACATATATAAATTCTCCAAAAGAATCTTTATTATGAAAAACTTTATATGGTCATTACTGATGGGCGTTTTACTTATCACGGGCTGTAACGGCGAGGACGTTGATTTTGATAATCCTAATCCTAAGACATTTGTAAAACAAATAAAGGATGGAACATATGATACTAAAAGCCCTTATGGCTTTGTAGAAGTACCGGTTTTTGCTAAGAAAGATATTCCCGAACTGATAAGTCATGTTAAAGATATGACTACAGTCCATTATTTTCCAACTAACATGGTTACTTCTTACGGGCCGTATGCCAGTTATCGGTTGGGCGAATGTGTAATGTGGACTATCGAATCAATCAGAGTAGGTCGTTATGTATCCGTAGGGGGCAAACTTATCCATAAAGACGTAAATGAACATTTGCAATACGCTTTCCTTTCTGATAAAGAAATAAAGAGCGTTGCTGAATTATATATTAAATGGTGGAACCAGGTAATAAACCAACCTGAATATAATTTGAAGGACCCCTTTTTAGAAGATCCTTTGGAAGGTACCAATTATCGTTGGAATTAAATGACAAAAAGAAATTCTCTATTTATATTTTTATTTGTAGCTTGCTTTGTTGCAGTCAATGCTCAGCAGCGTCAAGATACATTGAAAAGACATTTCGTAACTCCTGTAGGAGAAATATCTCAGGAAAAGGAACTTAAGATTAATCCGGAAGCACTAAAAGCGATTAATCTCGGTTCTCCACGTATGTCTTCTTCCTCTTCTTCTTATATGAATCCTACTGATATAAAGGATTTAACGAATGAGATTCTTGGCAAAAAAGAGAATTTGAATGAACCTCATGAAGGTAAGATTATGTTGGGTATGTCTTGTTTTGCTTCTTTTTATGAGAATCCAAAGAGGGGGCAGATGTTAAAAGTAGATCCTATAGGTTTTGGTGTTCTGAAAATGCCCAAACGAGATGGAATGGTAATCAATAAAGATGCTATCACTCCACGGTATCTTGCTTCGGATAAGATTTCAACGATGTTTGGACCGTCTTCCAGACCGGGTTTATCTTTTAGTGCTGAAGATATTTTAGAATCTATCTTTTGGAGAAAGCCTCCTGATTTATGGACCCATTATGCAGACCTGCCAAAAAACTTAGCATTGAAACTGAAATGCCGGATAGTCTTGTGAGAATTCGTATGTCTAGTGTGGCAATGATGGATTCTTTAATTAAAACATCTCAGAAGAAATATAAAATAGTCTATTTGTTTTGTGATGATGCTGATTATTCAACGGCGAATTTTCCAGAAGTGGTTAAGTATGTAGATAGTCACAAAGATAAATTTGATTTATTTCCTGTTTCTGGCAAAAAGAATGAAGATCTTTCTTGTATAGCTAAGTATCTAAAAAAAGTATCTTATTTTAGTCCGGTATATGTAATGAATGGCAGACATAAGGAACGTCTGATTCTTATGCTCGATCAGAATAGTCAGGCAATCTCTTTGCTTGCTTGTGACGCAAGTATATCTAAAAAACTAGATGAGTTGAAGTTATTGCCATAAAATGTCATTATTTTCATGTACTTTTGAAAACAAAAAAGCGTATGAATAGAATCTGTGACCTTTTTGGAATTCAATATCCTATAATTCAGGGAGGAATGGTATGGTGCAGTGGATGGCGTTTGGCTTCTGCTGTAAGCAATGCCGGTGGATTAGGCTTGATAGGATCAGGTTCCATGCATCCTGAGGTACTTCGCCAGCATATACAGAAATGTAAGAAAGCAACAGACAGACCTTTTGGTGTAAACATTCCATTGATGTATCCTCAAATTGAAGAAATTATGAAGATAGTTGTGGATGAACATGTAGAGATAGTCTTTACTTCTGCAGGTAATCCCAAAACATGGACAACCTTTTTAAAGCAAAACGAAATAACGGTTGTACATGTTGTATCCAGTGCCAAGTTTGCTGAAAAGTGTGAAGCAGCTGGTGTAGATGCCATTGTAGCGGAAGGTTTTGAAGCTGGTGGACACAATGGGAGAGAAGAGACAACGACCCTTTGTCTTATTCCTTCAGTTAGAAAAGCAACAACTCTTCCTTTGATTGCGGCTGGTGGTATTGCTACGGGTGTAGGAATGCTTGCGGTCATGGCATTAGGAGCTGAAGGAGTTCAGATGGGCACGCGTTTTGCGTTGACAAAAGAAAGTTCTGCACATGACGCTTTCAAAGAATTCAGTCTCACTCTCGATGAAGGCGATACCAAACTTCTCTTAAAGAAACTTGCTCCGACTCGTTTGGCTAAAGGAACTTTTTTTTCTGAAGTAGAAGAAGCTGAGGCACGTGGTGCATCAGTGGAAGAAATGCGTGAATTGCTTGGTAAAGGGCGCGCAAAGAAAGGTATATTTGAAGGAAATCTGGAGGAGGGAGAACTGGAAATTGGTCAGGTGTCTTCACTTCTTCATGAATTAAAACCTGCTGCTGAAGTTATAAAAGAAGTTGTTTCTGAATTCAATGCTCGCCGTCAAGCAATTTCTGAATTTACTCTTTTTTAAAACAAGATATAGCAGTTTTAAGTATGCGGGAAAGTATACTAATCTTTAACATCCTTAAAAGTTTGATTCTGGCTGAAATGAGCCTTTCTGTACAAAAGAAAATTGTTCAAGCTAATGCTATACATATTACTTGAACAATCTTACTTCCGTTTTAATTTATAGAGATCTAGAATTTACTTTCTTGATTATTTATAAGTCTACTGGTTCATATTTTAATCCAAAAGTGTCTGCCACCGCAGGATAAGTTACCTTTCCCTTTACTATATTAAGTCCTAATGCCAGGCTCTTATCTTCTTTGCAAGCTTGTTCCCAACCTTTATTGGCTAACATTAATACATAAGGGAAAGTTGCATTGGTAAGAGCAAGAGTAGAAGTATAAGGTACGGCTCCCGGAATATTAGCCACACAATAATGTACTATTCCATCTACAGTATATTGTGGTTCAGTGTGTGTGGTAGGATGAGATGTTTCAAAACATCCACCTTGATCAATAGCGACATCTACCATTAAACTTCCTTTTCTGAGGAATTTCAACATATCGCGGGTTATAAGATGAGGTGCTTTTGCTCCTGGAATTAGCACGGCTCCTATAATGAGGTCGGTTGTCGGCAATTCATCCTCTATATGTTGAGTTGAAGAATAGAGCGTTTTTACATTAGGAGGCATAATTTCACTTAAATAGCGTAGACGTGGAAGTGATATGTCTGTAATTACTACATCAGCCCCCATCCCGGCAGCCATTAATGCTGCGTTAGTGCCAACAATTCCTCCGCCAAGAATTAAGACTTTTGCTGGTTTTACTCCGGGAACTCCACTCATTAGAAGGCCTCTTCCTCCCTGTGGTTGTTCAAGGAAACGTGCCCCTTCCTGTACTGACATTCTTCCAGCCACTTCAGACATTGGAATAAGTAAGGGTAGAGTTCTATCTTCTTTTTCTACTGTTTCATAAGCTATGCAGATAGCTTTGGTGTCGAGCATAGCGTAAGTAAGTTCTTTTTCTGAAGCAAAATGAAAGTAGGTAAATACTACTTGATTTGGTTTTATTAATTTATATTCAGATTCAATTGGTTCTTTTACTTTTACAATCATTTCTGCAATTTCATAAATGCTTTCTTTTGTTGACAGAATGTTAGCTCCTGCTGCAATATAAGCTTCATCATCAAAACCGCTGTTTATGCCTGCGTTGTGTTGTACATAAACAGAATGACCTCTTTTTACTAACTCCTTAGCGCCGCCAGGTGTAAGTGAGACTCTGTTCTCATTGTTTTTTATTTCTTTCGGGATTCCAATAATCATAATGATAGATTTTTAGTTAAACATGGCGAAAGATACACTAATTTTTAATAAAATGTTATTTTGAACTTTATTTTTATTTTATCTATTTGCTGTTTATACAATGAAGTCAATATCAAAAAGATTGTTTTAATATTGTTTGATGTTGCAAAATGTTTTGTATCTTTGCGGCGAAATATTCAAAAAGGTATTATTTAGTGTATTATGATTCCTAAATGAAAATTTTAATAAGAAACTAAATAGGTAAAAGAAAAGAAGAATGAAAAAGAGATGGATTATTATGATGACCATTATGGTTATCTTTAGTATAATCGGATTATTTACACCGGAAACTGCCGGACTTTGGGAACCCGATGCAAAAATTAATTATACAGATGTTGCTTGGATCATAACTGCAACTATTTTTGTCTTAATGATGACCCCGGGGTTATCATTCTTTTATGGTGGCATGGTGCGCCAGAAAAATGTAATTTCTACCATTTTACAAAGTTTTATTGCAATGGGGGTAATTAGTGTTATTTGGGTAGTCTTTGGTTTTAGCCTTGCTTTTGGTGATGATATAGGCGGTTTTGTTGGTAATCCGGCCACTTTCTTTATGTTTAATGGAGTGGGAGCCAAAACGAATGAATTATTATCTCCTACAATTCCATTAGCATTGTTTGCTTTGTTTCAAATGAAATTTGCAATAATAACTCCTTCATTGATAACTGGTTCATTTGCTGAACGAGTTCGTTTCTCTGCATATATGGTATTTATGGCTTTGTTCTGCATTTTTGTTTATTGCCCATTGGCACACTGGACTTGGCATCCCGATGGTTTCTTACGTCAATTGGGTGTTATCGATTTTGCTGGTGGTATTGTAGTACATGCTTCTTCGGGTGTTGCTGCGCTTGCCGGAGCATTATTTTTAGGTAGACGTTGTGATAAGGGTGGCGACAGGAGTCCGGCAAACATTGCATTGGTTATTTTGGGAGCATCTATGCTTTGGTTAGGATGGTTTGGCTTTAATGCCGGCTCTTCACTTGCAGCTAACGGAATTGCTGTAAAAGCATTCTTAAATACAAACACAGCTTCTGCTACGGCAATGCTTGTTTGGGTATTTTTTGATTGTCTTCGTGGGCGTAAACCTTCAGCAATGGGAGCGGCAATTGGTGCGGTTGTTGGTTTGGTTGCTATTACTCCCTCGGCAGGTTATGTTTCTGTAGGACAGAGTATTTTCATTGCTTTGATAACAACAATTGTTTGTAATGTGGCAGTGCACTGGAAAAACTATGGTTCTGTGGATGATGCTTTAGATGTATTCCCTACCCATGGAGTGGGAGGTATAACTGGAACAATTCTAACCGGCGTTTTTGTAAATGGGCTGGTTGCTGGCAATATACATGTCTTTTTGATACATATTTTAGCTGTGCTTATTGTAAGCTCATATACTTTTGTAGTTACCTTTGCTCTTTATTGGTTAACAAACAAAATGATACCGATGCGTGTTTCTGTTAAAAGTGAACAAATAGGTCTTGATCTCAGTCAGCACGATGAAAGCTATGGTGTTAGATTTGGTGAGCGGGAACTTGCTGAGTATCTAGAGCTGGAAGAAACTAAAGATAAATAAAGGCTTTATTCATTTATTCGGGATGTATTTATTCTCCTTGTACAAAAGAATGCATTCTTCTGTACAAAACAAATAATTCTCCTGTACAGAAGAAATCATTCTTTTGTACAGGAGAATTTATTTTATTCTTTTTGTTTTTTAGATTACTCGTCTTTAATTTGCTATAATTTAGTTACAAAGGTTTTTAAGTGCCGCTTTAATCTCGGGATATTGAAATGAATATCCATAGTTCAATAGTTTGTAAGGAAAGACTTTTTGTCCTTTGGTAATTATTGAAGCGCTTTCTCCATAAATGATTCTGAATATACAAGAAGGGATATTAAAGAATACCGGGCGGTGAGTTATCTTTGCCAACGTATATGTAAATATAAGATTATCGCACATCTGAGGAGCCGTACAATGAATAATTCCTTTAATTTTCTTAGTATTGATTATTGTCCAGAATATTTCAAGTAAGTCTTCTATATGTATCCACGAGAAACCTTGATTGCCAGAAGCTATTCTTCCTCCTGCAAAAAAACGGAATGGAAGAAACATCTTAGGAAAGGCTCCTCCATCTTTACTTAATACAACTCCAAGCCGAGGAATAACTAAGCGTACATCTGATGAGACTTTTTTAGCTTCGGCTTCCCACTCAAGACATACGCTGGCCAGAAAGCCTTTATCATATGTTACAGATCTTTCACTCCATACTTCCTTATCCGTATAAATACCTACAGCGGAAATAGATAAAAGTACTTCCGGTTTAGCTGCTAATTCGTTAATAGCTTGTACCAAGTGTTGTGTGGTTTTAATACGGCTATCTCTTATTTTCTGTTTATTAGCTTTTGTCCAGCGACAATTTATAGATGCACCAGCTAGATTAATCACCGCATCACAACCATTTAAGAGAGAAATTAACTTAGGCTTTTGATCCGGAAGTAAATGCTCTCTTTTTATGGCATGAACTTCCACTCCTTTATCAATTAGAAAAACAGTAAGATGCTTTCCTATAAACCCTGTGCTGCCTGTAATTGCAACCTTCATAACTCTATTGTTTTATATTATAAATTAATAACGTTTGATGATGCCATTATGTTGAATCTTTGTGATTAATATTTCTAATGATTATGCACTTTAAATAAAAATCCGTAAGTTTGCAGTTCTTGAAAATAGGATTAGTTTTAATGAAAAGATATATAATTGTCCTGATGTTGCTTAGCGGAATTTCGCTTTCAGCACAGGAGACAAAAAAGGTAGAATTTGTGAAGCCATTAAACTTTCCACTTATACTTAGTGGTAATTTTGGAGAGTTGAGAGCCAATCATTTTCACGGTGGACTTGATTTTAAAACACAAGGAAAAACCGGGTTGCCAGTTTACAGTATTGCGGATGGATACGTGTCTCAAATAGATGTGTCTTTGGGTTCAGGATACATGCTTCATGTAAAGCATAAGAATGGATATACCTCAATTTATCGCCACATGCTTGGCTTTGTACATTTGATAGCTGATTATACGGAAAAATACCAATATGAACATGAGTTAGACGAAGTGAGTATTGATCTTTCTCCTGATGAATTTCCGGTAAAAGCTGGTCAGCAAATAGGATGGAGTGGTAATGAAGGATACTCTTTTGGTCCACATTTACACATGGATCTTCTTGAGACAGAATCAGGAGACTTTGTAGATCCTCTTCAATTTTATGTTAATGTACTAAAAGATACAAAGGCTCCCAGAGCAGAAGGTATTATGTTATTTCCGCAAAAAGGAAAAGGAGTGGTGAATGGAAAACAAACCAATCAATCATTTTTTCCTTCTGGAAAACACGTAATTGAAGCGTGGGGAAAAATTGGTGCCGGAATCAAAGCACATGATTATATGGATAATGTGCAGAATCATTATGGTGTTCATTCAGTAGCCTTTTATGTCGATGGAAAAGAAGTTTGCACAAGTAATATGGACTATTTTTCTGCATATGAAAACAGAATGATTAATTCATGGGCGTATGCGGGTTATATGAAATCTTTCCGGGATCCAGGTAATAAATTACGGTTCTTACATACAGGTGAAGACCGCGGAATTGTTGATATCAATGAAGAAAAAGACTATAAGTTCTTATTTGTTTTGAAGGATGTATATGGAAATACGTCCCGTTGTACATTTACGGTCCGTGGACGGAAACAGGATATTCCGGAATGTACCCCTAAGGACAAGTATATCTTAAATTGGGATGAATTGAATATTTTGAAAAAGCCCGGTGTTCAATTAATAATTCCACGTGGAATGGTATATCAGGATGAACCTGTAAACTTTGAAACGTTTGATGTGCCAGGTGCAATTTCATTAGATTGTCAGCTGCATAACCGAGCATTACCTCTTCACGCACCATGCGAACTACAAGTAGGTGTTCGAAAGATGGTTACTGCAGACACAAAAAAATATTATATTGCTCAGAAAAGGGGCAATAAATATAAATTTATTGGAGGTGTATATACCAATGGTTACGTTTGTGCAGATATTAAAGAACTTGGCACATATACGCTGAAAGTGGATACAATTCGTCCAAGGATAGCTCCGATTGGAAAGAGCTATTGGGTGAAAACAGGAATAGTTTCTTTCTCAGTTTATGACAATGAGACTGGAATTAGATATTATAAGGGGAAGATAGACGGTAAGTTTGCTCTTTTCCATTTGAAAATGATGAATTCCCGATTGAGCTGTAGGCTTGATTCCCGAAAAATTCAAAAAGGGATTCAACACAGTGTGGAATTACTTGTAATAGACAATTGCGGTAACGCTTCGGTTTATCGTGATTCATTTAATTGGTAATAATAAAATGATAGTATATGAATAAAAGACTCTTAACTTTTGCTTTCTTACTGTTTGTAATGTTGGCGAAGACCTTTGCCTGTACAAATTTGATTGTCGGAAAGAATGCCTCAACAGATGGCTCAACCATTGTTTCTTACTCTGCTGATTCTTATGGAATGTTTGGTTATTTATGCCATTATCCTGCTGGAACGTATGCAAAAGGAACTATGATGGATATTCATGAATGGGATACTGGCAAGTTCTTGGGGCAGATTGAGCAAGCAAAGAAAACATATAATGTGATTGGTAATATGAATGAATTTCAGGTTACAATTGGAGAAACTACCTTTGGCGGTCGCCCGGAACTTGAAGATTCAACAGGCATTATTGATTACGGGAGTTTAATTTATATTGCACTTCAACGGTCACGTACAGCCAGAGAGGCTATTCAAACAATGGATAATCTGGTGCAGGAATATGGTTACTACAGTAGTGGTGAATCATTTACTGTTGCAGATCCGAATGAAATATGGGTAATGGAAATGGTTGGTAAAGGTCCTGGAATTCGTGGAGCAGTATGGGTTGCTGTACGTATTCCTGATGATTGTATCTCTGCTCATGCTAATCAATCACGTATTCATCAGTTCGATATGGCTGATAAAGAGAACTGCATGTACTCTTCCGACGTTATTTCATTTGCTCGTGAAAAGAAATATTTTAATGGTGTGAATAAAGACTTTAGCTTTGCTGATGCTTATGCTCCGCTTGATTTCGAAGCACGCCGTTTCTGTGAAGCCAGAGTGTGGAGCTATTTTAGACTGTTTAATCCGGAAATGGATGCATATTTGAGTTATATTCAGGGAACCACTAGTGAGCCAATGCCTCTTTATGTAAAACCAGCAAAGAAAGTATCTGTACAGGATGTGAAGAATGCTATGCGTGATCATTATGAAGGCACACCGCTTGATTTAACAAAAGATTTGGGAGCTGGTCCATACAAAAGTCCGTATCGCCTTTCTCCACTAACTTACAAGGTTGGCGATCAGGAATATTTTAACGAACGTCCTATCTCAACTCAACAAACAGGCTTTACTTTCGTGGCACAAATGCGGGCAGATAAGCCTGATGCCATTGGCGGAGTGTTATGGTTTGGTATGGACGATGCTAATATGACTGTTTATACTCCAGTTTATTGCTGTACGGATAAAGTGCCCGATTGTTATGCTCAAGGGAAAGGTGATTATATCACATTTTCATGGGACTCTTCTTTCTGGATATTTAACTGGGTATCTAATATGATTTATCCTAGATATAGTTTGATGATTGATGATATGCGTTCAAGCCAAAAAGAGTTGGAGAGCGGATTTAATATGTCTCAGGAAGCTATAGAGGCCACAGCAGCTAAGATGTTGGAAACAGATCCGGCAAAGGCAAAAGCTTTCTTGACTAATTACACAAACATGACGGCTCAGACAAGCCTTGACACATGGAAACGTCTTGGAGAATTCCTTATGGTGAAATACAATGACGGAGTTGTTAAACGCATAAAGAATGGTAAATTTGAACGCAATGATATTGGCCAGCCAGCTCCTGTGATTCGTCCCGGATATCCGAAAGATTTCTTGGAAGAGCTAGTAAAAGTTACGGGAGATCGATATAAAGTGACCAAATAAGTCTTATTTCAGACAAAAAGGTTACTTGATAAAGTAGAAGATGTAAATGATATTTGTTATTTTTGTGACGATATTAGTAGTATGAATACTGTAACAATTTAAATAAACAATCGTATGGACAATGAAGAATTAATAAAATTCGTAACTGGGAAAGCTCATAAATGGCTAACTCCGGCTTATGATACAGAAGCACAGTCTGAAGTTAAAAGAATGTTGGACAATGAAGATAAAACAGAACTTATAGAATCATTTTATAAAGATCTTGAATTCGGAACAGGTGGTTTGCGTGGTATTATGGGAGTTGGTAGCAATCGCATGAACATTTATACAGTTGGAGCTGCAACTCAAGGTTTGTCTAACTATCTTAATAAGTCTTTTAAGGAATTAAAGCAGATTTCTGTTGTGATTGGTTATGATTGCCGAAACAATAGTTGTAAGTTTGCGGAGATTTCGGCCGATATATTCTCAGCTAATGGAATAAAGGTGTATTTGTTTGAAGACCTTCGTCCTACTCCTGAGGTGTCTTTTACAATTCGTCAATTGGGTTGTCAAAGTGGAATTATTCTTACAGCTTCTCATAACCCGAAAGAATATAACGGATATAAAGCATATTGGGATGATGGTGCCCAAGTTCTTTCACCTCATGATTCTGGTATTATTGATGAAGTGAATAAGATTGCTTCTGCTGCTGATATTAAATTTAAAGGTAATCCTGCTTTGATTGAAATTATCGGAGAAGATATCGACAAATTATTCCTGGATAAAGTTAAAACAGTGTCTATTGATCCAGAAGCTATTGCCCGTCATAAAGATTTGAAGATAGTGTATACTCCTATCCATGGAACAGGTGTACGCATTATACCACGTTCTCTTAAAATGTGGGGCTTTACGAATATTATTCCTGTGCCGGAACAGAATATTGTAAGTGGTGATTTTCCAACTGTAAAATCTCCTAATCCGGAAGAACCTGCGGCCTTGTCAATGGCAATTGAGAAAGCAAAAGAAACTGATGCTGATTTAGTAATGGCTTCTGACCCTGATGCTGACCGTATAGGTATTTCCTAGTAAAATG
>Ga0183099_1001505_pt1 | contig 13396 bp, 10 predicted proteins | sample Biomet1_FD_127788 | JGI IMG/M metagenome (GOLD analysis project Ga0183099, IMG submission 127788) | Microbial communities from bioreactor (seeded with anoxic lake sediment) at LBNL, California, USA - Biofuel metagenome 1 | ecosystem: Engineered > Bioreactor > Anaerobic > Unclassified ... | reverse complement strand
ACTATTGTATTTTCTTTTATTGGGTATAAGAGTATAAGAGAGAAATATACAGGTCAGAAAACTATTAATACTTTAATGGAAGAAGAGGGATTAACTATTTCTGGTATTGAAATTACTGCGAAGAAAATCGAAAAGAATGCTTTAGGTATGACGCCCAAAGAACAGATATCTTCTTCTCAGAAGCTATCTTTAGGAAATATTGAAACAGCTCCGGTTTCCTCACTAACAGATGCATTGCAAGGAGCAATGTCAAATGTGGATGTTTTGTCAGGAGCAGATCCTGGTGGGAAAAGCTCTATTCGTATTCGAGGAACATCTTCTTTAAATGCATCATCAGACCCTTTGTTTGTTGTTGATGGTGTACCACTTCCTGTAGATGTATCTTCTGATTTTAGTTTTGCAACAGCAAATTCCGATGATTATGGCGAGTTGCTTAATATTTCTCCTAGTGATATTGAGTCTATTGAAGTGTTGAAAGATGCAGCAGCAACTGCAGTCTGGGGATCAAAAGGTGCAAACGGAGTACTCTTGATTAAAACTAAAAAGGGTGCAAAAGGGAAAATACAGTTTTCTTTTAATACAAAATATGAATTTAGAAAAGAAGGTAGTTCTCTTCCTATGTTAAATGCAAATCAATATGTATCAATGATTCAGGATGCTATCTGGAATACTGTTGGCGATCTTGGAGAAGGTGGGGCTGGAGCTAATAAATACCTGGCTTTGCTTTATGATACTAAAGAAATTGGTTTTGATCCTTCATGGAAATATTTTAAGGAGTATAATCAAGATACAAATTGGCTTAAAGAGGTTTCACAAACAGGATATTCAGTAGACAATAACTTCTCAATGTCGGGTGGAGGTGATAAAGCGATTTATCGTTTGTCATTAGGGTATCTGACAGAAGAAGGTACTACTATTGGCACTGGATTTAATCGTATTAGTGCAATGTTTGATGTAAACTACAAGTTCTCTGATAAACTTGATATTTCGGCAAACTTTAATTTTACTCAGGGCGAAAAGAATGCTAATTATACAGATAATGCACGTTCTCAAGCTTTAACAAAAATGCCAAATATGAGCCCTTATGTGATTGGTGAAGATGGTAAGCGTACAAGCGACTATTTTACTCCATATTCTTACTTTCAGGGACAATATTCGAATGTGATTAATCCTGTTGCTTTAGTTAATGAAAGCGTAAATAAAAATACGACTACTAGTAATCGTATGATTTTCAACCTACATTATAATTTCTTTGAAGGTTTTGATTATCGTGGTATTGTGGGATTTGATGTGAGAACATCTAAAAGTAATGCATTCTTACCTCAGAGCGTGACTGGCGTTTCCTGGGTTGATAACAATTCCAATTATAGTACGACTGGTGGAAATGATAAACTCTATTTGACAACAGAAAACCGGTTTATCTATAATAAATCATTCTCTGATAACCATAAATTATTATTAAGTGCAATATATCAAACATCAGATCAAACTACATCAAGCTATTCAGGTTCTACTAGTGGTAACTCAAGCAGCGGAATCACAGACCCTATTTCTGGATCAATTCCCCGAGGTGCCGGTTCCGGACGAGTTATAAATCGTGAATTAGGTGGTGTGTTGAATGCTCATTATACACTCTTCAACAAATATCTGTTTGATGCAGGATACCGTATGGAAGCTAGTTCTAGTATGGCTAGCAAAGGGCGTTGGGGCGGTTTCCCAACCGTTGGTGTTGCTTGGCAATTGGGAGACGAAAAGTTTGTGAAAGATTTAAAGCATGTTTCAACTGCTAAAGTAAGGTTAAGTTGGGGACAAAGTGGAAATACTCCTACAGGAGCTTCTCCATATGTTGGCACATTTAAACCAATTGTTCCAGGATATGGAGAGATGGTTGCAATTCAACCATATAAAATTCAATTAAATAACTTGAAGTGGGAGACTCTTACTCAAACAAATTTAGGTCTTGATTTAGGTTTCTTTGATAATACCCTGAATATGTCTGTTGACTTATATAAAAAGCTAACAACAGATATGCTGCAAAAAGATGTGGACATACCTACATCAACTGGTTTTTCTAGCGTAGCATGGTATAATTCAGGCAAGATGTCTAATAAGGGTTGGGAATTCCGTTTAGATTATGATGTTCTAAGGAGCAAAGATTGGGGACTACAATTAAACTTTAATATTGCTCAGAATAAAAATGAAGTATTAGAAATGCCCGAAAATAAAACTGAAACAAACTATTCTTTAAAGAATGGTGCATATGCATATAAGTTAGTAGAAGGCGATCCTCTTGGCTCTTTTTATGGATATAAATATCTGGGTGTATATCAAAATACACAGGAAACTTATGCTCGTGACAATAATGGTCAGTTAGTTAATGATGTTGATGGTAAACCTGTAGTAATTAGAAACAATGACCTGAAAGTATATCCGGGTGATGCAAAATACATGGACGTGAATGGTGATGGAGTAATTAACCAATATGATATTGTTTATATCGGTAATTGCAATCCAACGGTAACTGGTGGTTTTGGATTTAACCTCCGCTACAAATCATGGGGATTGGTTGCTAATTTCCATGGTAGAGCAGGACAAAAAGCTATTAACCAGGCCAGAATTAATATGGAAAATATGTATGGAAAAAACAACCAGAGTACAGCTGTTTTGAAAAGATGGAGACACGAAGGTGATGATACAGAAATACCACGTGCATTATACGATCGTGGATACAACTATTTAGGATCTGATCGCTTTGTTGAAGATGCCTTCTTATAAAGGGAAGGGTTTACTCTTCCCTTATTTTTATGCCAGCGCCTTTTTGAGTCTTTCCATGCCCTTTTCTTCCGTCGAGCGGGGGCAGCCAAGGTTGATGCGGGCAAAACCCTCGCCGCTGCGGATGAAGTCCCGGGCAAACTGGATGAACAGTCCTGCTCTGGAGGTACGCTCCTCCATTTCCTGGTCTGAAAGACCGATGCCGCGCAGGTCCACCCAGGCAAGATACGTCGCGTCTGGGATGGTAAACGCCGCCTTCGGCAGGTTTTTTTCCAAAAAAGTTTTCAGCCAGGCAAAATTCCCGTCCAAATACACCCGCAGGGCGTCCAGCCAGTCGGCGCAGTACAGATATGCCGCCTTGCACGCCTCGGCGGACAGGATGTTTACGTGGCCGCAGTATCCCTCGCGCCGCCATTCATGCGCGAGGTCCCGGTCGGGGACGATCAGATTTGCGAGCGAGTTTCCCGGGATGTTGAAGGTCTTGCTGGGCGCGGTGGCGGTCAGAAAGTCCTTCCCGCCCGGATAGAGGCTTGCGAGCGACACGTGGTGTACGCCGCAGCGGAGCAGGTCGTTGTGAATCTCATCGCAGAAGATGAAAACGCCGTTTGCAAAGCACAGATCCGCCATGCGCCGCAGTTCGTCCTCCGTCCATACGCGTCCGGTGGGGTTCTGCGGCGAGCACAGAAACAGCAGCTTCACCCCCGGGTCTTTAACTTTTCGGGCGAAGTCGTCCCAGTCCACCTCCCAGCGTTGTCCGTGCTGCACAAGCCGGCTATATACCGGCACGCGGCCGTTTTTAAGGGTCTGATCCTCAAACGGATGATAGCCGGGCGTGTGCATCAGCACCTTGTCCCCGGGTCTTGTCAGCTGCCGGACGGCTACGCCCATTGCGGTGACAACGCCCTCAGATAGAACGATCTCCTCCCGGCAAGTCTCAAAGTTGTGGCGCGTTTTCATCCATTGTACCACCGCGTCGTAATACCCCTCGTCCGTCAGGGCGGCGTAGCCCAGAATTCCGTGGTCGATCCGCGCTTTCATGGCGTCCAGCACCGGACGGGGCGCGGGAAAATCCATGTCCGCCACCCACAGGGGAATGAAGTCCTCCGGCAGAAAAGGATTCACCTTTCGCGCCAAGTCGTATTTCAGGCTGTTTGTGCCCCGGCGGTCAACGACTCTGTCAAAATCCCAGTACGGATTCATTTTAAAACCTCCCGTTTCTGTACCCGGTGATCATTTCCGTCCTCCCACCTGTCCAAATCTTTTTGTCTCTATTTTGACAAGCAAAACTTCAATTGTCAATTTTAAAAAATGTGATATAACTAATATCATGAACCATTCTAACGACCTGACCCAGGGTTCTATTTGGAAAAAACTGATTCTCTACGCAGCGCCGCTGGTCGCCTCGAATGTCCTGCAGGCCATGTATGCCATGGTGGACATGATCGTTGCGGGGCAGTTCATCGGCGCCGGTGCCATTTCCGCCATCACGAACGGCAGTCAGGTCATGATGATGGCCACCAATATCATCATCGGTCTGACCACAGGCGGCAACATCCTCATCGGCCAGTATTTCGGCGCGCGGGACCAGGAAAACTGTAAGTCGACCGCCATGACGCTGTTTTCGGGCGGTATCGCACTGGGCGCAGCGCTGACCGTGCTGATGGCGGCACTGAGCCGGCCGTTTATGGTACTGCTCGGCGCTCCTTCCTTGGACGGCGCCACGCAATACCTGCGGATCTGTTCGGTGGGCACCATTTTCATTACGGGCTACAATGTCGCCAGTGTCTGTCTGCGCGGAGTGGGAAATTCCCGTGCACCCATGGCCTGCATCATTTGTTCCACAGTCTCCAATGTTGTGCTGGACGTTCTGTTCATCGGTCCCCTCGGGTGGGGCGTGGCGGGCGCGGCCGCCGCCACCGTGATAAGCCAGGCCATCAGCTTCTTTGTAAGCCTCCGGTTCGTGCTGAAAAGCCCGGATTTGTTTGGCATCCGTCCGGGGCATCTGGAATTGCACGGGGACAAGCTGAAACTGATTCTGAAGCTTGGCATTCCCTGCGCGGTGCAGATGTCCATCACCAGTATCTCCTGGTTGAGCGTGACCTCCGTTGTCAACGCCTACGGCGTAGCCGTATCCGCGGCCAGCGGCATCGCCGCGAAGATCAAAGACCTCTGCCAGCTGTTCACCATCGCCATGTCGAACGCCGCCGCCGGCATGATCGCCCAGTGCATCGGCGCACAGGACCGTCCCCGTGCCCGGCGGGCGCTGTACACCGCCATGTCGGTTTCGGTCGGCCTTTCCGTGATACTCATCGCCGCGGTGGAGCTGTTCGCCCCTGCCATGGTGGGTCTTTTCACCCCCGACGCCGAAACGGCTCTATGGGCTGTCCGGAACCTGCGGATCGAGATCCTGGGCCAGTTGTTTTTCGCATGCTTTCTTTTATACCACGCGCTGGCCCTTGGCGCCGGCGACACATGGTTTATGTTGTTTTCGAGTTTTGTCAACTGCATCCTGGTGCGTGTGCCTCTGGTGCTTTGGTTCAATGCCGCTTTTAGTATCAACGGCGTCTATTGGGCCTGTATGATCGCCCCGTTTTCCAGTGTGCCTATCGGCTTCTGGTATGAGCGCGGCGGCCGCTGGATGCGCACCGTTATCTGCAAGCCGCAGAAAAATGTCTGCTAAGGAGAGCTATTTATGCCCCAAGTCGGTTTGTTCGAGGCCATCGGCCCCTGGATGGTCGGCCCATCCAGCTCCCACACGGCGGGAGTGTGCTCCATCGCGCTCATTGCGCGGCGTCTGTTCGGCCTTGTGCCCGTGCGCGCGGATTTCACGCTTTACGGCTCCTTTGCCGAGACCTGGCGCGGCCATGGTACGGATAAGGCCCTGCTGGGCGGCGCGCTGGGTTTTGAGACCTGGGACCCCCGCATCCGCCACTCCATGGAGCTTGCCAAGGAAAGCGGCCTCGCCTATACTTTCACCATAGACAGAACCACGCCTGTAGCCCATCCCAACACGGCGGACGTGCGCCTGACGGACGTGCAGGGGAAGACGCTCACGGTGCGGGGCGTTTCCATAGGCGGCGGAAAAGTCAAGATCGTCCGCCTGGACAATGTGGACGTGGATTTCACCGGAGAATTTCCCACCCTCATCGTGATACACCACGACGCGCCCGGCGCACTGAGTTTCATTACACGTGTGCTGGAAGATCACAATCTCAACATTGCGGCCATGCGCTGCTACCGGGAATTCAAGGGCGGCCGCGCATACGCCGTGCTGGAATCCGACGAACACATTGAAAAAAGCGTATTGGACGATTTGTCAAAAAGCCCTCTCGTCATCGCTACCCGTCTTCTGCAATACTGAAAGGAGCGCCGCCCATGGACATCACCACCGGCACCGAACTGCTCGCGCTGTGCGAAAGCCTGCCACCTTCCCATCTCCGCCGTCGCCCGGCGCCTGGAGGCTGAGCGCTCCGGCAAGCCGGAAGCTGCGATCACCGAGCAGATGGCCCGCAGCATGGCCGTCATGCGGAATTCCTACCGCGAGCCGCTGGAGGAACCCCTTACCTCGGAATTCCGCATGATCGGCGGCGAGGGAAGGCTTCTCCGGGAGCACTTCCGCGCAGGAAAATCCATCTTGGGCCCGTTGTTTTCCAAAATTGTTTATCGTTCCATGGCGATCCTGGAGCAGAACGCCTCCATGGGCCTGATCGTGGCGGCGCCGACGGCCGGTTCTTCCGGCGTACTGCCGGGCGCGCTGTTCTCCCTGCAGGAGGAATCCGGCCTTTCCGACGAGACTGTCCTCCAAGGGCTGTTCTGCGCCGGGGCAATCGGACAGCTGATGATGCGCAACGGCACCGTCTCCGGTGCGGAGGCTGGCTGCCAGGCTGAGGTGGGTGCCGCATCGGCCATGGCCGCGGCGGCAACGGCGGAAATGTACGGCGGCACGCCCCGGGCATGCCTGGACGCGGCGTCTCTGGCCCTGACGAATCTGCTGGGTCTCGTATGCGATCCGGTGGCAGGGGCTCGTGCAGTGCCCCTGCCAGACGCGAAACGCCCTGGGCGCGGCAAACGGCGTGCTGTGTGCGGAGATGACGCTTTCTGGCATGCGCTCGTTCATCCCGTTCGACGAGATGGTCAAAGCGCTTTACGACGTAGGCCGCCGCCTGCCGAAGGACTGCGGGAAACAGCATTGGGCGGCTGCGCTGCCACTCCCACGGGTCTTGCCTGGAAAGAAAAAATCTTCGGCCGGGATTAACGAAATTTTAATCTGGTTTTAATATTCTTCGTATTTTACTTTAATTTTCCGGAGGTATCATCCTCTTGCAAACGAAAATTAGGAGGATAACGAAATGACACATCTGGAAATGGTGGAAAAACTGCGCGCAATCGCAGGCCTGAGCTATGGGGAAGCAAAAACCGTGCTGGAGCGCAACGACTGGGACCTGCTCGGCGCTATGATCGACCTGGAAAAAGAGGGAAAGGTGCACGGCGCCTCTTATTCCACCCTCGACGCAGACGTTCCGTCCGCGGAGCCCACAATGCCGAAAAAGCCGAGTTCCTTTAAAAGCGCTCTTCGCTGGCTGTGGGAACTGATGAAGAGGTCCTGTGATAACAGCCTGGAGGCAACCCGCCGCGGGGAGCGCATCCTGAGCCTTCCAATTCTGGTGTTTATCATTCTGGTGTGCGCTTTCTTCTGGGTCGTGGTTCCCCTTATGCTCATCGGGCTGTTGTGCGGGATTCGCTACCGCTTTTCCGGCCCCGACATCGACCACGGCAAACTCAATGACCTCAAAGACAAGGTCGTCAGCAAGGTCGACGACGTGCTGAAAGACGATCAATAATTTCCACCTCATCTGCGGGCCGGTGCCGGTCACCGGCCCCGTTTTATAAGGAGCTGATCCCATGCCTGACATCCTGATTGTTGAGGACGACGAGCACATCGCCCGGTTTCTTGAGCTGGAACTCTGCCACGAAGGCTATACTGTGGCCAAGGCTCTGGACGGCCGCGCGGGGTTAGACATGTCATGCACGGGCAATTTTGATCTCATCGTGCTGGACATTATGCTCCCCGCGCTCAACGGACTGGAAGTTCTGCGCCGCCTGCGGAAGGAATCGGATGTGCCCGTCATTCTGCTCACGGCGCGGGACGCCGTTGCGGACAAAGTTTCCGGGCTCGACCTGGGTGCGGACGACTACCTCACAAAGCCCTTCGCCATCGAGGAGCTTCTGGCGCGCCTGCTCGTGCTGCTGCGCAAAAGCGGCCGCCGCCCCGGCTCCGCGGACGGCGTTCTGACATGGGAAAAGCTAACCGTAAACGTGCCCGCCCACGAGGCCGTCTGGGACGGACAGGATCTGGGTCTGACAAGCCGGGAATTCTCTCTTCTGCAGGTATTATTGGAAAACCGGAACATCGTCCTGAGCCGGGACACGCTGCTGGAGCGGGTCTGGAGCTACGATTTTGTGGGCGAGACAAATGTGGTGGACGTATACATCCGCTATCTGCGGCAGAAGATCGACGAGCGCTTCGATGTGCGTTTGATCCAGACTGTCCGGGGTGTGGGGTATGTGATTAAGGATGCGTAAACAGGAGAATATATCAAAATCCATCGCGCGGCGCATCAACGCCCGGCTGCAGTTCCGGTCGCTGGGCAGCTGGTTTTTCATGGACGCCGCAGCCGTAGCGCTGGGCGCCATCGGCTGGTGCGCCGCCACGGAGATCGAGGCGCTTGGGACCTTCACGCCGGAAGCGCCGCGTGCGCTGCGCATAACCGGAGAAGCCGGTTTTTCGGGCATCCGATACTTCTTCGGTCCGAATCTGTCGCAAAGCGCTTCGGCCGGCAAGGCGCTGGCGGTACTGTGTTTTGTGCTCGCCATTGTGGTGGCGGGGCAGGTTTTCGTCTGGCTTTTTCGCTGGTTTTCCGGCACGCGGAAAATCCGCCGCTACCTGCGCCCCATCGACGACATCGCCGCCGCCGCGCGCACCATCTCCCACGCCCCGCCGGATGAGGGCCGTTTCCGCGATCTTGCGGAGGCCATCGACCACCTCAACGCCGCCGCCCCCAACGCCAAACTCTCCATCGGCGACGAGGATATGGCGGGACTGGAGGCCGCCGTCAACGGCCTTATCGCCCGCATGCACGAGACCTACCGCCAGCAGACCCGCTTCGTGGACGACGCCAGTCACGAACTGCGCACCCCCATTGCGGTCATCCAAGGTTATATAAACATGCTGGACCGCTGGGGCAAAAACGATGAAAAAGTCCTCAACGAATCCATCGAGGCCATCAAGACCGAGTCGGAGCACATGAAAACGCTGGTCGAACAGCTGCTGTTTCTGGCCCGGGGAGACATGGGCCGTCAGAAATTCGCGCCGGAGCCGCTGGATCTTGCCGATATGCTCACGGAAGTGCAGGAGGAGTCCAAGATGCTCGACAACAGGCACACATACACCTTGCAGGCGCAGAGTTCCTGTGTCGTCAGCGCCGACCCCGCGATGCTCAAGCAGGCGGTGCGGATTTTGGTGGACAACGCCGCCAAGTATACGCCCCCGAACGGCGGGATTTCGCTGCGCCTGCATACCGCCGGCGGTAATGCCTGCATCGACGTGCAGGACGAGGGCGCGGGCATATCCGACACGGATGCGCCGCATGTGTTCGAGCGCTTTTACCGGGGCGACCGGGCGCGCACCTCCTCCGCGGGCGGCAGCGGCCTGGGCCTTTCCATCGCCAAATGGATCGTGGAACAGCACGGCGGCTTTTTGGAGGTTTTAAGTTATGAGGGTGTGGGCACCCGCGTCACCATTCAGTTGCCGGTTGCGGCAAAAACCACGCCCCCAGCGTAAGACGGACGATTTCTCGTCCGTCTTGTTTTCTATGTATTTCGTGGTAAAATAACATTATGAAAAGATATTGGGAATTGTTTGTTTCGTTTTTTCGCGTGGGAATTCTCACGTTTGGCGGGGGGTATGCCATGCTCCCCATACTGCGGCGGGAGGTTGTGGAAAAGCGCGCCTGGGCCACGGACGAGGAACTTGCGGATTATTACGCCATCGGTCAGTGCACCCCCGGCGTCATCTCTGTGAACACCGCCACCTTCATCGGCTGCAAAGAAAAGGGCGTTTGGGGCGGCATTTGGGCCACGCTGAGTCTGGTATTGCCATCTTTCGTCATTATTCTCGTTATCGCTGCCCTGATGCAGAACTTTGCAGAATACGAGGTCGTGAAAAACGCTTTTGCCGGTATCCGGGCCTGCGTATGCGTGCTCATCATAAACGCCGTGATCAATCTGTTCAAAAGTTCCGTCGTGGACATGGTTACGCTGGGAATCTTCTTGACCGTGTTTCTGATATCCTCCGTTTGGAATCTGTCGCCGGTAATCTTGGTTTTGGTCTGTGGGGTGGCCGGTATCCTTCTGCAGGTGCGGAAAGGAGCGCCGGAATGATTTATCTGCGCCTTTTCTGGGAATTTTTCAAAACCGGCTTGTTTTCCGTCGGTGGAGGACTGGCTACGCTGCCGTTCCTAAATAGAATGGCCGCCGCTACCGGCTGGTTTACCACGCAGCAAGTGACGGATATGCTGGCCATTTCCGAATCCACGCCCGGTCCCATCGGCGTAAACATGGCCACCTACGCGGGCTATATGACCGCAGGCTTTGCGGGAAGCGTGTGCGCCACGCTGGGACTTGTCGCTCCCAGTATCGTTATCATTGTAATTATCGCGGCCATTTTGAAGCATTTCCAAAACAACAAATACGTCCAGGGCGCTTTTTACGGCATTCGCCCGGCCTCCACGGCCCTGATCGCCGCGGTGGGCTTGTCCGTCGCCGCAACGACCTTGCTGAACAGGGAAGCCTTTTCCGCTACCGGCCGCCTGGAGAATCTATTCGACTGGAAGGCCATCATCCTCGCGGCGGCCATCGCTGTTGCTTCCAACCTCAAAAAGCTAAAAAAGCTCCATCCGGCGGTATTTATCCTCGTTTCCGCCATTGTGGGAGTAATTTTTAAATTTTAAGGAGCGTAACAATGAACGATTTTCCAAGATTCAACTCCGACTATATGGAGGGTGCACATCCTCGCATTCTCGCGCGAATTGCCGCTGAAAATCTCAAGAAGCACCCCGGCTATGGCGAGGACGACATCTGCGCCGCCGCCAAGCAGAAGATCCGCACCGCCTGCGCCTGCCCGAACGCCCGGGTAGAATTTCTGGTGGGCGGCACCCAGACAAACTCCACTGTGCTGGATGCGCTGCTTCGCTCCTGGCAGGGCGTCGTTGCAGCCGCTTCCGGCCACATCAACTGCTACGAATGCGGCACCATCGAAGCCCGCGGCCATAAAGTGATTGCTGTCCCCGGTCAGAACGGCAAAATCACCCCCGCGACACTGTCGGATTATCTTGCCGGCTTCTGGGCCGATGAGGACCATGACCACATGGTGGAACCAGGCGCCGTGTATATCTCCCATCCCACCGAAATCGGCACGCTTTACACGAAATCCGAACTCTCCTCCCTACATGAGATCTGCCGGCAGTACCGCATCCCCCTGTATGTGGACGGCGCCCGGCTTGGCTACGGCCTGATGGCCGACGGCACGGATGTAACGCTGACCGACTTGGCAAAGCTGGCGGATGTCTTCTACATCGGCGGTACAAAAGTGGGCGCGCTGATCGGCGAGGCGGTGGTGTTCCCCAACCCGGAAATTATCGACCATTTCGTCACGATTAAGAAGCAGCACGGAGGATTGCTGGCAAAGGGGTGGCTGCTGGGTGTACAGTTTGACGAGCTGTTCACTGACGAACTGTATTTCAAGATTTCCCGCAGTGCCATTGAAAAAGCCATGCGCCTGAGAGAGCTCTTCACGGCGAAAGGGTACAAGGTCGCCTATCCCTCCCCCACAAACCAGCAGTTCTTTCTGCTGGACAACGAAACAAAACGGCGTTTGGCCGAAAAAGTGGATTTCGCCTTCTGGGAAAATGCCGACGCGGACCACACCGTCGTGCGCTTCTGCACCAGCTGGGCCACCACCGATGAACAGATCGAAGAACTGGAAGCGTTGCTATAATTATATCAGGACAGCCCCGATTTCCGGGGCTGTCTTTCTGTTTCCCATAAAACTTGCTATTTCTACGCGTTATGTTATAATCTTAAAATTATGGAATCATATTTATCAGCCGCAAAGGAACGATTATGGGCGACCGCTTGTGCCAAAACCACATAAAAATTTGGCAGCTTTGTCTGCTGTCGGTCATAGCGGCATGTTTGATTCTGCTCACGGTGTATGCCGTGCGGGGCATCTATCCTTTTGGTACGGCAAACATCGCCTATGTGGACGACGCGCAGTACTACACTCCCAGTTATTATAAAATCTGGGATTTTTTCCATGGCCGGTGCAGCATGGATATCAACTGGTCATCAGGTCTTGGCGAAGGTTCTTCCGGTTCCTGGACGGATTTATTTAACCCCGCAAACCTTGTGTTTTTATTCGTGCAGCGCAGCGACATTCTGGAGAGCCTGAGTTTATACCTGCTGGCGTACCTTGCGATGATCGCGTTGGCGGCCTCCATCGCCGTCGGAAAACGATTTCCCTCAATCGGCCTCGCCAACGGCGCCGTTTTGACGCTTCTGTATACTTTTTCCGGCTTCGTTCTGCAGTACTACAGTAATTTCGGCTGGCTTTTTTATGTAATGCTGTTCCCTCTGCTGCTGCTGGGGTTGGAAAAGCTCCTGCGGGACGGGAAATGGGTGCTGTACGCTATCGTGTATGCGATTTACCTGCTCAAGAGCATCTATATCTCCTACATGATATCCATCTATGTGGTTCTATTTAGCTTCTTTTATGTGCTGTTTTTGGTTGACAAAGGCCGCCGGGGAGACCGGGTCCTTCGTCTGGGTCTTTCCACCATTGGCGCATTTGGCATATCTGCGTTCTGTTGGCTGCGAAGTTCCGTTTCGATCGCCGGCTCGTCCCGCTTTGAATCCAACGTAAAGCTGGGCGTCGCCGACTGGATGAGTACGCTCAACCTAAGCTACATGCGTCACACTTTGCTGATGCTGCTGGGAATGGAGCTACTGGCAGTATGGCTGATTCACGTCTGGCGTCTGTCCCGCCGGGCCGATTTTCCCGCCCGGGACGGCTGGAGGAAAGCCGCTCGGTTTTATGCCTGGATGTTTGGTGTACTCCTGCTCCCGATGGTCTTTTTGAACATCGACACCATGTGGCATTTCGGTACTTATAACTTTTTCCCCATGCGCTACGGCTATATGCTCCCGGCCACGATCATTTCCGCGGCGGGTCTTACGCTGGAGCACCGGAAAGAGCTTTCCGACTACGTCCCCGCTGTGGCGGAGCGCAGCTCGGCAAAAAAGGCCGTTCTTTTTGTCTGTACTTTCCTGTTGGGCGCTGCCGCGTTATTGGTCATGTCCCGCCTTGTGGTCTATTGGCAGGACTACGGTGTATGTTTCCTTAATGTCCTGAGCCGCAGCGAGACCATCCAATACTGGGCTTTTGTCCTGGGTGCCGCGGCGCTGTGGTGCGCGCTGTACCGGTTCGTCCTGCAATTTCACGGGCGCCCGGCCGCATGGCTTGCGCCGGCCGCCGCCGCGGCGGCGGACGGGGGCGCACGCGTCAGGC